>ERZ836877.1614-NODE-1614-length-33351-cov-11.739368_pt1 | contig 33351 bp, 28 predicted proteins | sample MGYA00519469_ERZ836877 | MGnify/ENA primary metagenome ERZ836877 (study PRJEB31850, sample SAMEA3708809) | human gut metagenome | biome: human gut; feature: human-associated habitat; material: faeces | place: China | collected 2014 ... | reverse complement strand
AAATATTCCAATAAAAATTGGGGAGAAATTGGGGATCAAATTTTCAAAATCACCCAAATTTTAACAAAATTGTACATCAAACAAAAAAACAGCAAAGTACTAATATCACTAGCATACAATACAATTCAACACATCTAATAAAATACATTATGTAGCCGCTCATAACCCGAAGGTCATACCAAGAATTGAAAAACCAAGTATTTTACGATATTGTCATAGATAAAATATAAAGAAAAGCGTTAATATGTATTAAAATAATTAACACAAAGTGATATAATCAAAATGGAATAAAAATATATCTTGGATATTAAAATGTGTAGATAGATAAACTTAAATAATATTGAAATAACGAGGTAAATTATGAAAGTTTTAACTATAAAGCAACCATGGGCAACTTTAATTATGCAAGGAAACAAACGATTTGAATTTAGAAGTTGGCAAACTAAATACAGGGGAGAACTCCTTATACATGCTGGTAAAGGAATTGACAAAGAAGCGGTAAAAAGATTAGCAAATTATCTGCCTCAAGAATTGCCACAAGGTAAAATTTTAGGAAAAGTAACATTAGTTGATTGTAGAAAAATGACACATGAATTTAAAGAAGAACTATTAAAGGAAAATAGTGATATTTATACAAAAAGTTCTTTTCAAGAAAATTATGGCTGGCAATTAGAAGATGTGCATGTCTTTAATAAACCAATAGATGCAAAAGGTCATTTGAGCTTATGGGTTTACGACCTTGAAAACGAGAAATAATTCCCAGAGCATAAAGAAAGTTTAAAATCGAGCAGTCTCAAACAATTATTTAAATAAAAGAGGAGCATAATTATGGAGGATAAAATACAGCAATTTAAACAATTAGTAAACAAATGTGATAATATTGTATTCTTTGGTGGCGCAGGTGTGTCAACTGAAAGCGGAATTCCCGATTTTAGGAGTAAGGACGGTTTGTATAACCAGCAATATAAATATCCGCCTGAGACAATACTAAGTCATACGTTTTTTATGAATAAAACGGAGGAATTTTTTAAGTTTTATAAATCAAAGATGAACTCGTTAAAATATCAGCCTAATATTACGCATATAAAACTTGCAGAACTTGAAACCAAAGGTAAGTTAAAGGCGGTAATAACGCAAAATATAGATGGTTTGCATCAAAAGGCTGGCTCTAAGGTTGTATATGAATTGCATGGTAGTGTACTACGAAATTATTGCATGAATTGCCATAAATTTTATGATGCTGAATATGTGTTTAACAGCAATGGCATTCCAAGATGTAGTTGTGGAGGAATAATAAAGCCAGATGTGGTTTTGTATGAAGAGGGATTGGATGAGGAAACAATCGAAAATTCGATATATGCTATTCAAAAGGCTGATTTGTTAATTGTTGCTGGCACGTCACTTACTGTTCAACCTGCAAGTGGTTTAATAAACTTTTTTAGAGGCAGAAATCTTGTATTGATAAACAGGGATTCAACTCCTTATGATAATAAAGCAAATCTTGTTATAAATGATAGTTTAGGTAAAGTTTTCTCGAATTTATAAAGAATAAATTAAGAAACAACATAGGATAAATTATTTTAAACGTATAAAATGAATCAAAGGAGCAAATTATGAAGACTTTAGATGAATTGGTAGCAGATAAAATATTAGATTTAGTTCATTATGTACTATCAAAATTTATAAAACCAGATATGACTTTAAGCAAAGTAAATGAATTAGATATACAAGCAATCGAAAAATTAAAACAGCAATATGGAATTGAAGCAATAATTCTAGACGTAGATGATACATTGCGTAAAGAGATGAATGATATTCCAAAGGTTAATAAGGAATGGATTGAAGACTTAAAAGACAAGATAAAAATTATGATTGTAAGCAATGGAGTAGACAAAGATATAGAAAAATATTTCAATAAAAATGGAATAGATTACATAGGATTTGCGTGCAAACCGTTAAAGAAGAATTTTGTAAAGGCATGTGAAAAGATGAATGTAAATCCGGAGAGTGTACTAATGGTTGGTAATAGCTTGTTTGATGATATATATGGCGGAAAAAGAAATAAGATGAAGACTGCACTTGTAAAAGAAGTAGAAGATAATGAGAGATAACTCAATAAAAACAAATAATACGCTAAATTGAGCTGTTATCAATAAGCCTAGAAGAAATATGAATTTTACGTGAAAATTGGCACTCAATACTTGACTCTGCTAAAAATAGATGTATAATATATCTGTAAATGGTAAAGAATATTTATCATAAACATGTGCCACTCTCATCAAGTGTCAACACATAATATATTTTAAGGAGTTGATTTTTATGATGATGATACCTAGAAAACATGATTTTGATTTATTTGATGATGTATTTGGAGATTCATTCTTTAATGAGGGAGCAAGTAGACTAATGAAAACAGATATTAAAGAGAAGAAAAATGAATACATTATTGACATTGACTTACCAGGATATGACAAAGAAGGAATAAAACTTGAGATTCAAGATGGATATTTAACAGTACATGCTAGTGTTAATAAAGAAGAAAATGACGAAGAAAAAGGCAGATTTGTACGTAAAGAAAGATATTCTGGAGCTTGCTCTAGAAGCTTCTACGTTGGAGAAGACATTACAGAAGATGAAATTAAAGCTAAATTTAAGAATGGTACATTAACTATTGTTGTTCCAAAGAAGGAAGACAAGAAAGAATTGCCAAGCAAAAAATATATTGAAATTGAATAATGAAAAGTCCCACAGAAATGTGGGACTTTCTTAGTTTCAATTTGAACTAAAATTTTATTTGATTTCTATAATATTTTAATGACCAATATTATTGATTTGTCAAAGGTGACAAGAAGATTGAATAAATACCCTTTTTATGATAGTATGTAAATGTAAAGGTTTGTTCTTTTAAGATTAACGGTTTTAAAAAATGTGAATATTAGGAGGTATTATGTGTACAGCTACAACTTATAAAACTAAAGATTTTTATTTTGGACGTACGTTAGACTATGAGTTTTCATATGGAGACGAAGTTACGATTACTCCACGAAATTTTAAGTTTAACTTTAGAAAAATGGGAGAGATGAATTCGCATTATGCTATTATTGGAATGGCTTATGTGATAGAAGATTACCCATTGTATTATGATGCAATAAATGAGAAAGGGCTTGGAATTGCAGGACTTAATTTTGTTGGAAACGCAGTCTATCATGATGAAAAAGAAGGAAAAGATAATGTAACTCAGTTTGAGTTTATTCCATGGATTCTTGGGCAGTGCTCAAGTGTTGATGAAGCGAAAAAGCTTATTCAAAATATGAATTTTTTGAATGAGTCTTTTAATGATAGGTTGCCACTTGCTCAATTGCATTGGATTATTGCTGATAGTAACAAAGCAATTACTGTAGAGTCTGTGGCGGATGGAATAAAAATATATGATAATCCAGTTGGAGTACTAACTAATAATCCGCCATTTGATAAGCAAATGTTTAATTTGAATAATTATATGCATCTGTCAAATAAATCACCAGAAAACACGTTTTCTTCTAGACTGGATTTAAAGAATTATAGCCGAGGAATGGGAGCAATTGGACTTCCAGGAGATTTATCTTCGCAATCTAGGTTTGTTAGAACAGCATTTGTTAAGATGAATTCTGTTTCTGGAGATGGAGAATTAGAGAGTGTTAGCCAGTTTTTCCATATTCTTAATTCTGTTGACCAACAGAGAGGTTGCTGTAATTTAGGCAATGATAAATATGAGATAACTATTTATACATCATGTTGTAATGTAACAAAAGGGATTTATTATTATACAACTTATGATAATCACCAAATTACAGCTGTAAATATGAACAAAGAGAATTTGGAATGGAACAAGCTTATAAGGTATCCACTTATAAAAGAAGAACAGGTTAAATTACAAAATTAAAATTTTTATATAAATCTCTTCCGTTTATTAAAAGTATATGTTATACTTTCGCTATAGCGAAAGCTACAACAAAATACGACAGATAAAACTAAAGACGAAGAAAGCAAGTGCTACAAGGCATTTGCTTTTTATAAAATTTATAAATTTTAATGAGAAAGATTTGATAAAATAGTTACTTATAAAAATTTAAGGAGTAAATGTGAGATATGATAAATGTAGTAGCTGCAATTATAAAAAATGGTGAAGGGAAAATATTGATAACACAGAGAAATTTAAAAAAATCACAAGGTGGATTGTGGGAATTCCCTGGAGGAAAAATAGAAAAAGGTGAAACAAGAGAAGAAGCAATTATTAGAGAAATAAAAGAAGAGCTAACTATTGAAATAAATGTTGAATCATATTTAGGGGAAAAAGTATTTGAGTATCCTGAAAAAAGTATAAACTTGATTGCCTTAAATTGCAGAGTAAAATCTGGGAATATATATTTAACAGAGCATGAAGAGGCTAGATGGGTGGAAAAAGAGGAGTTAAATAGTTTTGAATTTGCACCTGCAGATATTTTTATAGTAAAGAAACTTCAAGGTATAGAGAAATATAGTGTAATAGGAGAGAAATAGTTAAATGAATGATTTGTTTGAAAAAGTTTTAGAAACTTATATAGATGGAGAAAAACGTGATAATAAAGATAAGGAATATCACAAGATTATATGTTATGATATTCCAAATTATATAGAAGATATTTTAGATGATAATACATATGTAATTAAGGGATCTTGTGGAGCAAGTAATAAGGCTGATGTGCCATGGATAGGTGTGTTTAACAAGAATATAACGGTAACAGCACAAAAAGGAATATATATTGTATATCTATTTAAAGCAGACATGTCAGGATTTTATCTATGCCTAGGACAAGGTGTAACGAATTTTGAAAAATACAAAGAAAATAAAAACGAATATATGTCTAAGGTAACTGAATACTTTAAAAATATGACACAAACGATAAGCTTTTCGAAAGAAGGTATCGATTTGATGTCGAGAACTGAAAAAGGCAAAGGTTATGCAAAGGTAAATGTATTATCAAAATATTATAGCAAAGATAAACTTGACCAATACAATCTTAAAGAAGATTTGACTGAAATGGTCAAAATATATGAGCAAATTTATAATGATATGAACCAACTTCCTTATGATGAGGTAATTGAAAATATTATTGGAAATGCATATGGAGAAAGTGTAAAAGTACAGAATGCTATTGAATTAATTAACAATGTCTTAGAAGATGATGAAAAAATACAAGAAAGAAAACATGAATTAAAAGAAATAGAGGTTCCAAAGGTAAAAAAGAGAATATATAAAACTATTTCAGAAAGAAAAATATCTAAAATAGATTACATAAAAAAAGCAAAAAAAGACGCTAAGACAGGATTAAGTGGAGAAGAACTCGTATTGGCATATGAAAAAGATAAAATGATAAAACGTAATAGGAGTGACTTAGTAGAAAAAATTGATTGGGTTTCTACTTATGATGATAGTAGAGGATATGATATTTTATCATTTGATTTTGATGAAAGTGGTAAAGAATATCAAATTTATATTGAGGTAAAGACTACGACAGAAGGAGAGAAAAATTCTTTTTTTGTTACGGTAAATGAACTAAAAAAGATGAATAAGGAGAAGGAAAAATACTGGATTTATAGAATAGGAAAAGTAAATAAAGAGCCGGTGTTTTATAAGGTGAATGGAAAAGATTTTTTAAAGACTTTTAATATAGAACCAATGGTATATAGCGCTAATATAAATGCTGATTAATTTTATGATAAATGTATTGCAAAATTTCTATATAACTGGTAATATATTGGATATAATTATTGTTAACTATCAGAAAGGATTTTTTATGACAATACTAGGTTATGATATTAGAATATATTTTTTGTTATTTATGATATATGCTGTGGCAGGCTGGATAATGGAAGTTGCTTGCAAGCTTATTCAGTATAAAAGGTTTATAAATAGAGGATTTTTAATTGGACCTTATTGTCCGATTTATGGCTATGGAGCTCTTCTAATAACCTTTTTATTGGGAAGATATAAATATGATGCACTTGTGCTATTTGTTATGGCGATAGTTGTATGCGGAACTTTGGAATACTTGACCAGTTTAGTAATGGAAAAGATGTTTAAGGCAAGATGGTGGGATTATAGCCAAAGGAAGTTTAATTTAAATGGACGAGTTTGTTTAGGCACAATAATTCCTTTTGGAATTTTGGGATTAATGGTGACATATGTAACAAATCCATTCTTGCTAGGAAAACTAGAATTAATACCAGAGATGTGGTTAAATATTGTGTTTGGAACATTGTTAGCAATTTATGTGGTTGATAATATTGTTTCTGGAGTTGTTATTAAAGCAATTAAAAAGGCTGATATTACTGCAAGTAAAGAAACTGATAATACAGAGGAGATTACTAAGAAGGTAAGGGAAATTTTACAAAGCAAGTCTGCATTACATAGAAGATTGGTGGATGCTTTCCCTAAATTGCAAGCTGTTAAGATAAAAATTAAAGACCAAACAGAGAAAATAAAGAAAGAAGCAATTAGGCAAAAAGAAGAAATAGAAACAAAGGTTGAAGACACAACTAAGGCGATTGCTGAAAAAGTAAGCAATGTTAGTATAACTGGAAAGAAGAAAAAGCAAATTAAAGAAGAAAATGAAAAATAGATAAAAAAGATGCCAAATAAAATTGGCATTTTTTTGTGTCTATAAGTTTGAATTGCGAATAATTTGAAATTGCATAAATTTTTCAATCTTGGAAAAAATAGTGTAATAAATGTTTTAGAAGGAGCGGGAGGAAAAAATTATGCAATCTTTTTGGGAAGAGGAGAGAAAAAATTATAAAGAATATGAGAGTATAAGAAATGATATGAGGGCCTCTGTTTGTGTTATTGGCGGAGGACTTACTGGTCTTACAACAGCGTATTATTTAAGCAAATATACTAATGTTGTTTTATTAGAAAGAGATAGAATTTGTAGTCACACGAGTGGCAGAAACACTGGAAAAGTTACAAGTCAGCATGAAGTTTTTTACAGATATTTAATAGATTCACAGGGAAAAGAATTTGCAAAAAAATATTTGGAGGCAAATCAGAAGGCAATAGAAAATATTAGTGAAATAGTGCAGAATGAAAAAATAGATTGTGACTTTAAGAGAGAAAAGGCATATGTTTTTACTGCAAAAGAAACAGAAGTAGACAAATTGAAAAAAGAGCAGAGAGCAGTAGATAAACTAGAAAAAGATTTGTGCCAATATGTTAATAAAATAGAGCTACCAATGGAAATTGCGGGTGCAATAGAATTTAAAAATCAGGCTAAAATTCATCCTGTGAAATATGGATATGGACTGGCCAAATGTATTACTAAGAATAATAGTAGAATATTTGAGAATTCTCAGGTTACAGATATAAAGAAGTCGAATGGAAAGTACGAAATATATGTAGATAAAAATAAAGTTACGGCAGACTATGTGGTAATTGCTACAAGATATCCGTTTATAAAGATTCCGGGTTACTATTTTTTGAAGATGTATCAATCAACATCTTATGCAATAGTTGCTGATGTAAAAAGAGAGCTATTTGATGGAATGTATATAAATTACGAAGTCCCCAATATGTCTTTTAGGGTAATCGAGGATAATGGAAAGAAATTACTATTAGCGGTTGGTTATGATTATAAAACTGGAACGGAGGAATTGAAAAATGGATATACGAGGCTTGAAACAGCTGTAAGAAAAATGTATCCAGATGCAGAAGTGCTATATAAGTGGTCTGCAGAAGATTGCATAAGCCTCGACAAAATCCCGTATATAGGAGATTTTTCTGTTACGATGCCTAATGTGTATGTGGCAACAGGGTTTAATAAATGGGGAATTACATCATCAAATGTTGCGGCAAACATAATAGCAGATAAAATATTAGGAAAAGAAAATGAGTATGAAGATTTGTTTAAAGCAAGAAGAGTAGAACCAATAAAGAATAGAGTCGAAGTAGGAAATATGTTAAAAGAAGCCAATAAATCAATACTTATGAGTATGTTTAAAATACCAAAAGATGAAATAGATGATATAAAAATAGGAGAGGGCAAGATAATTGAAATAGATAATAAAAAGGTTGGAGTGTATAAAGCAAATACTGGAGAAATTTTTAAAGTAAAACCTATTTGCACACATCTGGGGTGTGAGCTGTACTTCAACAATATAGATAAAACTTGGGAATGCCCATGCCATGGCTCAAAATTTAGCTATGATGGAAAATCGATAGAAGTGCCAAGTAATAAGAATTTGGAATGATTGGTTTTAGGGTGTGGTTTGTGAAAATAGGGCGGCAGAAAATAATCGACTGAAACTTATTGACTAGACTATCCTTAAAATGTATAATGTTAGTACTAACATATGAAGGGGATTTTTAGAATGCAATCAAGAAGTGAGATTAGAAAAAGAAAGCAAGAAAAACAGAGAATTATATTAGGAATTATAATTTTAATATTAGCTATTTTAATAACGATAATAACTGCAAGTATAATTAGTAAGAATACTGCAAAAGAAGTTGCCGCAAAGGAACCAGAAAGTTTAGCTGGTGAATTCGTAAATAGCGTAAATACACAAAATTTTGAAGAAGATGTAAATGAAGAGATTATAGAAAATAGTGTAGAAGAGAACGAAGTAGTTGAAAATACAGTAACTGAAGAAAAAACTAAAAATACGAGTGGTACAAAATATAGATTAGAAGTAAATTGTAAGCAAAATGTAGTTAATGTATATGAAAAAGATGAAAACGGAGAATACAAAAACTGCGTAAAGGTAATGCTTTGTTCGGTTGGCTTTGCAACCCCAACGAGCGGAACTTATTCACTAAAAAAATATGGTGGATGGGAATGGAAAGGGCTTCAAGGTGATGTGTATGGTCAATATGCAACACAAATAACTGGAAATATATTGTTCCATTCTGTACCATATACTGAGAAATATAATAATGCAAGTTTAGAATATTGGGAGTATGATAAACTAGGTACTTCAGCTTCTTTGGGTTGCATAAGGCTTACTGTAAAAAATGCAAAATGGATATATGATAATTGTGCGGCTGGAACAAAAGTATATTTTTACAAAGATTCTAACCCTGGACCATTGGGTAAGCCATCAGAAAGAAAAATTTCTGGAGACAGTGAGGTAAATAGTTGGGACCCAACGGATCCAGATTCGGACAACCCTTGGAAGGAGTATGATATTGCCAAAAGGAATGATAAAGAAAACACAAAAAGCGATAAAAATAACGATATTGAAAATAAAATAGAAAACACAGAGCAAAATACAGAAGTGCCAGGCAATACGGAAAATACTGAAAATAATACGGAAATAACAAATAATACAGAGAGCAATAAAAATAATGAGACTTTTCAAGGAAAAAACAATATTACAAATACAGAGAACAGAAATACAGAAAACGAAAATTATGAAGTTGGGAGTAATATAGAAAGTGATAATGACTAAATATTGTTGAAAAATAATTACAATTTTGACTACGTCAAAGCCCATTTAAAACGCAGTTACATACAAAAAGTATGCGTCCTTGCCTTTTAAATGGGACTTTTTCTTGACAAAATTTAATTCTTTTCTAACTGAAACTTTAGCTAAAAGCAAAAATTAAAAATATAAATTTTTTAATATAAAAGTTTAATTTTATTACCATCACGACTTATAAATCCCTCATCTACCAAGCATTTGAGCTCACGCATCATTGCACTTCTATCTACGCTTAGGTAATCAGCAAGGCTAGTCATTGAAATTGGAAGTGTAATATTTTTAGAGAAGTTTTTACTAGAAAGAATAGAAAAATAAGTAAGTAATTTGTCTCTGATAGACCTCTTTGAAAGTATTTCTATTCTAGTATTTTGATGTACTGCTTGTTTTAATATAAGCTCTAGTAGACTAGATACGAGTGTTGTGTGAAATTTGCAGTTGCTTCTGCATTTTTCGTGTATGTCATCATACAAAAATAGAAGAGCCTCACACTTATCCATTGCCAAAACAAAAAGTTCGTGGTTGGTATGAACAGGGTAGAAGGCTTCACCAAAAATATCTGTCTCAACAAAACTTTCTATTATATCCTTGTTTCCGTTTAAATCATATCTAATTAAATCTGCTTTTCCAGAAAGCAGTATGCAAATTTGTTTTCTTTTTTCTATGTAAGTTGTAATAATACTACCTTTTTCAAAGGTCTTACGTTGAACCTTAATACAATTACAAGAAATGTTTTCAATTATATCTGATATTTCCATTGACATTGTCCTTAAATTTGTAAATAAAATTTACTCAATTATACTTCAAAAACGTTGCATTTGCAACAGAAAAAATAAATTGTTAAGGTATAATAGTTATGAGATAATGTTTTTTAGGTAAGTTATGTCGATGTGGGCAGAAAAATGTTTTGCAAACAATACTGCTTAGTTATATTAAAAAATATTATTTATAATGAAACTAAAGAGGCAGTAATTTAGATAAATCCAAGGAGGAATTTATGAAGGTTATTAAGAGAGATGGACGTGTAGTAGATTTTAATAGAGAGAAGATTGCAATTGCTATTGAGAAGGCAAACCAAGAGGTTACAGAAAAGGAAAGAGCAGACAAGCAAGATATTAAGGATATAATAAAATATATTGAGTCACTTGATAAAAAGAGAATTTTAGTTGAAGATGTGCAAGATATAATAGAAGAGCAACTTATGGATAAGAAAAAGTTTAAGCTTGCAAAAAAATACATGATTTATAGATATAATAGAGCGTTGGTTAGAAAGAAGAACACCACAGACGAATCTATTCTTGGACTCATAAAAAATCAAAATATGGAGATGTTGGAAGACGGAACACGTAAGAATGCTGTGCTTGCGTCTTCACAAAGGGATTACATAGCTGGAGAGGTTTCTAAGGATTTAACGAAGAGACTACTGTTACCTGAAAAAATAGTAAAGGCTCATGAAGAAGGAGTACTATATTTTCATGATATGGACTATTTTTTACAACCAATTTTTAATTCTAGTGTGATTAATATTGGAGACATGCTTGATAATGGAACAGTAATAAATGGCAAATTAATAGAGAGCCCAAAAAGTTTTAGAGTTGCTTGCACTGTGCTTGCACAAATTCTTGCGACAGTTGCGTCAACACAATACGGTGGACAATCTGTAGATATCAGTCATTTGGGAAAGTATGTTAGAAAGAGCTATGAAAAATTTAAGGAAGAGTTTGGAGGCGTGCCTTCAAAAGAAATATTAGATAAAAAGATAAAAGAAGAAGTAACGAGTGGGGTACAAACACTTCAATACCAGATAAATACACTAATGACTACAAACGGGCGTAGTCCATTGGTTTCATTATTTATGTATTTAAGAGAAGGCGATGAATACATAAAAGAAAATGCACTTATAATAGAAGAAATTTTGAAGCAAAGAATTGAGGGAATGAAGGATGCAGAAGGAAAATATATTAATCCGGAATTTCCAAAGTTGATTTATGTAATTGATGAAAATAACTGCTTAAATGGTGAAAAACATGATTATTTAACACATCTTGCATTAGAATGTGCAAATAAGACACAAGAACCAAGCTTTATATCGGCTAAAAAAATGCGTGAAAATTATAGCGGAAATGTCTTTTCGCCAATGGGCTTTAGAAGTTTTCTAACTCCATGGAAAGATGAGAATGGAACATATAAATTTGAAGGAAGATTTAATCAAGGTATTGTTAGCATAAATTTACCACAAATTGCAATCGTGGCAGATGGTGATGAAGATAAATTCTTTAGCTTGCTAGATGAAAGACTGGAATTGTGTCATGAAGCATTATTGTGCAGACATTATGCTTTGCTTGGTACAGTAAGTGATACGAGCCCAATACATTGGATATATGGTGCGATAGCGCATTTAAAATCAGGAGAAAAAATAGACAAATATTTGAAAGATGGTTACTCTACAATTTCGTTAGGATATGTAGGAGTATATGAAGCAACAATGATGGTGAAAGAAGTTTCTAACACTGAACCAGAAGGAAAAGAATTTGCTATAAAGATAGTAAAACACCTAAAAGAAACTGTTGAAAAGTGGAAGAAAGCCTCTGGCTTAGGATTTTGCTTATATGGAGAAACCAGTCAAAAGGTATGTAAAACTTTCGAAAGAATAGATAAAGAAAGATTTGGAGTAATAAAAAATGTAACAGACAAAGAAAAATATACAAGTTCGTACCATGCGAGTGAAGGCGAAAAAATAGACTATAAAGAAAAACTAGCATTCGAAAGCGTATTTCAAAAATTATCATTGGGAGGAGTTGTATCACAAATTCCGAGCGAATATATTGGAGAATTAAGTGATAAAGAAGAATTCATAAAATTTGTGTATGATAATGTACAATATTTGGAGTTTACAAAAGAACTCAAAAAATAACTAAAATTAATATGTTGAAATAATAAACAGAATGTAAAAAAGTTCTACAAAAAAATGAGTGAAGAAATTCGCTCATTTTTATTTCAATAGATTTTTTATGTTGTCCTTGAGTCATACATTCTTAAAATTAGGGTCATCTAAAAATGACATCTACTGAGCCTTTTTATCATGCTTATTCTTATAGTATGTATTTTTAATAATATCTAATTCTAGTATACGAATTTCGATTGAGTCTATCAATATTAAATCTGTGTGACTTATATGAAAAAAATTTTCTTTAATGAATGAAATAGAAATTTACAAATGTCATTTATTTGTCACTTTGATGATGTATTATAATTCCAGTAAAAGAAAATTTGAAAAGAAAGGAAAATATAATGGAAATTTTAAGAGTTGAAGATTTGGTTAAGACATATGGAAAAGGTGAAAATCAGGTTAATGCAGTTGACCACATTTCGTTTTCGATAGATAAAGGAGAATTTGTTGCGATTGTTGGAGCTAGTGGAAGCGGAAAATCTACGTTACTACATTTGTTAGGAGGAGTGGATAGACCAACTTCAGGCAAAGTGTTCATAGATGGAAAAGACATTTATTCCTTAAATGATGATAATCTGGCTATATTTAGAAGGAGGCAAATTGGTTTAATTTATCAATTTTACAATTTAATACCAATATTAAATGTAAGAGAAAATATAACATTGCCATGTGACTTAGACGGACAAAAAGTTGATGAGAAAAGATTAGATGAGCTAATAAAAACATTAGGATTAGAAAAAAGAGAGAAGCATCTGCCAAACCAATTATCTGGAGGACAACAACAACGTGTATCAATAGGAAGAGCAATGATAAATAATCCAGCATTAATGCTTGCAGATGAGCCAACAGGAAACTTAGATTCAAAGGCGAGTGATGAAATAATATCATTATTAAAATTGTCAAACAAAAAGTTTAACCAGACTGTTGTAATAATTACTCACGACTTAGAAATAGCAAAAGAAGCAGAGAGAGTTATAACAATAGAAGATGGAAAGATAATAAAGGATGAGAAAAATTTCGCCCAATAGGGACGCACTTTCTTGGGTGAAGAAGAAAAAATAATATAAATTTTGTCCAGTAAAGGAAGCTGTTGGGAAACGAAAAGTTAATTTCGCCCCCAAAAGGGCGTCCCTATTGGGCGAAAAGATGGAGAATATATAATGAATGTTTTAAATAAATTGACTAAGAAAAATTTATTGCTTAATAAGAAACGTACTGTTGTTACTATTATTGGAATTATGCTTTCTACTGCGCTGGTTTGTGCGGTTGCAGGATTGGTCACGAGTGCACAGCAGACGTTTGTAAATCTTATTAAGAATTCTGACGGAGATTATCACATTTCGTTTTCGAATGTGCCACAGGAACAGCAAAAGTATATTACGCAGAACAATGCGGTTGATAGTTATTATACTACAAAAGAGCTTGGATACAGTAAGTTTGAGAGTATTCAAAATGAGGATAAACCATATATTTATGTGGTTGCTATGAATGAAAATGCTTTCGAAAAAGGTGCATATAAATTGATAGAAGGTCGAATGGCTCAAAATGAGAATGAGATTGTTATTCCACAACATTTAATTGATAATGGTAGAGTTAAGATTAATATGGGAGATAAGATTACTTTACATGTTGGAACAAGAGAGCTAATGGACGGCAGTAAGCTTAATCAAAAAAATCCATATTTAGCAAGCTCATCAAAAGAATATATATATCAAGAGACTGGAAAAGCCGGAGACAACGAAGATTATGAGGAGCAAATTGTTGATGGACAGAAAAAAGAATACACTGTTGTTGGAATAATGAAAAGACCTAATACGGGTGTAGAACCATATACAGCACCAGGCTATACGGCAGTTACATATTCAAACGATGAGAAAAATGCAGATGGCACAGACAAAATAACATCAATAGGCACAAAATTAAATACAAATGCTTCAAATGAAATTTTATCAGCAGAAGAAAATGAAAAATCAGTGACAGCTGATGCTACAATAAAAAACTCACAAACAGCCAACTTCTATGTAACTCTAAAAAATCCAAAAGAATATGAAAATGTAAAGAATCAAATAAAAAACACAATAGAAGCGGAAACTAAGAATGAAATTGAAGTAGAAGTTAATGCAGATTTATTAAGGTTCGAAGGAGTTCTTAGTGAGAGCACTTTAGGAGTTCTATATGGAATTGCAAGTGTTATTATAGTAATAATAATCGTAAGCAGTGTGTTTGTAATAAGAAACAGTTTTAGTATTTCTGTATCTGAAAAAACAAAACAATATGGAATGCTAGCATCTGTTGGAGCAACTAAAAAACAAATAAAAAGAAGTGTTTTACTAGAAGGATTATATATTGGTATAATTGCAATTCCACTTGGAATCTTATTAGGAATTGTTGCAATAATAATTTTATTATGGATAGTAAATTTATTAATTGGAGACATGATGGAAGGTACAGAATTTGTGTATAATGTACCAGGAATGGCAATTTTAATTTCAGTAGTAATCTCTGGCATTACAATATTTTTATCATGCTTAATTCCTGCAATAAAAGCATCTAAAATTCCACCAATTGAAGCAATACGTGGAACAGATGATATAAAGATAAAGACGAGAAAAATAAAAACATCAAAATTAACGAAAAAATTATTTGGAATAGGCGGAGTAATTGCAAGCAAAAACTTAAAAAGAAATAGAAAAAAATACAGAACAACAGTAGTGTCGCTAGTTGTAAGTATATCAATATTCATAGCACTTTCATCATTTTTAACTTATGGACAGATGATGACAGGTTCATATTATACAGATTTGAGCTATAACATAGCTGTAAATGGTGGAAATGAAGCATTATATGAAAAAATTGCGACATGGAGTGGAATAAATAGCTACAGTTATTCATACCAGACTAGTGCTGAGATAGACGTAAACAAATATGGAACAGACTTTGCTAAAGAAGAATTAGAAAATAAAAAACAGATATATGAAGAAGACTTCCCAGAAGATGTTGGAAAATATGAGTATAATACTCTAGGTTTGACAATTGTTATGGTTAACAATGACTACTTCAAGTCATATGTAAAGAGCCTTGGAATGAACGAGAAAGATTATTCAAATATAGCAATACTTGGAGACGACATGATGCATTATCTAGGGCAAGGAAAATCTAAGGTTGAGCATTATTTTAATGTTAAAGCTGGAGAATCAATGGAAGTTACTATGGATGATGAGCAAAAGCAAATAAAAATATCTAAAATTACAACAGAAAGACCAATGGGATATGAAAGTTGTTATACAGAGGGAGGCTACTTGTTTGTATCTGAAGATTATCCAGTAGTTACTAAAGATAAGAGTGAATTAAATAGTGGAAACCTATGCATAGATGCACAAAAACCATCAGAAATAGAAAACAAGCTAACAGACCTTAAAAAAGAAGGCGAAGACTTTGAAGATATAATGATAACAAATTTAGCTGAGTATGCAGATCAACAAAAAAGGATAATAATACTCGTATCAATATTCTTGTATGGATTCATAGCAGTAATCACACTAATTGGTGTAACTAATATATTCAACACAATAACAACAAACATGATACTACGCTCAAAAGAATTTGCAAACCTAAAATCAATAGGAATGACAACAAAAGAATTTAACAAAATGATAAGACTAGAAAGCGTAATGTATGGAACAAAATCACTATTAATAGGAATTCCAATAGGGCTTTTAGGCTCATATGAAATATTCAAATCGTTTACAAATTCGATAGACTTTGGATTTATAATACCATGGCAAGCAATAATAATTTCTGTAATATTTGTATTTATAATAGTAGGACTAACAATGAAATATTCACTAAACAAAATAAACAAGCAAAACATAATAGAAACAATAAGACAGGATAATATATAAAATTATAAATATTAATAAGTTGTAACTAGCAAAAGACTGGATTGTAATTAATCTGGTCTTTTGGTTTTCGAAAAATTTTATATAACTGATGCTATTCGTAGTTTTGTATGATATAATGTAATGGAAAATAGAGATTGGGAGAAAATAGCAATGAAAAATAAGAAGATTATAATTATTGTAATAAGCATTATTCTAATATTAGCGATATCTGTGGGAATAGGAATAACGATATATTTTAACAATAAACCTAAAAATAAACCGGAAGACGTATTGCAGACTTTTGCTTCATATATTAATGATAAGAAGTATGAAGATATGTATTCTTTGTTGTCATCAAAAAGCAAAGCTAATATTTCGGAAGAAGATTTTATTAAGAGAAATAAAAATATTTATGAAGGCATAGAGGCTGAAAATTTTAGTGTTGACATACAGAGTATAGAAAATGAAAATAAATTAGCAAAAGTTACATATAAAAATAGTATGGATACAATGTCTGGACATGTTGACTTTACAAATACTGTAACTCTTGAATTGAACGAAGAAAAAGAATATAAAATAGATTGGACGTCTAACTTGATTTTTCCAAAGTTGAATACCGAAGATAAGGTAAGGGTAAAGACCATAGAAGCAAAGAGAGGTAGTATTTTAGATAGAAATGGAGAATACTTGGCAACAAACGGAGTTGCTTCAAAAATAGGTCTTGTTCCTGGAAAGATGAGTGATAATAGGGAAGAAGATATTGCAAAAATTGCTGAACTTTTAAATATGACTTCAGATGGTATAAATAGCGAGCTTTCGGCATCATATGTCAAGGCTGATACTTTTGTTCCGTTAAAGACTGTGGGAAAGAATGAAATGGAATTAAAGAATAAATTACTAGAGATAAAGGGAATAAAAATAATTGATGCAGATGAGAGAATATATCCACAGGGAGTGTCAACCTCTCAATTAGTGGGCTACATCCAACCAATAAATGCGGAAGAGCTGAAAGAAAAGGCAAAAGATGGGTATACTTCGAGTAGTAAAATTGGAAAATATGGATTAGAACGTGCTTACGAGAGTACTTTAAGAGCAGTAAACGGTTCAGAAATTTACATAGAAGATGCAAATGGAAATAAGAAAACATCTATTGCAAAACAAGAACAAAAAGACGGTCAAGATGTGAAATTGACAATAGATAGTAAATTACAACAGACTGTATATGAACAGTTTAAAGATGACAAGAGTGCTGTTGTTGTTATGAACCCGAAGACGGGAGAAGTGCTTGCACTTGCAAGTTGCCCATCATTTGATTCTAATGATTTTAGCTTAGGAATGACAACGGCAGATTATAAGAATTTAACGGAAAACCCAGATAATTTATTATATAATAGATATTTGGCAACATATGCTCCTGGGTCATCGTTTAAACCGATAATTGGCGCAATAGGGTTAACTACTGGTGCTTTTTCAGCAGATGATGACTTTGGAAGAAGCGGAACAAAGTGGCAGAACGATAGTTCTTGGGGAGATTTCTATATAACAACACTTTCTACGTATAATGGACCTGCAAATCTGAAAAATGCATTAATACATTCAGATAACATATATTTTGCTAAGGCTGCTTTAAAAATAGGAGGCAAAAATCTAATAAATTCACTAAAAAATATAGGGTTTGGACAACAAATAGAGTTTCCACAAACAATAAGCAAGTCTTCATACTCAAACAGTGAAAGCTTTACAAACGAAACACAACTTGCAAATTCCGGATATGGTCAAGGAGAAGTCTTAGTAAACCCAATACATATGGCAATGATGTACTCAGCATTTGTAAATGAAGGCAACATGATAATGCCATACTTGGAGTATAAAGAGAATGCAAGTTCACAAACGGCTAAATACTACAAGGAAAATGCATTTTCAAAAGAAGCTGCAAACGAAGTAAGAGACGGCTTAATACAAGTTGTAGAAAATCCGAGTGGAACAGCACATTCAGCAAAAATTGAAGGAAAAACAATAGCAGGAAAAACAGGAACAGCAGAAATAAAACAATCAAAGGACGATACCGAAGGCACAGAAATAGGCTGGTTTAATGCATTCAACGTAGGAGAAAGTGATGAGAGCTTATTACTAGTAGTAAGCATGGTAGAAAACGTAAAAGGAAAAGGTGGCAGTCATTATTTATTACCAAAAGTAAGAGCAATTTTCGCCCAATAGGGACACCCTTTTTTGGGCGAAAGTCGCATAAAAGTCACAAATGAATGATAAATTTAATACAGAAAATGAGGATAACATGGAAAAAGAGAAGAAAAGCAAAATAAAAAAAATATTAGTTAATCTGACAATATTTATATTACTTATAATTTTAACATTTTCATTAGTGTTGAAAGACCAAGATGTTTCACAAATATTTAGTGTTGCTGCTAAGGTAAAAAAACAATATATTCTATTTGCTGTACTTGCAATGAGCATTTACATTTTAGGAGAAGCTGTAAATATTACGAGAATTTTGAAAGAACTTGGTGAAAAATCAAAGCTTATAAGTAATATCAGATACACACTAATTGGATTTTTCTTTAGTGCAATAACTCCTGCTGCAAGTGGAGGACAGCCAATGGAAATATATTACATGCATAAAGATGATATTTCTGTTGCAAATTCTACTTTGGCACTATTAATGCAACTTTGCAGTCTGCAAATAGTTACAATAACAGTAGGAACTATAAGTGCTGTAATACATTTTGAGGTACTAAAAAGTGGATTAATTTATTTATTAATACTTGGAATTATATTGAATTCAAGTGCTTTAATGTTATTGATAATTGCAATTTTCTCGAAGAAACTTTCGGAGGGATTAATAAAGTTTGCAGTGAAATTACTAAAATTCTTTAGAATTCCCAATGTAGAAAAAAAGCAAGAAAAACTAGAAAAAGAATTAGAATCATATCAAACAAGTGCAAAATACATAAAAGAGCATAAAATATTAATGTTAAAAACTGTGATAACAACCGTCATACAAATGATAGCATATTATAGTGTGCCATATTGGATTTACTTAGCATTTGGATTAACAGAATACAACATATTTGAAATATTAACATTGCAAGCAGTGCTATATGCTACAGTATCCGGAATTCCATCGCCTGGGGCTGTTGGAGTAAGCGAGGGTGGATTTCTAGGAATATTTAGAAACGTATTTCCAGAGACAATAATTAGCAGTGCAATGCTTCTAACAAGAGGAGCAAATTTCTATTTATTTATTATAATAAGTGCGATAATTGTTATGATAAGCACATTTAGAGAGAAAAAAATTGAAAAAAAGCAAATGCAAGAAACGGAAGTTTTAACAGAGAAAAGCGAAAAGTAATGAACATAAGCTTTACATTCACATATAATATAAAAGAGGTGTAAAACTTATGGCGTATTCGGAAAGAGAATTAATTGCAAGAATGATACAATGTGAAGCTGGCGGTGAAGGCGATAATGGAATGAAAGCCGTGGCAAGCGTTATAATGAATAGAGTAAATGTTCCAAACGGCGAATATGCAAGAATTTCGCAGGGGGGAAATATTAGAAACATATTATTTCAACAAGGACAATTTGACTGTGCAAGAGAAACTATACGTGGAAGCTATAACAGTCAAAACATATATAACATGACTCCGACAGATGTGCATTATAACATTGCAGATTGGGCATTATCAGGTAACAGGCTAAATGAGATAGATAACTGTTTGTGGTACTTAAACCCATTTAGACCAACGTGTGGAAGCACTTTCCCAGCAAATGGTTCAGGTTCTCTGCATACAAGGTTAGGCGACCATTGCTTTTACAAGCCAACACCTCTATATAATAACACTTAGAAGTCTCGATGGAGGAATGGTAAATGGAAAATAAAGAAATAGAAAATAGACAGTTGCTAAATCCAAACCAGCAAGATAATTGGCCAGAAACCTTGAAAAATCCAATATATACACCGGCATTTTTACGTGAACAAATAGGAAAATTGATGCGTGTTGAATTTTTAATTGGAACAAATAATTTAGTTGATAGAATTGGTGTACTAGAAGATGTTGGAGCAAGCTATATTTTGCTTCGTTCATTTGAAAATGATAGTTTAGTTTATTGTGACATATATGCAATAAAATTTATCACAATATCAACAACAGGAATATATGCAAATTATCTGCAAATGAGCAAATATAATAGAAATACGTATTATTAATAGTAGAGAAATAATTTATATTTTAATATAAGTTATTTCTTAAAATTTATAAAAGGGGAAATGAATGAAAAAAATTTTATTGGTAGAAGACAATGAGGCTATTCAGAAAGGGCTAAAATATTCATTAGAGCAAGAAAAATTTGTAGTAGAACTTGCAAGTGATGTAAAGACTGCTAAGGACAAGCTTGTCAAAAGTGAGTTTAACCTAATAATATTAGATGTAATGCTTCCAGATGGAAGTGGTTTTGAATTGTGCAGAGATATTAAGAAAAATATGACGACTCCTATATTATTTTTAACAGCAAAAGACGAAGAACAAGATGTTGTAAATGGGTTTGATTTAGGAGCAGACGATTATGTCGTAAAACCTTTTAGACCACGAGAGTTAATATCAAGAATAAATAATATTTTAAGAAGATATGAAAAAGAAGAAAGCAATAAACTGCAGGCAGGAAATGTAATAATAGATTTAGATGCATCTAGAGTATATGTAGGCCAGAAAGAAATTGTGTTTACAGCACTCGAATACAAAATTTTAGTACTGTTGTTCTCTAATATGGGAAAGACTGTAACAAGAGAGAATATTTTAGATAAAATCTGGGATGTGGCAGGAAACTTTGTAAACGATAATACGCTTACTGTTTATGTAAAAAGAATAAGAGCAAAACTCGGAGAAAATGATGTAATTAAAACTATTAAAGGAATTGGGTACAGAGTTGAAAAGTAAGCAGGGAGTGAGAATAAATGGAAAAAGTTAAAATTGCAATATGCGGAGCATGTTTAGTAATTGTTGCAATATTGGGATATTGTTATATTTCAGAAAAGCAGAATGAAAAATATGAATATATAGTAAATTCAGCAATATCGAATATAGTTGATACAGTAATAGAAAAATATCCAGATGTAAGAGAAGAAGAAATATTGAATATATTAAGAAACACTAAAAATAACAAAACCAATATATTAAAAAAATATGGTTATTTAGATAATGAAAATTATATAAAAAAATTAGAAGATGAAAAAAATGTAGACAGAAAAATAAACATATTATATATTTCAATATTTGGAATTGTAATTATATTAATTGTGATATATTACAATAATAAAAAAGAAATCAGAATAAGAGAAGTAAATCAATATTTAAATGAAGTAAACAGAGGCAACTACAAGCTAAAAATAGAAGAAAACGGAGAAGATGAAATATCAAGGTTAAGAAATGAATTGTATAAAACTACAATATTATTAAGAGAAACTGCTGAAAATAGTGAGAAAGAAAAAGTGAGCCTAAGTAATTCTTTGGCAGATATATCACACCAAATAAAAACGCCAATTACATCAATGAGAATAATGCTAGATAATATAGAAGACAATCCAAACATGGATAGTAAAACTAGAGTAGAGTTTATAAAAGAAATAAGTAAACAGGTTGACTGGATTTCTTCTTTGGTAGTCTCATTACTGAAACTTGCAAAATTTGATGCAGGAGCTATTGTAATGAAAAATGAAGAAATAAATGTAAGGAACTTAATAGATAAAGCCGTATCAAATTTAGCAATAATATTAGATGTAAAAAATATAAAAATAATTTCTAATATAGACGAAGCGGCTACAATAAATGCTGACTACAATTGGCAATTAGAAGCAATTACAAACATAATAAAAAATGCTGTGGAACATAGTAGTGATAATTCTAACATTTATATAAATGTGGAAAATACAAGTGTGTTTGTAAAAATACAGATTAAAGATGAAGGAGAGGGAATAAGTAAGAAAGACATAAATCATATATTTGAAAGATTTTATAAATCAAAAAATAGTTCTGAAAATAGTATTGGTATTGGACTTTCGCTCGCAAAAACAATAATAGAAAAAGCAAACGGATATATCAAAGTTGAGTCGGAAGAGGGAAAAGGAACAATGTTTGAAATAAAATATTTGAAATAATATTTATAAGTTTATATCAGAAAATTAATTTTAATAAAGCCTATAAATTTGAAATAATATTAATTCAAATTTATAGGTTAATTATTAATCTATATGTTTAAGAAACAAGGCTAAATTTTCAAGCGTTGCACAACCTAGTTTTATTTCTTCATCAGAATAACCTGAAAGTTTTTTAGAAAGGTTTAGAGTAGAATTAAAATCTTTACCAAATAGAATATAATCAGCAGATAAACCAGTCATATCACAAAGTATCTTCAATTTATCAACAGACAGGGTGCCTTCACCACGTTCAATCATGCCAAGATATTGTCCAGAAATACCGAGCAAATCTGCCATTTTCTGCTTCGTCATATTCATATTTAAACGTATATTTTTTATTCTTAATCCTATTTCTTTTCTTAACATAATAAAACATCCTTTCTTTCTCTATTTTAATAGATTTTAGTTTGAAAAAATTAAAAATAGATGACAAAAAGCAGATAGAAGATGTGGTAAAACATGACAATATATGATAGAATATGTCGAAAATAAGAAGTAGAAGGTGATGTAGAAATGAAATTGATATTAATTGAAGATGAAAAGAAGGAACAAGATAAATTTAAAAAATTAGCCGAGAAAATGAATGATGTAACATTTGTGAAGATAACAAACTCAACAGAAGAAGGCATTAAATGTCTAAAGGAAAATGATATTGATGGAGTAATCTTAGACTTAGAGCTAAATTCAGGTACTGGAAATGGATTTGAGTTTTTAGAAAAGCTTAAAATTACGAAGCTAAGTAAAATTCCAAAAATTGTTGTAACAACAAATGTATATTCAGATTCAGTATATGATTATTTACATCAAAATAAAGTTGACTTCATTTTCTATAAGAAGCAAGAAAACTATAATGTGGAAAATGTAATAAACACGTTACTATTACTTAACAATTATACAAATACAGCATCTACAGATATAAAAGAAATAGAAGAAGAAAAGGCAAAACAAGAAAAACTAATAGCGGAAAAGGTAAATTACGAATTAGATTTAATAGGTATAGCATCACACTTGCAGGGCAGAAAATATTTATTTGATGCAATAACATATTTGTTATCTGAGGAAGGAGAGAATAGTCAGATTTCTATAAATCAATACTTGTTATCAAAACATAAAAGACCTACAAGTACTATAAATAGAGCTATGCAAAATGCGATAGTGCGTGCATGGAGAGTAACTGCTATTGAAGATTTAGAGAAACTTTATACAGCACACATAAATTATAATACTGGTGTACCAACACCTGTAGAATTCATTTACTATTATGTAGATAAAATAAAGAAAGAGATCTAAAAAAAAAGAGTGAGTTTTTATATAATGTACAAAATGGAGTTAACACTGAAAAAAGTGTGTGTTCCAATGGACTTTATATTAAAATTACACTCTTTTTTAGATTAAGTTTTATCTATTGGTAAAAAAATCATAAAATTTAAGAAAAAAGTGAAAATTTTGTGCGAATGAAATTGTATAAAATGTTATAGAATTTCAAAATTTACACATGATGTTCGCCTCTAAAAACCACTCGTATCAAGGTATACGAGTGGTATCTTTTTATTGTAATAAATAAAAAGATAGGTGGTGAACGGAAGATGACTTGGTCAGATTTTTGGGATTGGTTAAGATATGTAGCAGGCCTATAGAATAAATAGAACGTAATTAATAAAGAAATTTATTGATTACGTTTTATTTTTAGTATATAATAAATCAAAAAAAGGAATGACTATGGGACAAGAATATATACAATTAATTATAAAATTTTTTAGTATTAATATAATGATATATATGGTTAATTTAAAAATATTAGGTAAGGAGATGACAAAAAAGAAGTTAGCAATAATTCTTTTTTCTAGTAGTATTACATGTATGTTGGGAGTGACTATTTCTCAATATATAGATAATTTACTTATAATTATGATAATGTATTTTTGGCAATTAGTAGTAATGAAAAAAGCATTGGTAGAAGATAAATCAGAGACACTTTGGACTGCCAATTTGATATCAAACGCTATTGTATATACGACGTTTATTGCGTCAATAATTGTTGAATTTCCAATAATAATTATTATAAAGATAAATAACGATGCAATAAATTTCGTTTTAATATTTTTGATAGAAGCATTAATTCTAATAGGATTTTTTAATATTAAAAGATTTAGAAAGGGCTTTGCATTTCTAAAAAATGAAATTAGCAATGAATATGCTAATGTAATTATGATTAATGTAAGTACAGTTGTAATATTAGCATATTATATTTTTGGTAACTATTATGGAAATTTGACAAAACAACTATTAATTTGTTTATTTGTATCAAGTGCAATAATGATAATCATGATTCAAAAAACTCTAACTCTATACTACAAACAAAAGCTTTTAGCCAAGAACATTGAAGAGTATAAATCTGAAATTGCTTTGAAGGATGCTCAAATAAAATCTCTATCTGATGAAAAGTATAAGATTAGCAAGTTAAATCATGAATTCTACAACAGACAGAAGTCTTTGATACATAAAGTTGAAGAAATAACGAGTATGAATACCGAAATAGCAGATGAGTTAGATCTCTCTAAACAAATAAACGATTTAACAAAAGAGTACACAGATAAAGCTCAGGAGATTAAAACTTTAGATAAATTACCAACTACAGGAATAGTTGAAATTGATGATATGTTTAAGTATATGCAGTCAGAGTGCGATAGCAAGAAAATTCAATTTAATCTAAAAATTATTGGAAATATTTATCATATGATAAATAATAAAATCCCACAAAGTAGATTAGTTACTTTGATTGGTGACCATTTAAGAGATGCGATTATTGCAATTGATTTTAGCAATAATACTTTCAAGAGCATATTAGCGGTGCTTGGAGAGAATAATGGAGTTTATGAGTTTTGTGTATTTGATACAGGTATAGAATTTGAAATTGATACATTACTAAATTTAGGCTTGAAACCTGCAACTACACACAAAGATTCTGGAGGTACTGGCATCGGATTTATGACTACATTCGAGACTATGAAAGAAACTAAAGCGAGTCTTATAATAGATGAAATGCGTGAGATGAGTAATACCGATTATACAAAATCTGTAACAATTAGATTTGATGGAAAGAATGAATATCGTATAAAATCATATAGAAATGATGAAATAAAAAAGAAAATGAAAGACAATAGAATCATAATTGAAAATTAAAATGGCAGTTCCACACAGTGGAACTAAAAAAAGAAGTTACCTTTCGCTATAGCGAAAGGCGGCTGAAAAAAATGTTGAAAAACAGGCAAATGTGTAATAATTTGTTACACGATTTTGCTTGTTTTTCTATGGCTTGAGATATATAATTAATGAACTTACATAGATAAGCATCTATGTAAGGATTAACGTTAATATATTAGAATTCTAAAAAATTTTATCAAATTATTATTAAATCTAAGAATTTAATTTCTGCTTTCGCTATAGCGAAAGGTAAAAATCCGAATTAAGACAATTCAAATCCAAAGAAAAGTATTGCATGGGGAACTTCCAGATAAAAAATATGAGAGAAAATACAATAAAATTTTACTTATCAGTTGAAAAATAATAAATGAAATGGTAAAATGGAAAGGAAGTAAATGGACGATTTAAAAGTAAATAATAATGAGGCAGAAGTTCAAAAAGTAACACGATTGCCACTAACATCAGATTACGTTTTTAAAAGAATATTTGCAAGAGAAGAAAATAATTCAATGCTAAAGGACTTCTTAGAAGCAATTTTGAATATACATATAAATAAAGTTGAAGTAAAAAACCCAGAATTAACGCCAAATATGGCAGATGAAAAACTTGGAATATTAGACTTAAAATTGGATATAGATAATGAAAGAGTAGTAGATGTAGAAATGCAAGTTTCGAATGAACATAATATAAAAGAAAGGTCTAGTACATATTTATCAAAGCTTGCGGCAGAACAGCTAAAAGCTAAGCAGAATTATAAAGAATTAAAAAAGATAATAACAATAAACATATTGAAATATAATTATTTAGAAAGAAATTCATATCATTCAATAGCAAGAATGAAATATGAGGACACGAATCCAACTGAATTTGTTGATATGGGTTATGAGCAAGAAGAAAAAGAAGCAACAAATACGTTTGAAATGCACTTTATAGAACTTCCAAAATTTAAAGAAAAAAATCCAGACTGCAATACAAAGCTAGAACAATGGCTATGGTTGATAGATGGAAGTAAGGAGGAGAAAGTAGAAATGTCGGCAAAAGAGAATGAAGAAATAAATAAAACAGTAAAAGAACTAAATAAATTAAGCAAAGATCCAGATGAAATAGCTAAATATGAAGAACGTGAGTGGAGTATTATGAGATACAATGTAGAAATGGAAACAAATAGAGAAATAGGCGAAAAAGAGGGAGAAGCACGTGGAGTAAAGATTGGTGAAGAACGAGGCGAAAAACGCGGTAGAAAAGATAGAGAAATAGAGATTGTAAAAAAACTACATTCTTTAGATATACCCATTGAAAAAATTGCAGAGATTGTGGAATTAAGCACTGAAGAAGTCAAAAAAATAATAAAATAATAATAAAAATGAAATTAGTCAGACATGTCTGGCTAATTTTATTTTATACGTTTGAAAGTTTTATAAAATTTTCTTAAATTTATATTGACTTTTTATATTCTTATGCATATAATGAATATATGAACAATTATTCAAATGAAAAAAACAAAAAAATTTATATGCTTTATATAGAGAACGAGAGAGCAAGAAAGGAAGTTATATGGAAGAAAATGTTGAACAAATTAGCATCAATGTTGAAAAGGTAAATAAAATAAAAAGTAATTTTCCAGATGAAGATTTATTATTTGATATAGCAGAAAATTTTAAGGTTTTTGGAGATTCTACAAGAATGAAAATAATTGCAGCATTATTAGAAGAAGAGCTTAATGTATCAGAAATTGCTGCAATTACAAATTCAACACCATCGGCTATTTCACATCAGCTAAGAGTTTTGAAACAAGCAAAACTTGTTAAAGGAAGAAAAGACGGTAAAGCGGTTTATTATAGCTTGGACGATGACCATGTTAGAAAAATTTATGAGATTGGAAAAGAACACATAGAAGAAAGTTAATCGCCCAAAAAGGGGCGTCCCTAATGGGCGAAAGGAGACAGTATGAAAAAGTATGAGTATGAAATTGCAGGACTGGATTGTGCAGCTTGTGCAAATGAAATACAAGAAGGATTAAACAAAAATCCTGAAATAAAAAATGCAAATGTAAATTTTGCAAAGATGAAATTAACATATGAAACAGATACTCTTTCTAAGGAAGGAATTGAGAAGATTGTACAGAGTATTGAGCCAGAGGTTGAGCTACTTGAGGTTAATAGTAAGAGTAAAGACTTAAAAAATGAAAAGGCTCAAAAAGAAAATAGAAAGAAGTTATGGCTTCATATTTTAAGACTTGTAATTGGCATAATTGTTGCTGGAGTTGGACTATATGTTCCAATGCCTCAAATAACATCTACTATATTTATAGCCTTAGGCTATGCTATTTTGCTATTTAAAACAGCGAAAAATGCAGTGAAGTTATTATTTAAGAGTAAGACAATTAATGAGAATTTGCTTATTACAATCTCGTGTATAGGAGCATATCTGGTAGGAAAATCTTCTGAAGGATTAATGGTTATTATTCTTTATGAAATTGGTAAAATTCTAGAAGAGAAGGCTATCAATAAAACAAGAAAATCTATATCAGATTTAATGGATATCAAGCCTGAATATGCTAACCTAAAAAAAGGTGATGAAATTGAAATAGTCGAGCCATCAGAAGTAAAAGTTGGCGATATTGTTGTTGCAAAACAAGGAGAGAAAATACCACTGGATGGTGTTGTTGTAAAAGGTACTGCAAGTTTAAATACAGCTTCTTTGACTGGTGAATCTAAACCACAAGATGTTGATGAAAATGATATTGTTTTGTCAGGAAGTATTGTATTAGAAGGTTTACTAGAAATAAAAGTTACAGAAAAGTATGAAAACAGTACTGTTAGCAAGATTTTAGAGCTTGTTGAGAATGCTACTGATAAAAAGGCAAAGACAGAAACTTTTGTTAATAAAGCAGCTAAAATTTACACACCAATTGTTATCGGGATTGCAATATTAGTGGGAATATTCTTGCCATTAATATCTAATGTAACATATGGTGGAGAAAATGGTTCAATATATAGGGCATTAATTTTCTTGGTAATATCTTGCCCATGTGCTATTGCGATATCTGTTCCATTATGCTATTTCTCTGGAATTGGTAAATCATCTAAAGAAGGGATTTTGATAAAAGGAAGCGACTACTTAGACGAATTAAAAGACGTAAAAGAAATTGTTTTTGATAAGACCGGAACACTTACAAAAGGTCAATTTGGAATTTCTAAAATTGAAGTTTACAGTGATAAATATGTGGAAAACGATGTACTAAAATATGTTGTATGGGGCGAAAGCTATTCGAACCATCCAATTGCAAAGTCTATAGTAAGAAATGCAAAAAATGTTGAAACTAAAAAAGTAGAAAATTATGAAGAGATAACTGGTAAGGGAATAAAATACAACATTGATGGAAAAACAGTCTTAGCAGGAAATTCATCTTTAGTTGGAAAAGAAGATGAAGTTGCAGAAAGTACAAAAATTTATTTAAAAATTGATGATGAATTAGTAGGTTCAATTCTACTAAAAGATGAAGCAAAGCATGGTACAAAAGAGGCTATACAAGCTCTAAATTCTAGAGGAATAGTTACTAAAATGTTTACTGGAGACAACAAAAAAGCGGCGAAACAAATTGCTGAAGAACTTGGAATAAGTGAATTTGAAGCAGAAATGTTGCCAGACCAAAAATATTCTGAACTTGAAAAAGAATTAGAAAAATATAAATGTACAAACGGAAAAGTTGCATTTGTTGGAGATGGAATAAACGATTCACCAGTACTTGCAAGAGCAGATGTTGGAATATCAATGGGAGGAGTTGGCTCTGGTTCTGCAATAGAAGCATCAGACATTGTTGTAATGACAGACTCAATAGACAGAATTGACTGTGCAATAGATATTTCAAAGAAAACAAGTAAAATAATAAAACAAAACTTAATATTCTCTATAGGAGTAAAAATAGTAGTATTAGTATTAAGTGTATTTGGAGTTGCAAACATGTGGGAAGCAGTATTTGCTGACGTTGGAGCAACACTAATAACAGTATTAAATTCATTGAGAATATTAAAATAAAATAGAAAAATTAGCTTTACAAAATTAAGGTAAGGCTAATTTTTTATTGACAATTTTTTTTCATATTACTATAATTGGAGATGTTAAAAATGATGCTAAAAATACATCATAAAAAGCATGGAGGAAGTAACAAATGATTCAATTATTTGAGATTAAAAAGAAAATAAAAAAAGAAGATAATGAATTATTAAATAAATATTCAGAAATATCAAAGAAAACAAATGAAGAAGTACTAAAAGAATATAATACAAGTGAAAATGGAATAACAGAAAATAAAGCAACAGATTTACTAGAAAAGAATGGTCCTAACGTTGTTGTTAAGAACGAGAAGAAGAGTCGATTATACTTCTTATTCAATAGTTTTAAAGATAAATTTATAATTATTTTAATTGTACTGGCTGTAATAAACTATTTTTTGAGTGATGCTTTAAGTACATATATAATTCTTGGAATTGCTGTTATTAGTGCTTTAATTAGATATTTTCAAGATTACAGCGTGTATAAATTTAACCAAGAGTTGAAAGCTAAAATGTACACCACAACCAATGTTGTAAGGGGTGGAAAAGAAAAAGAGATAAGAGTTGAAAAGGTTGTGCCAGGTGATATTGTGCATTTGAGTGCAGGTTCTATGATTCCAGCGGACATAATGCTGATAGATAGCAAAGACTTATTTGTGAACCAATCTGTTTTTACTGGTGAGAGTGTTCCAGTTGAAAAAGTTGCACAAAATACAAATGATGCAAAAGAAATATTTTCTATTCCAAATATTTGTTTAATGGGTTCTAGTGTTGTAAGTGGTAGAGCAACTGGAGTTGTTATAGATACTGGTTTTACAACATACCTTGGAAGAATGAGTAAAGAGGTTGAGACTAAGAAAGAGCCAACAAACTTTGAAAAGGGAATGAATAATATCACAAAAATGCTAATAAGATACATGCTTGTTGTTTCGGTTGCAGTTTTTGTAATATATGGATTTATCAGAAAAGACTGGTTAGAGGCTATACTGTTTGCTTTATCTGTTGCAGTTGGAATTACACCAAGTATGCTTCCAATGATAGTAAATGTAAATTTGACTAGAGGCACAAAGGTATTAGCAAAGAAGAAAACTCTTGTTAAGAATATAAACTCAATTCAAAATTTGGGTGCAATAGATGTTTTGTGCACAGATAAAACAGGAACTCTTACAGAAGATAAAATCGTTCTTCAAAAATATATAGATGTTAATGGGAATGAAGATACATCAATATTAGAATATGCTTATTTAAATAGTTATTTCGGGACTGGAATGAAAAATTTAGTCGATAGAGCGATTATCACATATGGAAACGAAAAGAATGTAAAAGAAATAGTAAACGATTATACTAAAATAGATGAGATACCATTCGATTATACGAGAAAGAGAATGAGTGTTGTTGTAAAGAGTAACAAAAATAACGGTTATAGAATGTTTACTAAAGGGGCATTGGAAGAAATTTTGAAGGTGTGCACCAAGGTAAAATACAATGGACATGTAAATGAGCTAACACCAGAAATGGTTGAAATAGTTGAGCAAAAAGCCAAAGAATATGCTGTGCAAGGAATGCAGGTTATAGCAATTGCATCAAAAAGAGAGTACAGGGGAGTAAATGTATTTAATGTTTCGGATGAGGCAAACATGACATTTATTGGATTTGTTGCATTCTTAGACCCAGCAAAGAAAGACGTAAAGTCTACATTGAAAAAGTTAAAGAACATTGGAATTACAACGAAAATATTGACAGGAGACAATCCATATGCTGCAAATAATATTTGTAATCTTGTTGGATTAGAAAATAAAGAAACACTTCTAGGAACAGATATAGACAAGATGTCTGATGAAGAACTTGCAAAAAAGGTTGAAGAAGTTAATGTTTTTGCTAGAATGAATCCATTGCAAAAAGAAAGAGTAGTAAAACAGCTAAAAAACAACGGTCACGTAGTTGGATATATGGGAGATGGAGTAAACGACTCGCCTTCATTACACATAGCAGATGTTGGAATAAGTGTAAATACTGCAACAGATATTGCAAAAGAAGCGGCAGATATAATATTGCTAGAAAGAAGTTTGAAAGTAATTTATGAAGGTGTGATAGAAGGCAGAAGAGTATATGGAAATATTATTAAATATATGAAAATGGCTCTAAGCTCAGATTTTGGAGACGTGTTTAGTATTGTAATTGCAAGTATTTTCTTGCCATTCTTACCATTATTGCCAATACAAATGTTATTACAAGACTTTTTATATGACATATCTCAAATTGCAATTCCATATGATGATGTAGACAAAGAATTTTTAGAAAAGCCAAAGAAGTGGAGCACGAAAGGAATAAGCAAATTCATGAATGTAATGGGAATAACAAGCTCATTAATAGACGTACTTGCATTCTTAGGCTTCTGGTTCTTATTTGGATATAATGCAAGCAAAGAAACATTCTTCCAGACTGCATGGTTTGTAGAATGTTTAATATCAGAAACAATGATAATCCATTACGTGCGTACAGCTAAAAGACCTTTCATAGAATCAAGAGCAAATAAATGGCTAACACTCGGAACTTTTGGAACAATAATTGGAACAATATTAACACCAATATTGCTACACAACATACCAAGCTTCCATTTTGAAATATTACCACTAAAATATTATGGATTTGTAATACTACTATTGGCAATATATTCAGTATTGGTAGAAATAATAAAGAAAATATACATAAAGAAAAATGGAGAATGGCTATAAAATTTATAGTAAAATCCTCTTGCAATAAAATTTTGGTAATGGTATTATAGTAGTGTAAAATTACTAAAGGTGGAATGATTATGAAAAAAACGAAAGAATTAGAAAGCGAAGAGACTTCAGTTTCAATGGATAAAATATTAAAAATAGAATCATTAGAAGATGCAAAAGAATTCGAAAGAGTTGCTAGTGGCCGTAAATTTTGCAAAAGAGGTACGAGAGTTCAAGACATATGTGAAGAAGAAGTTGAAAATTACATATGCAGAACCAGAGGAAATCTATTATTAAGATGGTACTTGCACAGAAAAATGAAAAAGAATAAAGAAAGACTTTTATTAGAAAGCAGAGTAACTAGTGTAACAAGAGCATTGGCAGTTGCTTACATAGAAGAAAACGATGAAACAGACGAAGAAATAGTAACTAAAAATGTTAAGAACATAATCTTAGCAAAAACAAAAGAATATATGTCTAAATAGAAAATTCGCCAAATAGGGACGCCCCTTTTTGGGCGAAAAATTAAGAACTAATTTAAATTTTAAAAATAAGGTAAAGCACGCCTTTGAGGAGTTTGAAAGAGCTTCGAATAAGAGCATCATAATAATTATGGAAGAGGAACGTTAAAAAAATATAGACGTTCTTCTTTTTTATTAGAAAAATTGAAAATATTTAAACTGTGAGCTAATATACTATTTTTTTTAAATTCTCTATAAACGAAAAAATGCAATACGACCAAATACAACAAAAGACGACAAATTGAAAAAGTTAAAGAAAAACTATTGCACACGTGTGAAAATAATGATATCATCTAGGTGGAGTATTTATATCTATA
>ERZ836877.1605-NODE-1605-length-33519-cov-5.166089_pt1 | contig 33519 bp, 35 predicted proteins | sample MGYA00519469_ERZ836877 | MGnify/ENA primary metagenome ERZ836877 (study PRJEB31850, sample SAMEA3708809) | human gut metagenome | biome: human gut; feature: human-associated habitat; material: faeces | place: China | collected 2014 ... | reverse complement strand
TCCTATAATGATGCCTTTATTGTCAACGAATACTGGCATGAGCGGAATTTTTCAGACAGGGAGGAAAAAGATCTTCCTGACATTGTGCAGAAAGCACCTGCTTCGTCAGAAGTAGTACAGGAAGAAAAGAAAGAGAATCTGAATACGGGAAGTGCCGGATATCATTATGGTGACTCTTACGGAACAGACAATAATACAGACGGACAGAATAGCAGCAGTAACAAAGCTTCTGATGCAAAATCTGCTGAAATATCGGATACAGAGAATTCCGTGACAGAGTTAAGCACCGACACCATTACTGCAGTCAGTGGAAAGAGAATACTTCTTATGATCCAACAGAATGGAAGTGCAAGGTTTGAGAAACAGGGAATCTCTGTGACATTTTTTCCGGATACAGTGAACGGATGGAAGATCAATGCAGAGGATGAAATCCAGATAGGAATCGAGAAAACGTCAGAAACTGCATTTTCTCTGCGGATTTTTGTCAGAGGTGAGAAAGTGACAGAGATTCCTGGAACAGTGGTGGAATTTCAGGCATCTGTGTTTGGCGGAATCCAGTCACCTGAAACAGTAAAAGCGGAGGATGTGCAGGGAAATCAATATGCAGTGAATTATCAGGAAAAGCAAAATGTTCTCCGTATGGAGATCAACCAGACAGGGGATTATTTTTTGACAGATGGAAAGTCAGAAAGTATAGGAAATCAGACGGATGAAGAAAGCGTGGAAGCTGTTTCAGATGGAGAAGACACAGGATTTACAGAAGAAGAGTCGGTGTCGGAAGAGAAAACAGAACAGAAAGCAGAAGCTTCCGCCAAACAGTTTCTGATGATAATACTTACATTACCGGCAGTATGTATCCTGGTGGCTGCCATTATTTTTGCAATTCGTAAAAAACGCAGATAAGCGACAGTGGAAAGGCAAACAAAGCACCTGAAAACAGAAGGAGGTGTCAGCAATGAAGAAGAACTGGAAATATTCATTACTACTTATAGTAGCTGTATTTGCATTGACTATGGGCATATTCTTTCTGTTTTACCGTTTTGATAACAAATATACGGCCAGGGGGGACCAGGCCATTCAGGGAATCCTCTATGTGCCTGATGATGATTCTGTGCATTATCTTGCCAGGGAATGGGAATATTATCCGGATGTATTGCTGACACCGCAGGAAATAAAGGAACAGAAGGAGGACTACTACAGCCGTTATGTTTCCATTGGCGAGTACGGTGGAATGGACCTGGGCGACAAAAATAAATCTCCTTTTGGAAGTGGTACCTATCGGATGACCCTGGTGCTTCCTGAAAAAGAAAAACAATATGCTATTGGCCTGACAGAGATTTTTTCTGCTTACAAGCTGTATATTAATGGGGAATTGATGGGGCAGATGGGAAATCCGGATCCGGACAATTACCAGGAGCAGATTCAGAACAGGGTATTTACCTTTGAGGGAAAAGGAACTGCAGAGATTGTGATCGCAGTGACAGACAAACATTCGGTGTCATCGGGAATTCAGTATGTGCCGGTTTTGGCTTCTCCTTTTAAAGTGAATATTATCCGCGGGTTGTCACTTATGATTGCTGTGGTATTTATGGCTTTTACATTTTTTGTCCTGATTTTTTCAGTGTATATGTATATGCGAACTAAAAAAGTGGAGTTTGGACTTTTTGCCCTGCTTTGTATCTGTGTGCTGGGATATGGTTCTTATCCGATCCTGCATTCCTTTGTTGCAGTAAAAGTACAGCCTTGTTATGGAATGGAGGCATTGTTCTATTATCTGATGTTTGCCGGTGTTATGCTGGTACAACAGAAGATCCTGGGAGGTGAGGAAAGGATTCCGGAAATTCTTGCAGGTGTGGCCGCAGCAGCCGGAGTGATGGTTTTTGTGGCAGAAATGCTGTGCAGCAGAGCCCAGTCTGCAACAGGGCTGTATCTGATCTCTAAGCTTACAGAGATTTTGAAGTGGGCAGCAGCCGGTTATCTGCTTTTCAGAAGTGTAAAGGAGATAAAACAGAAGTACAGTAATGTACTTTTAGTGGGAATTGTTGTTTATGCAGCGTCTCTGGCAGCAGACAGGATATGGAGATTATATGAGCCGATCATTGGCGGGTGGTTTACGGAAATTGGTGCAGCAGTGCTTGTAGCCAGTGTGGGACTGACTCTGTGGATGGAGCTTGCCAATGCTTACAGATTTCAGCTTACCTATAGAGAATACAGCCGTCAGATGGAACAGAAACTGCAGATACAGAAACAGAATTATGAGGAACTTACAGAAAAGATGGATGAGATCAGCAGGATGCGCCATGATATGAGACACCATCTGCGCACCATCATGTCTTACACCCAGCAGGGAAAATATCAGGAGATGATGGAATACCTGCAGGAGTATGCATCCGTTATAACAGAAGGGGAAAAGCTAATCTGTTATTGCAGAAACATGGCCGTAGATGCAGTGATCCATTTTTATGCAGGAGAACTGAGAGAGAAAGGGATTCCTTTTGAATGTGATATGATGCTGCCGCAGAATATTGGCATTTCAGATACAGATCTGTGCAAAATATATGGAAATCTTCTGGAAAATGCCGTAGATGCAGTAAAAGATCTGCTACCGGAAAATAAGCCTTATGTAAAGATGCTTACAAAGGTTAAGAACAGGAAGCTTCTGATAGAGATTTCAAATCCATATTCCAATGAAATCCAGCGAAGAGAAAAAGTTTTTTATTCAACAAAGCATGAAGGCTTTGGAATCGGAACAGCGTCTGTAGCAGAAGTGGTACAACGAATGGGCGGATATGTAGTTTTTAATACAGAAGAGGGTATTTTTAAAGTAAATATCTTTCTGCCGGTGAAAACAGTACAGTAAATAAATAGTTACTGCCCGGAGGGGAAGAGGCATATCGGAAATACTTATATATCAGAGTCTTAAGAGAATTCCAGATATGCTTTTTTTATTGCGTTGGAGCCACGCTTGCGTACAGTAACAAGCTCCTGATTGTCCATAACAAAGCCTTCATCTGTGGATTTCTCGATGTGATCCATATTTACGATACAGCCTCTGTAACAGGAGAGAAAACATTTCATTCCCTCCAGAAGCTCTTCGAATTTCTGGAAGGTTATGTAGGAGCGTATAATGCCTGCATCTGTGGTATGTACCTGAACTGCATTGCGGTAGGTATCCACGTACAGGATGCTCCTGACAGGGATCTTTACAGGGGTACGGTCAGAGATCAGTTCTATATATCTGGAGTTCTGTGACTGTCTGAACTGGATTGTTGAGAGAATCCGGCAAAGCTTCTCCGGGTCAAAGGGCTTCAGCAGATAGTAGGATGCCTGTACATCATAGCTTTCCACAGCAAAGGAATCACTGCTTGAAATAAAAATCAGAGCAGCTGTATCCCTGGCTTCGCGGAGCTTTCTGGCTGCATCCATACCGGTCATACTGCCCATATAAATATCCATAATGATCAGGTCGTAAAATCCGGGTATGTATTTAGTAAAAAAAGCTTCTGCGCTGGAATACAAATGGATGTCTGCGGATGTATTCTGGGATTCATAATAAGAAGAAATGACAGATTTTACCTGACGCAGATCTTCCTTTGAATCGTCAAGGATTGCAATATTCAAAAGGAGTACCTCCTAAATTAACTTAAACATAATTTGTATTTTAGCGTATTTTCATGAGTTATTCAAGTACGGATTCCTTACTGAAAGCAAGTAATACCATAAGTATTTATTCATTTTTCCATATTTCATGAAAAATGTCATTTAATCCCATGTATCTTGAAAATAAGACTGAAATTTTTTATAGTAAGAACATAGAAATTCAGTTTAGAAATATGTACACACATTTTAAGAAAGGATGGTAAAAAAATATGAAAAACTGGAAAAAAATAATGGCAGGTCTTTGTGCTGCTGCAATGGTAAGCTCTATGGTTGTTCCGGTATGGGCAGCAGAGGAGACTACAGAAGAAGCAGCAGATGACGGAGATGTCGCGGATGTATCAGAGGCAATGTTAGGACTCTGGAAGGACAGCGCAGGAGATATCTACGGATTCTACAAAGATAATTCGTTTTTTGGTCAGTGGAAGGATGAAGAGCAGGATGTTCTTGGTGTATATGCCCTGAGTTCAGACGGAGAATATACAGCTCTGGTAATGCAGTTCGCAAATGACGACGGCACGTATGATGATGAAAATATGGTAACTTATCTGGTGCAGGCAAATGAGGAAGAGAATCTTCTGGAGCTTTATGATGAGGAGAATCTGGAACTGACTGCAACTCTGGAGCCTTACCAGGCAGACGGAGATGAAGCGGATTATAATCAGACTTATCAGGATATGGGTGATATCCTGACAGAGTGTTATTCCGGCGAGACAGAAGCAGGTGAGACTTTTATTTATGCAGCTAATGATGATGGAACTTTCTGCTCAGTACTTGTGATCGATCAGGATGATAACTATGTAAGCTTTGTTGGTGAAGGTACTTTTGATGAAGAGAATGGTACTGTGACGATTACTGATGAAGTTTCTGAGATGGCACTTACTTTTGGCGTGACATTGAATGATGATGATACACTGACACTGGATATGGGTGATCTTGGAAGTGCCACTGTACAGGAAGCTACGCTGGCAGTTGCCGTTCAGGGACTGAAGTATGCAGTTGAGAATGGAACTGAGATGAACTAAGCAATTTTTTTCAGAAACAAAAATATGTAATTTTGAGGATACTCCTCTTCGGATAGATTTATTCGGAGGGGAGTGTTTTTTCTGTGCCGGGGGTTTTAGAATGGCTGGGAAGATGGTATAATGAGGAGCGAATTCTATAGTTTTTGTGGAAGTGTTACAGATGAGCAGAAACAGACAGGAAGCGAAAATTACGAGAGAGGTTTGAATTTATGAATATTCTGAATATAGAGCATGTTTCCAAGGTGTTTGGTGAGAAGGTGGTGCTGGATGATGTTTCCTACGGGGTGCATCAGGGAGATAAGATTGGGATCATCGGGATTAATGGGACCGGGAAGTCTACGATTCTGAAGATCATCGGCGGTCTGGAGGAGCCGGATGAGGGGCAGGTGATCACTCAAAATGGCCTGAGAATCACGTATCTTCCGCAGATGCCGGAGTTTCCGCGGGGAGCTTCTGTCCTGGATTATGTGGCAGAAGGAAAGTGGCAGAAGGACTGGAGTACTGAGAGCGAGGCAAGGAATGTTCTGAATAAGCTGGGAATTACAGACCATGAGGAGAAGATCAATCATTTATCCGGGGGACAGAAGAAAAGGGTGGCACTGGCAAGGACTCTGGTGAATCCCTGTGATGTGCTGCTTCTGGATGAGCCCACCAACCATCTGGATAATGAGATGGTGACCTGGCTGGAGGACTTTCTGAGAAGTTTTAAGGGCGTTGTGATTATGGTTACTCATGACAGATATTTTCTCGACAGGGTCACTAATAAGATTCTGGAGATTTCCCATGGCGGCCTTTATGCTTATGAGGCTAATTACTCGAAGTTTCTGGAACTGAAGGCAGAGCGTGAGGAGATGGAGCTTGCCAGTGAGAGGAAAAGACAGAGCGTACTCCGCATGGAACTGGAGTGGGCAAAGCGTGGATGCAGAGCCAGAAGTACCAAGCAGCGGGCACGTCTGGAACGCCTGGAGGCACTGAAGAACGGAAAGGCTCCGGTGCGGGATGCGAATGTGGAGCTGGATTCTGTTGAGACACGTATGGGAAAGAAGACGATCGAACTTCACCATATCAGCAAGAGTTTTGGTGAGAAGAAGATCCTGGATGATTTTAATTATATTGTGCTGCGCAATCAGCGTCTTGGGATTATTGGTCCTAATGGGTGCGGAAAGTCAACACTCATCAAGATTATTGATGGGATGATACAGCCGGATGCAGGAGAAGTGGAAATTGGAGAAACCATTCGCATAGGGTATTTTGCACAGGAAGTGCCGGATATGGATACCAATCAGCGTGTGATCGATTATATCCGTGACGTGGCAGAGTATATTCCGACCAGAGACGGGAAGATTTCCGCAACAATGATGCTGGAGAGGTTTCTCTTTGATTCTGCCATGCAGTATGCACCCATTGCCAAATTGTCAGGTGGTGAGAAGAGGCGTCTGTATCTGCTGAAGGTTCTGATGGAGGCGCCGAATGTGCTTCTTCTGGATGAGCCAAGTAATGATCTGGATATTCCTACACTGACCATTCTGGAGGATTATCTGGATTCTTTTGCAGGGATTGTGATCGCAGTGTCTCATGACAGGTATTTTCTGGATAATATTGTGGACAGGATTTTTGCTTTTGAGGGGAATGGACATCTGACCCAGTATGAGGGCGGATATACGGATTATACAGAGGCACTGGCGAGAAAAGGCAGGGCAGTATCTGAAGGACAGAGCACTGCAGTTGGCGCGGAAAAGAAGAAGTCGGCTCAGGCAGACTGGAAGCAGAATCGTCCCCAGAAGCTGAAATTTACCTATAAAGAGCAAAGGGAATTTGAAACTATCGATGATGATATTGCAGCGCTGGAGGAACTGCTGGAGAAGCTGGATAAGGATATGGAGGCCAATGCCACCAATTCTGTGAAGCTTCGTGAGATCATGGAGCAGAAGGAGAAGGCACAGGCAGATCTGGATGAGAAGATGGACAGGTGGGTTTATCTGAATGATCTGGCGGAGCGAATCGAGGCACAAAAAAGTGAAAAGTGATTTTTTTCAGATGCTATTGACTTTGCAGAGGGTTCTTTAGTATGATACAGATTATGGAAGATTGCAGGAGCTGCTTTGCAGCGGGGCAATTTGCGGATGCCGGGTCAGTAACAGAAAATATCTTTTGATTCTGACATCTGTAAGTGAACAGTAAGTGAACAGGAGATATAAAAATATGGCAGAACAGGTCAGAGTTGTAGTGGACGCAATGGGCGGGGATAATGCCCCGGCAGAACCTGTCAGAGCTGCAGTGGAAGCTGTAACAGAGAGACAGGACATAAAAGTAATTCTTACAGGAAAACAGGAAGTGATAGATAAGGAACTGGCGAAATATTCCGGATATCCGAAGAACCAGATCCAGGTTGTCAATGCATCCCAGGTGATCGAGACAGCAGAACCCCCTGTTTTTGCGATCCGTAAGAAAAAAGATTCATCAATCGTAGTAGGTTTGAATATGGTTAAGAAACAGGAGGCAGATGCCTTTGTTTCATCAGGAAGTACAGGAGCTGTTCTTGTTGGCGGACAGGTACTGGTAGGCAGAAGTAAAGGTGTGGAGAGGCCGCCTCTTGCACCGTTGATCCCTACCACGAAGGGTGTTTCCCTTCTGATCGACTGTGGTGCCAATGTGGATGCACGTCCATCGCATCTGGTGCAGTTTGCGAAGATGGGCTCTATTTATATGGAGAACGTAGTCGGTATTAAAAATCCAAAAGTTGCCATTGTAAATAACGGGGCGGAAGAGGAGAAGGGAAATGCACTTGTAAAAGAAACTTTCCCCCTTCTGAAAGAATGCAAAAGCATTAATTTCATCGGAAGTATAGAAGCCAGAGATATCCCGGCAGGATATGCGGATGTGGTCGTATGCGAAGCATTTGTGGGAAATGTGATCCTTAAATTATATGAGGGAGTTGGTTCTGCCCTGGTCCAGAAGATCAAAGAAGGAATGATGACCAGCACAAGAAGTAAGATCGGTGCACTTCTGGTAAAGCCTGCACTGAAAGAAACTCTGAAATCCTTTGATGCAACGGAATATGGCGGAGCACCGCTTCTGGGGCTTAAAGGACTTGTGGTAAAGACGCATGGAAGTGCCAAAGCCATTGAGATCAAACATGGTATTTTCCAGTGTGTACAGTTTAAACAGGAGAAGATCAACGAGAAGATCGCAGAGCGTATCCTGGAGGATCAGGAAGTACTGAAGTCCGGAGCAGAATAGAGCAGGACAGGAACAGAAACAGGAAGGAGGGTTGAAGATGGAACTGGAGAAAATAAAAGCTATCATAGCAGAGGTTCTGAATATTGATGCAGATTCGATCACAGAAGACACTACATTTGTAGATGATCTTGGTGCAGACTCTCTTGATATTTTTCAGATTATTATGGGGATTGAAGAGGAGTATGACATTGAACTGGATAATGAATCTGTCGAACAGATTCAGACAGTCGGTGATGCTGTTGAAGCAATTCGGACAATTAAATAAAAATGTAACTGTCCGGCAGTCTGAAATTTGACAGGAGCATAATACAGGCGGACTGAGCAGTTGCAAAAAATGATGCCGCAGGGTTGTCAGATGACAGCCCTGTGCATATGGAGAGGGTTAGAGGAATGAATAGAAAGACAGAAGAATTAGAAGAAATCATAGGATATCATTTTAAAAATAAACATTATCTTACACAGGCACTGACTCACAGTTCCTATGCAAATGAGAAGAAGCTGGGGAAGCTGGGCAGCAATGAGAGACTGGAGTTTCTGGGAGATGCTGTGCTGGAGCTGATCAGCAGTGATTATCTGTATGCAAGATTTACCCAGATACCGGAGGGAGAGCTGACAAAGAAGAGAGCCAGCCTGGTGTGTGAGCCAAGCCTTGCCTATTGTGCAAGAGAATTCGGACTGCCGCAGTTTTTGCTGCTTGGAAAGGGCGAGGATATGACAGGCGGAAGAAACAGGGATTCTATTGTCTCTGATGCAACAGAGGCTTTACTGGGAGCTATCTATCTGGATGGTGGTTTTGCTAATGCAAAGGAGTTTGTGCTGAATTTTATCCTGAATGATATTGAACACAAACAGCTCTTTTATGATAGCAAGACCATCCTGCAGGAAATCGTGCAGGAAAACGGAACACAGCCGGTGGAATATATTCTGACAAAAGAAGAAGGCCCGGATCATAACAAAAACTTTACTGTGGAGGCAAGAGTAAACGGAAAAGTGATGGGACAGGGAAGCGGTCATACAAAGAAAGCAGCAGAACAGGCCGCAGCATACCAGGCGATTCGTGTACTCAGAAAATAAACAGGAGAATTATGTATTTAAAGAATATAGAGGTACAGGGATTTAAGTCTTTCGCCCAGAAGATCAATTTTGAATTTCATAACGGGATCACCGGTATTGTAGGTCCGAACGGAAGTGGAAAGAGCAATGTCGGTGATGCGGTGAGATGGGTGCTGGGTGAACAGAGTGCCAGGTCTCTGCGAGGAGGAAATATGCAGGATGTCATTTTCTCCGGTACAGAGACAAGAAAACCTCTGGGTTATGCATCGGTGGCGATCACACTGGATAATTCAGACCATAAGCTTCCGGTTGATTTTAACGAGGTTACGGTTACCAGAAGGCTTTACCGTTCAGGAGAGAGTGAATATAAGATCAACGGAAGTGCCTGCAGACTGAAAGATATCAATGAGATGTTTTATGATACAGGTATCGGTAAAGAAGGATATTCCATTATCGGACAGGGACAGATCGACAGGATCCTAAGCGGTAAACCGGAAGAGAGAAGAGAGCTTTTTGATGAGGCAGCAGGTATTGTTAAATTTAAGAGAAGAAAGAATACCACTATCAAAAAACTGGAGGAAGAACGCCAGAACCTGGTCAGAGTGACAGATATCCTCTCGGAGCTTACCAGACAGCTGGAACCACTGGAGAAACAGTCAGAGACAGCAAGAGTTTATCTTTCCAAAAGAGAGACGCTTAAGGAACTGGATGTGAATATGTTCCTGATGGAGTATGCTGCTGCAGCCAAAGAACTCAAGGAACTGGAAGAGAAGAACATAATTGCGCAGAATCAGCTGAAGGATACCCAGAGTTCCTATGACCGGACCAAGGTGGAATATGAACGTCTGGAACAGGAACTGGAAGATTTAAATTCCAAAATGGATGCACTTCGCATTTCCGGTCAGGAGCAGGCAATCCGTAAACAACAGCTGGAAGGCCAGATCAATGTATTAAATGAGCAGATACTGGCAGGGGCACAGAATGAAGAGCATTATAAGGGACGTATCCAGACTATTGAGGCTGAACTTTCAGTAAGAACAGATTCAAAGAAGAAACTTGAAGAAGAAAAAACGGATATTTATGCACAGTTAAAGGCTGTCCGTAAGAAACTTTCTGAGGAAGAAGAGAAATTAAGGACAGCGCAGGAGAATATGGAAGCCTGTACTCTCGAAGTGGAGAATGGAAAAAATGAGATTATTGAAATTCTGAACAGCCGCGCCAATGTCAAGGGTAAAGCCCAGAGATTTGATGCAATGATGGAACAGGCAGAAATCCGTAAGGCAGAGATCAGCCAGCGTATTCTCAGACTGAAGAGTGAAGAGGAAGAACAGCAGACCATTCTGACTACAGCCCGGAAACAGTATGATGAGATTACATCCCAGATTGAAAATGCCAATGAGGAATGTGAACATCTGAATCTGAGTGTGATGAAGATTCAGGAAAAGCTGAAGGAACAGAACACAAAGCTGGAAGCAGAACAGACAGCCTATCACAGAGAGGCATCCCGGCTGGATTCTCTCAGAAATATCGCGGAGCGCTATGATGGATACGGAAATAGTATCCGGAGAGTTATGGAACAAAAAGAACGTGTTCCGGGAATCCAGGGTGTTGTCGCAGATTTGATCCAGGTAAACAAAGATTATGAGATCGCTATCGAGACAGCTCTTGGTGGGAGCATTCAGAATATTGTTACAGATAATGAGCAGACCGCCAAAACCATGATTGAATTTCTGAAAAAGAATCGTTATGGACGTGCGACCTTTCTTCCCATGAGCAGCATAAGTCCCAGAGGTGAGTTTACACCGAAAGAAGCACTGAAAGAGCCGGGCGTTGTGGGGATTGCCAGCGAACTGGTGTCCGTAGCTTCTCAGTATCAGCAGATCACGAAATTCCTTCTTGGAAGAGTGCTGGTAGTTGATAACATTGATCATGCCATTGCAATAGGAAAAAAATACAGACACAGTCTGAGAATGGTCACAACAGAGGGTGAATCCTTAAGCCCGGGAGGTTCCATGACCGGCGGTGCCTTCAGAAACAACAGCAATCTGCTTGGAAGACGGCGTGAAATAGAGGAACTGGAAACAAAAGTAAATCAGCTGAAGCAGAATCTGACCGAAATGCAGAATGCTGTTGAGGAAAATAAAAATCAGAGAAACAGGCTTCGTGATGCCATTGCAGGATTTCAGGAAAAACTCCGTCAGAAATATATAGAACAGAATACTGCCAGAATGAATATCAAACAGCAGGAAAAGAAAGCTGAGGAGATCCGAAGCGGATATGCGCAGATCAACAGAGATCAGGCAGAGATCAAACGCCAGGTCATGGAAATCCGGCAGGATCATGACCGGATTGCCAGGGAACTGGAGAATTCAAAGCAGGATGAGAAAGAACTGGAGAGTTTTATTGAGGCAAAGCAGTCAGAACTGGATGAATGGAAAGAAGAAGAGAAGAAAATCACCCGGGAGTTAGAAGAAATCCGTCTTCAGTCATCCGCTCTTGAACAGAAAGAGAAATTTGACCAGGAAAACCTGAGCCGTCTGAAAGCAGAAATCACAGCTTTTATGACTGAGAAAGAGGATATTTATCAGTCTCTTGCTCACAGCAGTGAAGAGATGGAAAAGAAGCAGGAGATGATCACCCAGCTGAAAAAAGAGTCGGAAGAGTCTGTCCTTCATGAAGAACAGGCACAGATGCAGCTGAAAAATCTGCAGAAGGAGAAAGAGAGCAGAACTTCTCAGCATAAAGATTTTTTTGAGAAAAGAGATTATCTGTCCGGTCAGATCGGACTTCTGGATAAGGAATGTTACCGTCTGCAGGGACAGATGGACAAGCTGGAGGAGAACAGGGAAGAGCGGATTGCCTATATGTGGTCCGAGTATGAGATCACTCCCAATAATGCCGTTTCCTACAGAAAAGAGGAACTTACTGATCTTTCGCAGATGAAGCGACAGGCAGCTCAGATTAAAGATGATATCAGAAAGCTGGGACCTGTAAATGTAAATGCTATTGAGGATTATAAGGAACTTCTGGAAAGACACACCTTTCTGTCCGGCCAGTATGAGGATCTGGTCACAGCGGAGAAAACTCTGGAACAGATCATTCAGGAGCTGGATGAGGGAATGCGCAAACAGTTTTCTGAGAAATTCGGCGAGATCCAGAAGGAATTTGACAGGGCATTTAAGGAATTGTTCGGAGGCGGAAAAGGAACTCTGGAGCTGGATGAAGAGGCAGATATCCTGGAGGCAGGAATTAAGATCATTTCCCAGCCGCCGGGAAAGAAACTGCAGAATATGATGCAGCTTTCCGGCGGGGAAAAAGCTCTGACAGCTATCGCACTTCTTTTCGCGATCCAGAATCTGAAGCCGTCACCGTTCTGTCTGCTGGATGAGATCGAGGCAGCGCTGGACGATTCCAATGTTGGGCGATTTGCCGGATATTTACAGAAGTTGACGAAAAACACACAATTTATTATAATAACCCATAGACGTGGAACTATGAACGCCGCAGACCGGCTTTATGGTATTACCATGCAGGAAAAAGGGGTATCCACACTGGTTTCCGTCGATCTGGTGGAGAATCAGCTTACCCAGTAACAGGAGGAGTTTCACATGGCAGAAGAAAAGAAAGGTTTTTTTAAACGATTAGTCAGTGGACTGGCAAAGACCAGAGACAATATCGTAGCCGGATTTGACAATATTTTCAGTGGTTTTTCCAGTATTGATGAAGATTTTTATGAAGAGCTGGAAGAGATTCTGATCATGGGTGATATCGGGATCAATGCGACCACTTCTATTATTGAGAATTTAAAGAAAGAAGTTTCCGAACGTCATATTAAGGAACCGATGGAATGTAAACAGCTTCTGATCAATGAGATCAAGGATCAGATGCGTGTGGACAGCACAGAGTATGAATTTGAGAACCGCAGATCCGTAGTTTTGGTGATTGGTGTCAATGGTGTCGGAAAAACCACTTCAGTAGGAAAGCTTGCAGGAAAATTAAAAGACCAGGGCAAGAAGGTTATCCTTGCAGCAGCCGATACTTTCCGCGCAGCAGCAGGAGAGCAGCTTACTGAGTGGGCGAACCGTGCAGGTGTGGAGATCATCGGCGGACAGGCGGGAGCAGATCCTGCATCTGTTATTTATGATGCGGTGGCAGCAGCCAAAGCAAGAAATGCAGACGTACTTCTCTGCGATACAGCAGGACGTCTTCATAATAAAAAGAACCTTATGGAAGAACTCCGCAAGATTTACAGGATCCTGGAGAGGGAGTATCCGGATGCATATCTGGAGACACTGGTAGTGCTGGATGGTACCACCGGACAGAATGCCCTTGCACAGGCGAGACAATTTGCGGAGGTCGCAAATGTCAGCGGTATTATCCTTACCAAGCTGGACGGAACTGCCAAGGGAGGTATTGCAGTTGCCATCCAGTCTGAACTGGATATTCCGGTGAAGTACATTGGCGTAGGAGAAAGTATTGACGATCTTCAGAAATTCGATGCAGATGCATTTGTAAATGCGTTGTTTGATGTAGACCATAAAGAAAACCCGGACGCTCAAGATTAGGATGTATTTTCGGAGTCAAAACAAGTACAAAAAGATTCCGGGAGTACATTTAGGACAAAATGGAGGAAAAAACAATGCTTACTTTAGAGAGTTTTGAACAGGCATCAGAGATCGTAAAACAGGTCACACAGGAAACAAAGCTGATCAAGAGCAGCTATTTCAGTGAACTTACAGGAAATAAGGTTTATTTAAAACCGGAGAATATGCAGCGTACAGGTGCATACAAGGTTCGTGGTGCTTATTATAAGATCAGCACTCTTTCCGATGAAGAGAGAAATAAAGGTCTGATCACAGCATCCGCCGGAAATCATGCACAGGGTGTTGCCTATGCTGCGCATAAATATGGTGTGAAGGCAGTGATCGTTATGCCTACCACAACTCCGCTGATCAAGGTTGAGAGAACAAAGAGTTACGGTGCAGAGGTTATCCTGCATGGTGATGTATATGATGAGGCATGTGCACATGCACTGGAACTTGCTGAGAAAGAGGGATATACCTTTATCCATCCTTTCGATGATCCGGCAGTTGCCACAGGACAGGGTACCATTGCAATGGAGATTGTTCAGGAGCTTCCGCTTGTTGATTATATTCTGGTTCCAATCGGTGGAGGCGGACTTGCAACAGGTGTTTCCACACTTGCGAAGCTGTTAAATCCACATATCAAAGTCATTGGTGTGGAACCGGCAGGGGCTGCCTGCATGAAGGCTTCTCTGAAGAAGGGTGAGGTTGTGACTCTTCCGCACGTAAATACGATTGCTGACGGTACTGCCGTACAGACACCCGGAAAGAAAATCTTCCCGTATATCCAGAAGAATCTGGACGATATCATCACTATCGAGGATGATGAACTGATCGTTGCTTTCCTTGACATGGTTGAGAACCATAAGATGATCGTAGAGAATTCCGGTCTTCTGACAGTGGCAGCGCTTCGTCATCTGGATGTGAAGGGAAAGAAGATTGTTTCTATCTTAAGCGGTGGAAACATGGATGTTATTACCATGTCTTCTGTTGTTCAGCATGGTCTGATCCAGAGAGACAGAATCTTCACAGTATCTGTGCTCATTCCGGATAAGCCGGGCGAACTGGTACGCGTGGCAAGCGTGATCGCCAGGGCTCAGGGCAATGTTATCAAGCTGGATCATAACCAGTTTGTAAGCACGAACAGAAATGCGGCAGTGGAACTTAAGATCACATTGGAGGCTTTTGGCACAGATCATAAGAATGAGATTGTTAAAGCTCTCGAAGATGCAGGATGCAGACCAAAGGTGATCCGTCCAAGTCTGTGATTGTCTCAGAGTAGCATCTGCCATGTAAATAAATGAAATGGGAGCCCTGGTGTTCAGTATATGGATGCCGGGGCTTTTTTGATGAGATTTTTAAGAAGTGTATCGGAAAAAATAAATTTGTGCTGTCAAGAGAAAATACTTGATGTCGTTTTTGAAAGAATGCAGTAAACACAAGGTTTTACAGATGCGAAAAGCGTTTTTTGTGACAATTCTGTGACAAAAATTGTCAAACTGTTGTGAATATGCAAAAATCCCCAGTCCGGTTCTGATCAGAATACGGTTGGGGATTTTTCAAAATACGGTTTGACAAATATTTTGACAGTTTGTATAATATACTTAACAAGACAACTGGAACGATAGCTGAAACCTATCCGTTTCCGGTGCAATAAGACTAAAGAAATAGCATCCTACTTTACCAGAGCGGGGATGCTATTTCTTATTTTTCAGATTCAGAATAGCTACGATCAGAAGCCCTGTGTTCAGGATAATCATAAATTCTTCATATGTACTCATAAGCCCCACTCCTTTCTGCAAGACTCAGAAACGGAGTGGTACCACATCCTCCCAGTTGCCTGGGTAAGTATATTATATTGTCAAGGTATGGCAGCAGGATAGAGATAATAGCACCTGCTGCCGTTTCTGCCTAATTTGAAAGAATCAGATTCAATAATTTCTTTATTGATTTTCGTTGTTATCTATATCATCAGTATCATTTTGAGATTTTTTTTGTACTGTATTGGCATTGGTTGAGTTAGTTTTAGATGATTCTGGTGTATCTGACCAATCATATGATGCTAAAAATGGTATAGAATCCTCAAGTTCTTTTGGACTCTTTTTATACTCTGGTATTTTTGTTAATAATTCTATAAGTTCTATAGCTTTGTCTTGACCTTTTTTATTTAGCTGGTGGTATGGGTCCATTATAAGAAGATCTTGATATTGTAGCATAGTACGAGAATCATTTAATAACGCATCTTTTAAATCTGACAATTCTTGATTGTTATAATCTATATCACTAACATATTGTGTTAAATCATATAAGGAGCAATTTAAAGAAATAGCAATTTTTTGTAATTGTTCAATTTTAGGCTTATATTTCCCTTGCTCATATCCTTGAATAGATGCAATTGATAAGCCAGTTTTTTGAGCCAATTCTTTTTGAGTAAGCTTATTTTTTCTTCGTATATCTTTAATACGATCTGCTAAATACGTTTCTATAATTATTTCCCCCTTTACAAATTAATTGTAGAGAATTGCGAGAGCTACTTACAGTGGTGCAATTCTCAGATATCAAGTTAGTGGCAAATATCTACTAATATTAATATCCTGTAAATATCATAGCATACTAAAACAATGTTTACAAATAGAAAAATATTTATTTTGATGTTTACAAATAGAAAGATATTTGATAAACTTTAATATGAAATAGAAAACTATTTATCGAAGGAGCAGAAAATGAGAGTAAACCGTAATAAATTAAAGATTGCAATGGCAAAAGCTTGTATGAATACATCGGATTTGCAAAAAGCGTCGGAAATGCCACGACCAACAGTTAATAATGTGGTTAGCGGTAAAAATAGTAGACCAGGAACAATTGGGCGTATTGCGAAAGCTCTAGGCGTAGATGTAACAGAAATTATTGATGATATCGAATAAGGGAGAGACGCATGAGAAGAACAGGGACAAAGACAGCTTCTGTAAATAATCTTGCAGTTGATACTGCAGGTTTACAGAGCTTACTCAGTGCCGGATATCCAACAGCAGTGGAGATTGGCACAGCAGCAGGGGCAAGAATTACAGTAGGGCGCAGAGTCTTATGGAACGTGTCGAAGATCCAGAAGTACTTGGATGAGATTTCAGAATAAATGGAGCATTGAAGCTATGGCAGATAATAAAAAGTATTATTACTTGAAGTTAAAAGAAAACTTTTTTGAATCAGACAGTATGGTATTACTGGAAAACATGAAGGATGGATATTTATATAGCAATATACTTTTGAAACTTTATCTCAGAAGTTTAAAAGATGGCGGCAGACTAATGTTAAATGGTGCTATACCATATAATTCCCAGATGCTGGCATCTGTAACACGCCATCAGGTGGGAACAGTAGAGAAGGCTTTAACTATTTTCAAGGAACTTGGACTGATTGAAATTTTGGATTCTGGTTCTATTTACATAATGAATATCCAGGATTTTATTGGAGAAAGCAGCAGTGAAGCGGACAGAAAAAGAGCGTATAGATCACGAATTGAAAGAGAAAGATTTCATGGACAAATGTCTGGACAATTAGAGGACAAATGTCCAGACAAAACTCCACCAGAGATAGAGAAAGAGATAGAGAATAGAGATAAATATATAGTCGAGCAAAGCCTGACAGAATACCCATTTAAAGAGATTATTGATTATTTGAATGAGAAGACTGGAAAAGCCTATAAGTATTCTACAGAGACAACACAAAGGCATATAAGGGCAAGGATTAAAGAGGGGTTTACTCTGGAAGATTTTAAAAATGTAATCGACTGGAAGGTTTCTCAATGGGGCAGAGAGGAGAAAATGGAGCGGTACCTGAGACCACAAACATTATTTGGTACCAAGTTTGAAAGCTATTTAAACGAAATACCGTTATCAAAGAAGCAGCAGGCAATAGACGTCAAGGAATCTGTAGAGGAGTGTATTGATTTATGGAGTGAGTAACCAATGGGATATTATGAATTTAAAGAGTCGGATGCTCTGGAATTTGCTAGAGCTTCCGGAATCCAGACAAAACAGAGAGGTGATGAGCTTCAGTTTCTGCATTGTCCGTATTGCAGAGGCGGCAGGAGTGGAGACAAGGGGACATTTTCTATTAACCTAAGCAATGGACAGTTCAAATGTCTCAGATCATCCTGTTCAGTCTCTGGAAATATGCTTACTCTTGCAGCAGATTTCTCATGGTTCAGCTTAGGGAAAGACGTAGACGCATATTATCAGACTGAAAGGCGGCAGAAGTACCGCAGGTTTAAGAAGATGAAACCCGTAAAGCCGAAGCCTGCTGCCCTTGCATATCTGGAAAGCAGAAAAATAACTGCTGCCACTGCTGAGAGGTATCAGATCACCGTACAGAGTAAACGTGAAAATGTTCTGGTGTTTCCTTTTATGGATGAAAAAGGAGCTATGCAGTTTATCAAATACCGGAAAACAGATTTTAACCCCAAGACAGACAACAACAAGGAATGGTGTGAAGCGAATTGTAAGCCTATTCTGTTTGGAATGTATCAATGCAACCTGGACAACAAAACCTTGATTCTGACAGAGGGACAGCTTGACAGTTTATCAGTCGCAGAGTCAGGTATTGAGAATGCAGTATCTGTCCCGAACGGGAAAAACGGTTTTACATGGATTCCTTATTGCTGGGACTGGTTAAAGAACTTTAACACACTGATAGTCTTTGGAGACTGCGAGAGGGGAACTATAACCCTTCTGGATGATATGCGGCGGCGTTTTCATGGAACAGTAAAGGCAGTTCGGCAGCAGGATTATAAAGGCTGCAAAGATGCGAATGAGATTTTACAGAAGTACGGTAGGGATGCCGTAAGGAATGCAGTAGATCAGGCGGAAGTGTTACCCATGAAGCAGGTGAAAGAGCTGGCAGACGTAAAAGCAGTGGATCTCTTTTCTCTCCCAAAGATTCCAACAGGAATAAAAAGCCTTGACCGGGTTTTATCCGGCGGTATTTATTTGGGACAGACTGTTATCTTGACCGGTAAAAGGGGAGAAGGTAAAAGTACACTGGGTTCACAGATTTTAGCCAACGCCTTAAATGATGGCAATACGGTTTTTGCATACTCCGGGGAACTTCCGGATTATTTCTTCAAACGCTGGATTGACTTCCAGATAGCAGGAAAACACAACGTCATAGATCGGGCCGGTGAGAATGGAACTGTAAACTACTACATACCCAAAGAAAAGACGGACAGGATCTCTACATGGTACCGGGGACGGGCTTATTTATTTGATAATCAGTCAATAGATGATGATGAACCGGAGGAGCTTCTGCAGATCATAGAGAAAGCCGTACAGCAATATGGTATCAAACTGGTCCTGCTTGATAACCTCATGACTGCCCTTGATGTGGGAATGAGTGTAGATCTGTACCGGGCGCAGAGTAAGTTTGTGGATAAGCTGGTAAAGATGGCGAAGCGGCAGCAGGTAGCCGTGATCCTGGTTGTACATCCCAGAAAGAACAGTTCTGGAGCTGATGATAACGACTCAGTAAGTGGCAGCGCAGACATTACAAACAAGGTTGATGTAGTAATGACTTACAAAAGAGACAAGGAGCTACCAGAGGACAGACGTCTTTTAACCGTCTCCAAGAACAGATTAACCGGAAAGCTGGTCACCGGAGAAAAGGCAATTACTCTTTTCTATGACGAGACATCAAAGCGAATCAGTGATAACACCAGAGATTTTACAGGGTCATATGGCTGGGAACAGGACACAGACGGATTTATCAGTGTGGACCAGATCGAACAATTAGAAATACCGTTTTGATGTGGTGTCACTACTTCTGAAATGTTGTGAAAGTATATAACACAGGGACTAAAAAGCCCCGAAAATCCATTTTTACAGCTCAAGGGTAGAATTAATTATATAGGGTAAGGGCTTAAAAGTCGAAATTTCAAAGAATACGCAAAGGAGAGCACTACATAATGGACGACACCAGAGAATTAAAACAGGCTTATGATATCTTCACTGCTGCCTGGAGGATATATAAAGCATACTATCCGCCAAAGGTTCTTGAAGATGATTCATATTGGTCAGAACTGGCAGATGTAATCAAGAAAACAGAAGCAGAATATGATTCTCAGTTATGCAAAGATGTGTTCTGCAATATTTCGTCCGATTTAGAACGGAAGGCGAAATTATATTGTCGGTCAGAAAAGAAACAAAAAATAGATTGCTGAAACAGGAATAGGGGGTGATTGTATGAAAAAGTTAAATGGGTATTATTATTGTTTTTCTCATAGCAGTTATGAACATGGTTTGTGTAGCATAGCAGAAGTGAGCAGAGAAATGGCTAAACGCGCAGCGATTAATTTAGGCGCAAGATTATATATAGTCAAATATAGGAACGGTATACAACAAGGAAAGAAAAAGAGAATCCCTCTCACATAAAAATAAAATGTTGCATAAAAATAATAGATACATAGAACGACAACACCAAAAATAATTGTTACCTTGTTGCATGTTCAGAAAAGAATAGAGAAAACAAGTAGGAGAAATAAGCATGACAAAGGAAGCGGTGCAGATGAACAAGACCACCGTCATTAAATACCTGGAATATAGCAGGGAAATTGACGACGAAGTAAAAATCAAAAGAAATATCGTAGAAGATCTGGAAATGTGTTACGACACATCGGCAGCAGTCAACTATGATGGTATGCTGAGAGGACAGAACCATATATCAAATCCAACAGAAAAGGCAGCTATAAATGTTCCTGATTACGTGAGAAAAGAGATAAGAGAACACAAAGAAGACATTGAACAGCTGCAGAAGTTAAAATGCGAAATTGTAAAAGAAGTGCTGCGGTTATCTCTGAAACAAAAGCAGGTCATTATGATGTTCTATTTTCAAGATTTGAAATGGGCGCAAATTTCAGATCTCCTACATTATTCAGAACGACAGTGTAAGAATATACGAAATGAAGCAATAGAAAGATTACTGGTAATATTCCAGAACAATAAAACAATTCGTGGATTTAGAATAAGGGAATGACTATGCAATGTTGTAATTTGATGCAGAAATCATAAAAAACAGGAGCAGAAAGATTAAGAAAATAGAATTTTACAGTTTCCAGAAAAAAGGAACATCAAAAAATGAGAAAACAAACGAATACCAGTGAATTAGCATGGTGGGAAAGGCGAAACTCTAAGGAAATAGTTAAAAAATTAAAAAAACATAAAGGGAACATGTCATTTAAATGAATTGGCACAGCAGGCGGGTGTACCCAAAAGAACAGTAAGCAAATGGAAGCGTGAAGACAGATAGAATGAATAACTGGAACGACAGCGAGGACAGCCGGGAAATAAGAATGCAGCAGGCAAGACGCCAAAGAAGAACGGGAACAGGAACGCAGTAACACACGGCGCATAATATATGCAAATAAGCTATGCGGATATACCGGAAGAAAGGGCAGCAGCCATTCAGAATTTGACAGGCAACAGCAAAGACCATCTGACAGAGGAACTGAAGACGCTGCTATTAAGGCGCGAGTATCTACAGCAACAGTTGAAGAAGTACACAGACGAAGAGGACAAGCAGACATTCTATGTAGATAAGATCGTACATATGATCGTGCCGAAGTCAATGGAAGAGGTACAAGAGGAAGAGGACGCAGGCATGGAAGTAACAGAAGCAATCGACCCGGAGACAGGCAGCCCGAAGGCGGCAGCAGGCGCGGAGAGAATGAAAACAGCAATGAAATCTATAATCAAAGCGTCATCATTTGACCGGGCAATGAAGATACAAGCAGAACTGACGAAGGTTGACGGCAGGATCTTAAAAGCAATTGATAGTATAAAGTCGTATGAGATTGAAGACAGAAGGATGCAGTTAGAACAAAGCAAGGACAAGTTAGCAAGGCAGCGGCTAACCGGGGAAATAGAAATAAATAATAATGACATTGAAGAGGTCGTGGACGACCTTCTGGACGACGGAAATGCGCCGGATGGGCGCGGGGGAATAGGTTCTTTCAGCGAAAAATGAAAGATGCGGGTCGCGGAAGGCCCATTCCTTGCCTAGTTTTGAACAAAAAAAATTTATTTCCGGAGTTTCCGGTACGATTTTTTAAGGGGGTGTGTTAAAAAATGAAGCTGTACACTTCCGCCGCGATTGTGCGCCGGTTAGAAATGACAGAAAAAGAATATTAATGCTGTACCCTGTAAATGATGGAGCATTTTTAAAACAGTGATACTAAAAATACTAATGGCCTGTCAGTTTTGAAAAGAATTTTATTACACGATACGCATATGAGAGAGGAATGGTTAGATTGAAAGGAAATGCAATTTATTTTACTGCGGAAGAAATTAAAGCTATATATGAGTTTGATTGCAATTTTGATAATTATTTTTCTGCGGTTCGTGACAAGGAGCTATATGAGTGGTTACTTAGTCAAGGAATCTGGCTGATTTTAGACAAGTTCTCACATTGTGCTGTACCAGCAATGCAGTTACAGCAGGAAAGAACATCTATTTTTCTTATAGAGAGATAGAATTTATGTCAAGGTTCATTTGTGAAATAGATAAGTTTTTTCCAGATGTTTGTGATCAGGAGAGAAAAGAACAGTTGCTTGCTGTTGCGGGCAAAGCACTTTTGAAATTTGCTTTATGTTTTAATCGGCATTACGGGGAGGATAACCGGTATCCGTTAAAAAGGTTCTGCAGATATGAAAAAGTCATCAATGGTTGTGAGCTGTTCTGATCGGCAGGGTGTCCATGAAACGGAACGACCTATAACAGGAATTATAAACACGTTCCTCAAAATTGAGAAATGTAAACAGGATTCTGTATAAGTGAAACCAAAGACAATTATCATGGCTGAAAATTCGGCAGCGAAAAAAAGGAGAATAACATGAAAGAACTTGTTTATTTAAAGAATGATAAAGCGGTATGTAATAGATTACAGGTGGCAGAGAGGTTTGAAAAAAGACATGATAAACTTATTTTCGAGATAGAAAGAATGTACTCCGGTCTGATTGGTAAGGGGTGTACTCAAAATGGTGGAGACCCCCTGTTTATAAAAATTACTTATGTGCATCAACAAAATAAGCAGAGATATCCCATGTATCTGATGAACCGTGATGGCTTTTCGCTTCTGGTAATGGGATTTACTGGTAAGAATGCTCTTGAATGGAAATTACAGTATATCCGGGCATTTAACCAGATGGAAAAGCTCATTCAAGAAAAGAACACTGCTGCCTATCAGATTGCAGATTAGGCAGAGAAAGCAACCAGAAAAGCAGAGACGGACGTTATCAAGGAATTTGTAGAGTATGCCAGGGCGCAGGGAAGCACTCATGCAGATCATTATTACAGCAACTATACCAGACTTGCATATAAGGCGGCTGGGATCACCGACAAGATGACTGTTGCCGGGTTACAGTTGGATGAGCTATCACTGGTAGAACATCTGATAGCGCACACCTTAAAGATTGGCATGGCAGCAGGACAAAGCTATAGGGATATTTACCAGACCTGCAAGGACAGGTTGGAAGCTATGCAAAGGTTGCAGTGTATTGCATAATGTTTTCTGTTCCCTGTACGAACGTATTCAGATAGGCAAAAACGGACGAAAACCATGCAAGGGTAGTTCTGTATAGGGTAGCAGGATAAAACGGCAAAATAGAGCGAATTACAAGGGAGAGCGAATGTATTAAAGCAAGATTGCAACAGCAGGAATAAAAGAACCGCCATTCAGTAAGGGTGACAGGATAAAGCATCCCATCATCTATTGAGAATGGCGGTATAGAATGCGAAGCGGCAGCAGTAAGAAGCTCTTTCCCGTTCATGGGGGCAAAATATATAAAAGACGATAATATCATAATATATAAAAGAACGCCACACAGTTGGGAACGCCTTATTGTTTGGGCTGATCTGCTGGAACTTCGGGTGTAGCTGGAGCGTTTTTGGCTGAAGCTGTTATTTTGGATTTGCGAATATCGTCAACAGTCAAGATTATTTTTTGTTCATTATCCACTTCAAACGCAAGTTGGCAATCCAGAAAATCAGCAATCATAATTAATTCATCTGCTGAGAAACTGCCACGTACGAATTTATTCCGCATTGCCTGTGGTGAGATGCCAAACAATGTTGCGAGTTCATTATATTTTTTACCCTTCATGCTTAAAAGAGCCTTTATTTTATCACTTACCATTCTTACACCTTCTTTCTTTCAAAGTAAGTTTAGTATATCGTACATTTGCAAAAAAAGCAATTATAAAGATATAAAATGTAATCAAAAAAATGTAAAATGCACTTGACAACATAACTTATAAGATGTATTATGTAATCGTAAACGAAATATGAAAGGAGGCAAGGAAAACATGAAGCAGATAACCAATATCAGAAAAGCGGTTTGCACAATGGCAAATGAACTGAAGAAAGAAGGCTATACCTTATCCCAGGCATTCCGGAAGGCATGGAGACGCATAAAGCTTTCTATGAAGATTCGTGCAGTTGGAACTACTGCTGGAAACATTCAGGAAAGACTGGCATTCATGAAACAGTTCCCAGTGGGGACCATGCAGGCAGAGCTTGCAAGGGAACCGGAAAACCGGTTTGATAAGAACGCCATCAAAATTGTGATCCATTTACGTTCTATCAACCGCAAGACTGTTATTGGTTATGTTCCGAGAGGACTTGCAGCTGGTCTGGCAGCAGTCATTGACGCAGGGGTACACGTCAAGGTGGAATTACTGCAAATACTGGGCGGCTATAGTTACAAGGAGAGCTATGGTTGCTTATTGGACATCATTATATAGAAGATGTCTGAAATCTCCGAAGTGATACAGTATCTTTGGTAAACAATCGAGGGTTGGCACCTGCTGCCACCTTCAGGTAAAAAAGGGGTAAAAGATGGCTAAATTAACACCAGTTAAAGCGATCAGACAGAAATGTCTTGACTGTTGCAATGTACAGAGTGCAGAAGTTGTTAGACTATGTACTTGTAAAACATGCCCGCTATACGGCTACAGAATGGAACATGGACCCAAAGATGAACAATTTATCACTGAAACATATAGAAAAGAAAAATCCCCACGTAGCTTAGGGATTATTGTAACAGAAAGGAAATAAACAATGTCTGTACTGGATGTAATTACAATTTTCCTTAGTGGTGTAATGAGTACACTATACTATGAATATACTCATGGGAAGAAGTTGTGATAAAAATAATGAGGTACTCAGAGCAAAAGGAAGATATAAACTTTGCGGTAACTACGAAGTTGTGACCGAATCGGTCACTTTTATAAAAATAGAAGATAGATTACGGAAAGGTGCCTTTATATGGTTATTTGTACACTATGGAAAAACTGTGAAAATAAAAGGATCAAGGCACAGTTGCAGAAATCTGATCGTATAGGATAGGGGTAGTTAAAAATGGCAATTGGCAAGAAAAGTATTAATAAAAAGTATGTTTGGTATAAAGATAATAAAACCTATGCTCTTTATTACCATAGTAACAATACAGTGTACTACAATAGAAATTTTGAAAATAAAACTAAAATGATTGTATTTAAATAAAATGCTCTTGTCAGTGCACCACCACTGATAAGAGCAAAGTAACCCGTGAGTCTATTTTCGGATTGGGGACATTATAACTTAATCTGAAAGAAAAAGCAAATTATAAATTGTGCCGGCACAACTATGAATCTGCAACGGGGCAGCAGTTGAGCCGGTTCTTTTTATATATGGGAGATGACCCTGTGAATGATAAAGAATTTACCCAGATGATGCAGGAACTTGTGAAGGAAGAAGAACAGTACCTGCAAGTGAACAGTGAAGAATTTACCCAGAGACACAAAGAGATCATGGAGCTGATTCGGAGAGCTGAGAGGAGTGAGGTATAATGGCAGAGAAACGTAAGGATATGAAAGGCAGGAATCTTCGTACAGGTGAATATTATGACGAAAAGAACCAGCGTTATATGTTCCGTAAGATGGTTGAGGGAAACAGGATCACGATCACTGCTGCCAATTTGCTTAATCTTCGCAAACAGGAGAATGATCTGTTATGCAAGATTGATAAAGGAATAAAATTTAATACCAAGAAGGCAAAAGCAACACTCAATGAATATTTTGACTATTGGTTTGAATATTTTGCGAAGACAGGGAGAAAAGCCACAACCTGCACAAATTATAAGTCTTATTATAACACCTATATCAGAAAGACGATAGGAGAGAAACTAATAACAGCGATCGTAAAGCTGGATTGCCAGAAGATTATTAACCAGATGGTTGAGGACGGCAAAAAACATTCTACCATGACGAATTTAAAAAGTTGCTTAACAGCAGTATTTGAGAGCGCAGTGGATGAGGATGTGATCATGAAGAATCCTGCCAGAAATCTCCAGATACCACAGACGGAAGTAAAAAAGCGTGCGGCTATGGATCCGGAGCAGATAAAGCTATTTATGGAGTACGTAAGGAATAGCCCTCAATACTCCAATACATACCCCGAATTTTTATTTTTATTCAATACAGGTGTAAGAGTGGGAGAGATGGCGGGGCTTACATGGGATAATATAGACTTTGAAAACAATGTGATCACGATAAATAAGACGGTCAACCGTTATCGAAAAAAAGACTTTGGCATTACTGTTGCGCTGGCATCACCCAAAAGCAGAACATCGATCAGGACTTTCCCCATGAATGACGAAGTACGGAAAATGTTCTTGAAGGAAAAATTTAGAGACACACCGCCTGCTGCCCCTTTGCCATTTGCAGACGATTCCGGAAACATACGAAGGCAGGTAAAGAACATTGTTTTTTCTAATTCTTTTGGGAATGCCTGGAACGAACCAGGGTTTCTGTGTCTGATCAATCGGATTATAGAAGCATACAACCGAGAAGCGGAAGAAACAAAAAGAAAGAAGCTTGAAAATTTTTGCCCTCACATGGCAAGACACACATATACATCCTTTGCATATTCTGCTGGAGCTGATGTAAAGGCGGTCAGTGAGATTCTAGGGCACGCTTCCGCATCTGTTACCTTAGACACATACGCACATCTGACAGATGAGAAAAAAAGACAGCAAGAGGAAATAGTAAGAGCGATCAAGGTGCTGTAAAATGCACCTTTTTCGTTTGCTTTTTTGTGACAATCCTGTGACAAATTCGGCTGAAATGGCGTAATTTGACAAAGAAAGACAAAAACATAAAACCCTTGAAACCCTTGATTTTACAGTAGATAAGGCAGGACAAAGAAAGACAAAATTTAGTTCGTCAAGAGAAAATGCTTGACAGCACATTGGAAATAGGTTAATATAGTCAAGGTGATTACAGATGGAGAAGTTTGTAGAGCAAGGTTATTTATATGATTTTTATGGAGAACTTCTGACAGAGAGACAGCAGCAGGTTTATGAGAGCGTGGTGCTGGAGGATTACTCGCTGAGTGAAGTCGCAGAGGATCTGGGCATCAGCAGACAGGGTGTGCATGATATGATCAAGAGATGCAACAAGACCCTTGAAGAGTATGAACAGAAGCTTCATCTTGTAGAGAAATTCCTGAATATACGGGCGCAGGTAAAGCAGATTCGTGTACTTGCCCGGGAATATCATTCCGATGAAATTGTAAATATTTCCAATGAGATTTTAGAGGAGTTATAACATATGGCATTTGAAAGCTTGACAGATAAACTGCAGAATGTATTTAAGAAGTTGCGAAGCAAGGGCCGCCTGACAGAGGAGGACGTTAAGCTTGCCCTTAAGGAAGTAAAGATGGCTCTGTTAGAGGCAGACGTAAACTTTAAGGTTGTGAAGCAGTTTACTAAATCTGTACAGGAGCAGGCAATCGGACAGGACGTTATGAGCGGTCTGAATCCGGGTCAGATGGTGATCAAGATTGTTAATGATGAACTTGTGAAATTAATGGGAAGTGAGACAACAGATCTGCCTCTTCGCCCGGGAAATGAGATCACAGTGTTCATGATGGCAGGTCTGCAGGGTGCAGGTAAGACCACCACAGTTGCGAAGCTTGCAGGTAAGCTGAAATCCAAAGGTAAGAAACCTCTTTTAGTAGCCTGCGATGTTTACCGTCCGGCGGCTATCACACAGCTGCAGGTCAACGGCGAGAAACAGGGCGTGGAAGTATTTTCCATGGGAGATAAGCAGAAGCCTGTGGATATTGCGAAAGCAGCCATAGAGCATGCGAAGGCAAATCAGCAGAATGTCGTACTTATCGATACAGCCGGTCGTCTTCATGTTGATGAAGATATGATGCAGGAACTTGCAGATATCAAGGCGAACATTCAGGTAGATGCAACCATCCTCATTGTAGATGCGATGACCGGACAGGATGCGGTAAATGTGGCAAGCACATTTGCTGATAAAGTAGGAATCGACGGTGTCATTCTTACCAAGATGGATGGTGATACCCGAGGCGGTGCAGCCCTTTCTATCAAGGCAGTAACCGGTAAGCCTATTCTGTATGTAGGTATGGGCGAGAAACTTTCTGATCTGGAACAGTTCTATCCGGAACGTATGGCTTCCAGAATCCTTGGTATGGGTGATGTCATGAGCCTGATCGAGAAAGCAGAAGCTTCCATCGATAAAGAACAGGCGCAGGACATGCAGAAGAAGTTAAAGAAAATGGACTTTGACTTCAACGATTACCTTACCAGTATGGAACAGATGAACAAGATGGGCGGTATCGGCAGTATCCTGAATATGCTTCCAGGTATGGGCGGTAAGATGAAGGATATTGAGGGAATGATCGATGAGAAAGCCATGGACAGAACCAAGTCAATTATCCTTTCCATGACACCTCAGGAGAGAAGTAATCCGTCAATCCTGAACATTTCCAGAAAGAACCGTATTGCCAGAGGTGCAGGAGTAGATGTCTCTGAAGTAAACCGTCTGGTGAAACAGTTTGAGCAGAGCAAGAAGATGATGAAACAGATGCCTGGTCTTATGGGCGGAAAAGCCGGTAAGCGCGGCGGTGGATTTAAACTTCCGTTCGGACTGTAATTGAGAAGTTAGCGAAGCGGATAACGCTTTGACATAAAAGTTACTGTTTCATAGCTGAACAGTAATATAACATAAGAAAACAATATATTTTATTTAATGGAGGAAAAGAAACAATGGCAGTTAAAATCAGATTAAGAAGAATGGGACAGAAGAAAGCACCTTTTTATAGAATCGTAGTTGCAGATTCCCGTTGCAAACGTGATGGAAGATGTATCGAAGAAATCGGAACATACGATCCAAACCTTGAGCCAAGCGCTGTAACAGTTGATGAAGAAGCAGCTAAAAAATGGCTTGCAGCAGGAGCTCAGCCTACAGATGTTGTAGCAAAAATCCTCAAAGATGCCGGAATTGAAAAATAATTCAGATATACCAGGATAAGGTATTTCTGCAGCGTCCGTAGGGGACGGGTCAGGGAGGTATGTAATGAAAGAATTAGTGGAAGTAATTGCAAAATCTCTTGTTGAAAATCCGGATGAAGTAGTTGTTACTGAGACAGAAAAGGAAGACGCGATCATCGTTGAACTGAAAGTCGGACCTGCTGACATGGGCAAGGTTATCGGACGGCAGGGAAGAATTGCGAAAGCGATCCGAACTGTGGTAAAAGCAGCTTCTTCAAAAAGCAGCAAAAAAGTGATTGTAGATATTCTGCAATGAAAATAAGGGTCAGGAGCTGTGGAACATCCCATGGCTCCTGATTTGGGTTTAAGCGGATTTGGAATATGGATCAGCATTCGCTGTGAGCAGGCATAAAAGCAGAATGCAAATGACGTATGATATGAAAATTATAGGAGTCAGCAGATGGAAGATTTATTAAAAGTTGGTGTGATCACTACGACACACGGAATACGCGGGGAAGTAAAAGTATATCCTACCACAGATGCAGACAGATTTCTGGATCTGGAATATGTTCTGCTTGACACAGGCAGAGAGAAAAGAAAGCTTGAAATAGAGAATGTTAAGTATTTCAAGAACCTTGTAATCCTGAAATTCAGGGGAATTGATAATATTAATGATATAGAGATGTATAAAAAAAGAGAACTCTGGATCCCGAGAGAAGAAGCGCAGGAGCTGGAAGAAGATGAATATTACATTGCAGACCTGATCGGTATGGATGTAGTTCTCGAAGACGGAAGCAAATTTGGAACTCTGAAAGATGTAATGGAAACAGGCGCTAATGATGTCTATGTAGTAGAGGATGCCAAAGGCGAAGAAATTTTGCTCCCTGCTATCAGGGAATGTATCCTTGATGTGGATGTGGAGAAGAATGTAATGACCATTCATCTGATGAAAGGATTAATATAAATGAATTTTCATGTTTTAACCCTGTTTCCGGAGATGATTGAAAATGGCATGAATACCAGCATTACCGGACGTGCAATCACAAAAGGTCTCCTCACACTGGAGGCAGTGAACATTCGTGATTATGCATTCAATAAGCACCAGAAAGTGGATGATTATACCTATGGCGGCGGTGCCGGAATGCTGATGCAGGCAGAACCGGTTTACCTTGCTTATGAGGCGATTGCAAACCGTACGGCAAAAAAGCCAAGAGTTGTATATCTGACTCCTCAGGGGCAGGTATTTAACCAGGCTATGGCCAGAGAAATGGCGCAGGAAGAGGATCTGGTATTCCTTTGTGGACACTATGAGGGAATTGATGAGCGTGTTCTGGAGGAAATCGTCACAGATTACGTATCTATCGGAGATTACGTGCTTACAGGCGGCGAACTTCCTGCAATGGTCATGATGGATTCCATTTCAAGAATGGTTCCGGGTGTACTGAACAATCAGGAGTCCGGTGAGACAGAATCCTTTGCAGGAAACCTTCTGGAGTATCCGCAGTACAGCCGTCCGGAAGAGTGGCATGGCAAAAAAGTACCGGAGGTTCTTATGTCCGGTCATCACGCAAACATAGAAAAGTGGCGCAGAGAGCAGTCAATTTACCGCACGGCAAAAAGACGCCCGGATCTTCTTAAGAAAGCTGATCTGACAAACAAAGAATGGAATTATGTGCGCCAGTTAAGGAAACAGTGGAAGGAAGAAGAGGAGCAGATAAAATGAAAACATCAGATTTTTATTATGACCTTCCTCAGGAACTGATCGCTCAGGATCCTCTGGAGGACAGAAGTTCATCCAGACTGATGCATCTGTCTTTAAAAGATGGCAGCATTGAGCATCGCCATTTCACAGATGTTCTGGATTATATGGAAGAGGGAGACTGCCTGGTCATCAACGATACAAAGGTAATCCCTGCCCGGTTATACGGACATAAAGAAGAGACAGGAGCACTAATCGAAATCCTGCTTCTGAAGCGAAGAGAGAATGATATCTGGGAGTGTCTGGTAAAACCCGGAAAGAAGGCACGCCCGGGTGCTAAGATCACATTTGGAAATGGTATTTTAAAAGGTGAGATCATTGATGTGGTGGACGAGGGAAACCGTCTGATCCAGTTCCATTATGAAGGAATCTTTGAGGAAATCCTGGATCAGCTTGGCGAAATGCCTCTGCCGCCTTATATTACACATAAACTGAAAGATAAGAACCGTTATCAGACAGTTTATGCAAAGAACGAAGGCTCCGCAGCAGCACCGACAGCAGGATTGCACTTTACTAAAGAGCTTCTTGAAAAAGTAAAGGAAAAAGGCGTCAATATCGCTCATGTGACTCTTCATGTAGGTCTCGGAACTTTCCGCCCTGTCAAAGTAGATGACGTGGAAAGCCACCATATGCATTCCGAATTCTATATAGTAGAGGAGGATCAGGCAAAGCTGATCAATGACACAAAGAAGGCAGGTAAACGTGTAATAGCAGTAGGAACCACAAGCTGCAGAACACTGGAATCTGCAACAGGAGAAGATGGAATTCTGAAATCCGGAAGCGGATGGACAGAAATCTTTATCTATCCGGGCTATCATTTTAAAATGATTGATGCCCTGATTACAAACTTCCACCTGCCGGAATCCACACTTGTGATGTTGGTGTCTGCGCTGGCAGGCAAGGAGAATATCATGCATGCCTATGAGACTGCAGTGCAGGAAAAGTACAGATTTTTCTCTTTTGGAGATGCTATGATTATCATATAATGTCACCCAAATAATTATATCAATCAATTATCTGGTTATGAGCAAGTAGCGAAGAGGATGCTTTTATCTGCCTGATAAAAGCATAGTAAAAATATAAAAAAGAGCTGAGAAGTCCTTAACTGGATTTTTCAGCTCTTTTGAAGTATTGATGTGATTTTGGATGAATGAAGGCTCCATTTATTCGGCGTCCGAATTATCGGTATCATAGGATTCGTCGTATGTCTCTGCGTCTGTGTCATCTGAAGCTGAACTGTTCATATCAACGATATCGCTATCTGAAGCAGCTGTATCTGCAGAACTGCTCTGGGAGTCGTTATTATTGTTATATTTTGCAGTAAAAGTACTGCCTTCTGCAGTAGAAATCCAGGAACTCCGCTCATTGATTTTTCCAAGGATTCTTGTTGCCTCATCACCTTCTGCCGGAGTTGGCTGATAATTATTATATCCATCATAGGCAGCAGAAGAAATGGAGCAGGGAATGATATTGGTCACGTTGTCTTTTTTTACCCCATCGGCATCAATAGTAAAGGTCTGCTGGTAGATCATGGTATCCATATCACTTGGAGAACTGTTGCCGCCGAAGCAGAAGTTTCCGAGGCTGTATACAATATTCCTGCCTTTATAAGTTTCAATGCCCTGAAGTACATGCGGATGATGTCCGCATACAAGATCAGCGCCTTCATCGATCGCGATGCGTCCAAGTGTTGTCTGGTTGCTGTCCGGAACGGTTTCCGTTTCATTACCCCAGTGGAAGATCACTACGATCAGCTGTGCCCCGTCTACCTTTACTTTTGCAATATTGTCTTTTAACTGCTGCTCGCGCTCAAGATGGTCATACAGTTCATAGATACCGACTAATCCTACTTTGATTCCTTTTACATCCATAACAGCAGTTTCATCATATCCGAAATGAACGATTCCTGCATCATCCAGTGCTGCCAGAGTATCATCGAAACTCTGATCACCGTAATCATGACTGTGATTGTTAGCGGTATTTACGGCTTCTACAGATCCGCCTGTCAGAATAGAGGCATAGGATGCGGGTGCTTTAAATGCAAATGTTTTATCCTCCCGTTCATCAGAATCGGTGAGTGTTCCCTCAAAATTTGCAATAGTCAGATCATCTGTGGAGAAAATATCTTTTACATTCTGCAGGAAATAATCTGCACCGTAATTTTCATAATAAGCATTTAAGCTGGTATCATAATCAAAAGTTTCATCTGTGCCAAGAGTGCAGTCACCGACAACACTGAGTGTCAGAGAAACAGGAGAAGATACTGTAGCATTGGAGGAATCCGTGTTCTGAGAATCTGAGGATGCTTTCTGGCTGTTGTCCTTAGAAGCGTTCATGGAAACAGTTTTTTTGGCTGCTGCCTGTCTGGAGCTCATATAGTTGCTGCATCCGCGGATACCTGCCAGAATAAGTATAAAAACCAGAACAAAGATACCGATACCTGTTGCAATCAGCAATTTTTGCCTTTTTTCCTGATAGTATTTTGATTTTTTGTAGATGTCTTTCCTGCGTGCAGAAGAAGATTTCGTCTGGTTTCGCTTGTTGGATTGTAGGCTCATATGTATAGTTCTCGCTTTCGTTTATAATAGATTAGAGATATTATTTAAAAAAATATTAAAGAGACCGGGCAGTTAAAATATCTGAACAGATGATCAGAATTAACAAAAAATAAATCGTAATTGCTATAGGATATATTCAAAGTATATAGAGAATTCACAGAATCGTCAAGAAATAAGTCTTTTCATAAAACCGTATTTTTGTTATAATACCATGACAAAAGGTTACATAAATATTACAGACAGAAAAAAGAGATGTGTTATCCTAGAGCGTGTCTGAAAAATCATTCCCGCAATCTGCACGCCCCACTTTGCGGGAT
>ERZ836877.1604-NODE-1604-length-33528-cov-10.603740_pt1 | contig 33528 bp, 28 predicted proteins | sample MGYA00519469_ERZ836877 | MGnify/ENA primary metagenome ERZ836877 (study PRJEB31850, sample SAMEA3708809) | human gut metagenome | biome: human gut; feature: human-associated habitat; material: faeces | place: China | collected 2014 ... | reverse complement strand
TACCTTCTTCATCTTTTATGACAGAATTACACCAATTAAAATATTCTGAGTCTCTTACAAACTGACTTGAATCAGCAGGCTGTATCATCGCCGATAAGTTTAAATCATCTACTTTTTGTGAATGTATAACTTCTACAAATAAGGATATAAACAGACAAATAGAAAGTAATTTCTTCATTCCTTTATTTTTTTAATCTAACAAAAACAATATAAGCATCATCTCCCTTCTTAACTGCTAAGGATAAAACCACTGGAACATTGTCTTCTAAAAACATAAAAGGACGTTCCATCCGGTCTGGCAAAATAGGATCAAGGTTTTCTGTCCGGGGAATTCTTTTTTTCATGATTTCAAAATCTTCAGCTTTTTCCCAATTCAAACCATCTTGCGAAGTCATCATACCGATATACGTATGCGCATGAAAAACTGCATAAAAACGTTGACCTTCCTTATCATACCACATCGAAACATCTTCTGTGTCCCAATCCTGAATAACAGGTTTTGGCTGAATCTTAAATTCCCGATCCGGATATTCCGAAACAGCAACAGCCTGATTCCTTTCAAATTTTGTAGAACCTGGTTTATCGCCCTTTACTATCAGAAAATACTTATCTTGATCATAACAAATCGCAGGATTAACAACTAATGTTTCGATAGGTCCTTCCGGTTCCAAGAGTGTTTCCTTTTCAATCATAAACGGACCATTCAACGTTGAAGCTGACGCAACAAATGTACGTTGATTTTCTCTCAACGGTTTCCAATTTCTATGTTTTCCTCCCACTTTCGCAGTTTCTATCAATTCTTGATTCGAGATATTACGATCCATATGTGTACTGCAAAAATAAAGATAATATTTTCCTTCAAAATATTTAATTTTTGGATTATGAGCCGTAATCATATCTTCTGTTCCATAATGTTCTTTTTCAAGATCTATTACCGTATTGACATATTGATAAGGTCCATCAGGATAATCTGATACGGCATGAACTATGGTAGAATGTGTCAACCAAGCATCAAATGTATAGCTACGTTTCCAGCGGGAATAAAACAAATGATATTTTCCGTCTTCGCCCTGAATAATCGAACTACACCAATTATAATAATCGGAATCCCGAAAAATATTCTTTTCTGATATAGGTAATATCTTATCAGAAATTTTCACCTCTTGTGCCATAGAAACAGACAGACAAGACGTGCAAAAAACAATTATAAAACAAATAAACGATCTCATACAATTCCTTTCTATAATATTGTAATGGTAATCACAAGTATATTGTGACGACTGTCATAAACAATTTGTGAGCTCCGTCACAAGCATCTTGTGAGCCTCGTCACAAACACATTGTGAAGAACGCCACAAGCACCTTGCGAGGAAGCTCACAAACAACCTGTGCTGATTCTAAGCCCTATTAACTAACTTTGAGTTTGATCGGACACACCAACGTACGAGGTTCTTTCAACAGCGTTGTCCCGGTAGTGAAATACGTTTCTATCTCTAACCGATATTCACCAGCTAATAAACCTGTCGGGAATATAAAGATGATCTTTGACGGATCATTCACTCCGATAACAGTTACGTCTTCACCCGACTCGGATTCGTTATACAACGTTAGTTTACCGATACCCGAACCGTCTGCATTGACACACTTGATTTTGTTACCTTTCAACTGTACCATACCGCCCGGTGTTACCGTGCCATCGGTCTTGCCTGTTGTCATATCCAGAACTTCCGCAATATTTGCACCTCCCAAATCCAACTTACGACCTGAAAATTCCAAGATTACTTCATCTTGTAACTTCTTTTTCAAATCCGATGATACCGTTATATTAATCTGACATTTGTTTTTTACAGGATCAGCCAAACCTGTTCCAGAAAAAATTCCCGTAATGGAAGGCTGGTATTGAGCCACTCGTGACACATACGTATTTCCTTCACACAAAGCCTTCATCAACATATCTTCGTAGATATTGATGATGTTCTCAATCGTATCCGCACGGTATTCCGTACGTTCCTCTGCAATCCGCAAAGCCAAGTCTTTCGGTGTCAGACTTAACAACTTTCTTGGGATTGCCACATAATCTTCCTGTATATCTTTCGTGATCGTGTTTTCACGAAGATCGTAATACCACTTGAATGCCATAATGACTTAATTAATAGATTTCCAAATTAAATTACAACCATTCAAACCCGTAATCATTGTAATTATTTATCTCTTTGTTCTCGCACAATTGTCGCAAAATCTTTCAATGCGGCATAATCATCCGGATGAATACTACCATCTCCACGAGGAGCAACATTTAATAAAAAATTAGCACCATTACGTCGTGTTATTTTATATTGTTCTAAAACTTCTTCTGTCGTTTTATGAACGCCATCTTTTTGGTCAAACCAAACATTTCCCTTAATCATGGTTGTACTTAGCTCTACAGGTTTATTTCTCAATTCTTTTTCCCATACTTCCGAAAAAGATTGATAGACCCATTTTTTTTCCCCGTCAATCAGTCTCAGAATAGGCATTTTCTTATCAGCGTTAGGAACTTTTCCTGTAAAAACTAAATTTTTATTTTCATCATATTTCAATTGATGCCATTCTGGCGATAAGAAATCTTCATCTCCAGTAAATCCAGTTTTAAAAGAAATTAGGCATTGAGGTTGAATCTCATTTACATAGGCATAAATATCTCCTGTTTCAAAATAATCATTTGGTCTTAAATAAGCACACCAAATACCATCAAACCAAATACCAGCTATCGGTCCATAGTTAGTTAAAAGTTCTTTCAACATCACTTTTATTTCACTCGCCAACAAATTTGCCGGAGGCATAACATAAAAGAATAATCCCAAACCTCGTTTTTGACATGCATCAGACAATTCTTTTACAAAATCACGATTATAAGCCAATACACTATTACATTTGGATATACTTGTGTCAAACATAAACAAACGACCGCAAACATGTTGCGTGGTAAAAGTAATGTACTTCATTCCTGCACGAACTGCTAAATCAGCAATACTGTCAGCATTAAATTTTTTTGGATTAAAGTCATCTATCACCTTCTGCACCTCTGGAACTACAAAATCCAACTTATCATACAAATATTCTTTATACGTATATTCATCCATCACTTTTTTTTCCTGATTTGCTAAAGCATGTCTTGAAAACCAATCCTTGTCTAATTTGGAAAAATCTGAATTATAAGGTAATCTACTAGCAGGTGAAAAATGAACAAACATACCAAAATGGGCATCTCTAAACCACTCTATTGCTGCAGCTTTGGGATTAATTTTCCACATTTTTTCATATCCTTTCATATAATATGGAATTTCATCTTGAGCATATAATGCTATTGTTTGAAGAAACAATACAGTTAATAACAAACTTATTTTTCTCATACTTGACTTTTTTATTATAAATACTCCTTTTATTTTTATAAGGCAGAATATTTTTGCATCAATATCCTGCCTCATACAAAAAACAGCAAAACTATTCAATTATTATTGTCCAATTATGCTTACTTCCATCAGCTGATTCCAATCGATATTTAAATGTTCTATTTGACAGATCCGAAACAATACCAGCTTTCGGTGAATTTTCTAAAGGAACAACCATCGTTCCTCTATGATATATTTTAAGGCCTGTATATTTTAAATCCTCTCCAGCTTTTAATTTAACCGTCGCTGTAAATTCTAACGAATCAATGTCCGATGTACCTTCTGAAATAACAATATTCCGAACACCTGTTACTTCCATAGGCGTTTCATTCTGATAATACTCAGCCAATTTGGCTTCATCATCTATTTCCAACTTAACAATTTCAACATTATCAATATAAGCATGATCTCCCCATTGTTCCATATCCATTTCAATTCGAGGCTGACAAGCAGAAACAACTACAAGTAATAATATAAACAAACTATTTTTCATACGAATTATATTTAAGTCATTTAAAACCAACCAGGGTTTTGTTCTAATGTAACATTTCCTTTATTCTTATATAATGTAATCTCTTCTCGAGGTATAGAAGACAAATAATCTCTATCTGGATCTACATAATATCCTCTACCTGAATTAGGTTGAAAATCGGCATGTTTAAAGAAAGGATTAATATAATCCCCAATTGTATCAAAATTAACACCTTTAACCAATTTTACTTCTTCAGGAGTTTTCCAATCAAAATCATCTTCAGCCAAGCGTTCCGGATTATTCCAATAATCTACATATTCCTGAGCATAAGCCCCTACAGGTTTCCAACCGTTAAATACGTCATCCAACATGGCCCACCGTTTTATATCCATGAAACGTAATCCTTCCAACATCAATTCTACACGACGCTCTCTTCGGATTTCATTTACAATATTCGGTGCCGAGGGATCATATCCATTTCGTTTATCATAATCAATAGACCAACCGTTCACCTCACTTAAAGACATACTTGGCATATTCACACGCGAACGAATGACATTAACGGTTTTGTCTAAATCATCTTGAGTTACTTGGCCCAAAATAGCTTTCGCTTCCACATAATTCAACAGGCCTTCCTCGTATCTCAAAATCAAATCATCAACTTCTCCACCCTTTTCAACTTCATCATAATCATAATTAACTCCTTTCCACGGACGATAACCAGTATAAGCAGGTTCTCGCTGTTGCGTTACGATTAATCCTGGATATGAAGTTTTATAAGCATTAGGACTAGGTTGCAAATAGTCATAAAAACGGCCTTTGGCTGGATACCAAATGGTCTGACCTAACCGAGGATCTTTTAATTCACATAATTCATTCATTGTTAGACAGTCCTCATTTATAGAAGATATTTCTTTAGGCTTTCCATCTTTCATCAAATAGGCATCAACAGCACTTTTGGTTAACCCGGCAGAATTCCCTGAGGCAGCCCAACCACCCCAACCATGGGTTACAGATAAACTTCTGGAATATATTTTATAGAAAAAGGCACCTGTAATATTGACATAATCCTTCTGATTAAAATATTCAAAATATTCATTACCATTAGAACCTCTATAAATATTAGATCCACATTTTTCAATTAACTGTTCACCTGCATTAATACTTTTTTCCAAGAATTCACTGCCATCACTACCTTTCACTTGAAATTTCGTTCCTTTCTTTCCATGATAATACTCCCAAGAACCTTCATACAATGCAACCCTTGATTGCATTACCAAAGCTGCTTCTTTATTAATTCGTCCATCTATAGCTTCTCCTTCTCCTTTCCAATCACAATATAATATAGCAGAATCTAAATCAGCAATTATTTTCTCAGCAATTTCTTTCCGAGAACTTCTAGGGGTATAGAGTTCTTCACTATCAACATTCAAAACTTTTGAAATATAAGGAACCCCTCCAAATGTTTGTAACAAATCAAAATACTTGACCGCACGACAATAATAACCTTCGCCTAAATAGTGTTTTCCTATCTTTCCCATATTAGGAACACGATAAGCATTTTCTAAAAAATAATTTACACGTCGAATATAGTCATAAGCTTTATTCCATGTATCATTTGTCTCTGAAGCTAAACCAGACGTCGAATGTTGCATCAAGGTAGTACTCGGAGTATTCCCTGCCCAGTCATCATTAGCAGTATTCAAATTAGACCACCTAAAGCTACCTGGATCTCTTAAAATACCATCGTACAAACCATTCATATAATATTCCAGATCCGTATCTTTCGTAAAATAATCCTGATCACTCATGGCATCTTGTGGATATTTCTCTAGAAAATCAGAACAACCACTCAGTAAAGAAACAGATGCAAATATCGCCATTATGGATATATATTTCATTTTCATATTTGTAATCATTTTAAATTCCTAATTTAACACCTAACGAATAAGTCCGTTGAATCGGATAACCAACAGCATTTTGACGAATCATCTGTGGATCTAAATCCAACCAAGAATTATAATAAATCATTCCTAGATTTTCAATACTAAAATTGAAAGAAACATTCGACAATTTCATTTTTTGAACAATCGATTTAGGCAACGTATAACCAAACGAAAGATTCTTAATTCGCAAATGTGACAAGTCTATCAAATACTGATCATTGGCAGAAGAAAAATTCTTCCCATCGCCATATGCTCTTGGAAAAAAAGCATTGGGATCGTTTGTTGTCCAATATCCCAACTCTGCGTGTTGATCAAACATATAGCGAGAACTCCAATCATTTGTATGTCCAAAAGTTGAGTAATTATTGACATAACGAACTTCCTTTCCCACACCATCCAAAAACAGACTGACAGAAAAATTATTCCAATCTAAGCCTAAGTTCAATGCATATTTAAACCGTGGATAATTATAACCCAATTCTTTCAAATCCCCCATCGAATACCAAGCCTCACCAATACCAGAATCAATCCGTCCATCTCCGTTACGATCTACAAACATCAAATCCCCTGGATAGTACCAACCAGATCCCGGTAAAACATTATTTAACAATGCATTTTTATCTCCAGCTATACCTGCTGATTGATAACCATACACTTTTCCAAAAACTTGTCCTTCCGTCCAAGATTTACGTGATCCCGAAACATTATCTGGATAACTAACTACATAACCAATATAATCAGACAGAATAAAACGAGCTGAATAATTCAGCGGTTTACCTGCTAGCATACACATCTGATCTCGCCAACTTAATGATAATTCCCAACCTCTTGTTTCCGAAACAGCATTGTTAGTCTGAGGCGGGGTCGTCCCTAAAACCTCCGGTAATTTATCAGCCGGACCTAACTGATCATAGGTAGTCCGTTGATACCAATAGTATTCACCCCTTAAACGATTATTAAATGCTCCAACCTCTAAACCAACACCCAATGACTGAGGTTTTGCCCAGGTAATTTCCGGTGCAATAATTCCAGGCATGGATACATAAGGAGGCCGAGTTCCACCCAATACAAAACTTCCAACAGGTGTTGTACCCATGGTTGGTATATACAAATAATTTCCTCCTGCCTGATCTCCCAACTTACCGAATGATCCCGTTACTTTAAAAGTAGAAACTTGTTCAATTGGCCAGAACTTTTCACTAGCCACATTCCACCCAACCGAAACAGACGGGAAAAAGGCCCAACGAGTTGCTGCGGGATATTTAGATGCTGCATCATAACGTCCATTCACATCCAACAAATACCTACTATCATAATTATAACTCAAACGAAAGAAATAACCCATCGTGGACCAATGGTTCTTTTCTTCTTTTAAGGTCATATTATCTCCCCATGAAGTATTTAAAGATGGTAATTCAGAAGTATATAATCCGGAAGTAGCTCCAATCATATTATTATTTTGCTTCTGTTCCATCTGCATACCAACCAATGCTGTCAAATCATGCATCCCAAATGTTTTATGATAATCCGCCGTCAAATCCATCGTGAAATAATTACTTCTCGCCTGTTCTTTCCATACTTTATCTACATTAGAAGATCTAGCACTCAACAATTTTTCACCATTTGGTTCATCTACATAAAATTGTAATGTTGTTCGTTCATCTACAAAACTTTGCTGATTCCAGGAAAAATTACCTTTGATATTTAATCCTTCAATAGGATTCAGCTTCACTCCTCCTGTAAACCAAAAATCATCTACAGTCTTATTCATTTTACCACCTAAACCTTCCAATATTGGCATAGCAGACAAACGATGATAACTTCCATCCGGATTCTTAATTGGAATATTAGGGAAATAGGCTAAATTTTGCCAGAAACTATTATCACTCTTTGAAGAATCATCTGCATTACGATAATTAGGTCTCGTCGTTTCTTGTCGAACATAACGGGTATTCATGTTAAAAGACAACCATTTTGTTATCTCTGTATCCACCTTCAACATGGCCGTATAGCGATCATAAGTATCTAAATCTGTATTATAAATACCTTCTCTATAAGAATATCCCAAACCTGCATAATATGCCGTTTTATCTGTTCCTCCTGAAACATTTAAGTCATGAGTTGTATTCAGCGAATGATCTTTAAATGCATAATCAAAATAATCTGTATTCGCATTAGCATCCCAATGTTCTCCCCAACGCCCATTCGACATTATTATATTATTGTCCGTTATTTTACCATCTATATAATCTTGCATACGTTGTATGGTTTCTTGGGGATAAACACCTTCTTGTAATGAATTATTCAATGCACCATTTAATGTTTTCGCAAAATCAACAGAGGAAGCGGAGTTAGGTATCATCGTTGGCTGATTTATTTGAAATGTTCCCGAATAATTAATCGAGGTTTTCATACCTTTTTTCCCTGATTTAGTTGTAATCAATACAACTCCATAAGGAGCTCGTGAACCATAAATAGCCGAAGCTGCAGCATCTTTCAAGACAGAAATTGATTCTATATCATTTGGATTTACCATATCCAAACTTTGTTCTACTCCATCAACAAGAACTAAAGGACTTCCTGATTGAGTAACCATATCCGTTCCATCCATAGACATTCCGGTAAATCCTCGAATATTTAAAGATGATGTTGCATCAGGGGCTCCTGAAGTTGTTGAGATATTTAAGTTAGGTACAACTCCCTCCAACATTTCTGTGGCACTTTTAACAGGTCGATTTTCTAAGACTTCACTATTTACAGTCTCCACTGCAGCCGTCAAATTTACCTTCTTCTGTACACCATATCCCACAACTACCAATTCATCCAATGCTTCTGCATCTTCTTTCATAGTGATAGACAATGTATTCTGGTTCCCAACCTTTATCTCTTGGTTGGCATATCCAATATATGAAACAACAAGTATGGCATTTTTATCTACTTCCAACGAGAATTTACCGTCCATATCGGTAATCGTACCGTTGGTTGTTCCTTTCACCATCACATTAGCTCCGATAACAGGCATACCGGTAGCATCCAATATTGTTCCTTTAATAATCCGGTTATCTCCTACTTGTTGTGTTTTGTTTGATTTTACTCCAGCGGAGAGGACTATCTGATTATTCTCCTTTATCACATAACGGATAGAGGTCTGACGCTGAATTTCGTTTAGAACCGTCTGTATATTTGCGTCATTCGTATTAATACTTATTTTCTGATCAAGTCCCTGCAAATCTTCATTATAAAAGAAACGGTATTCGCTAACTCTCTCTATTTCACGAATAACATCGCGAGTTGATTTGTTTTCTAAAGTCAATGATATTTGGGCAGACATAGCCAAACTAGACATCATACAGAAGCCACCCACTACCAGACTTTTTCGAATTGATTTTTTAAGGTTACTCATTTTAAGTGTTTTTTTTATTTGGTAATAAACTTAATGGATAATTTTGTAACCGGACTTCAATCTATTTCTATAACTTTTTCTCTCTACACATAGATTTAAGATTGACTTCCGCTCGCTTTAGGAGGTTTTGTTTATCCGGACAAACCTCCTTCTTTTTCTATTCATCCTTTCCCATAGGCTTTCTATTTTAGTTCATACTATTTATTTCGACTCAACCAGATAATACTGTCGCGTTTTTCATAGCGTATTGGAGCTGTCAAACTGATCAGTTCAAATACATTCTCCAAACTGTTATTCTTAATGACACCAGAGAAACGATAATGTTTGATATCATCTGTCTGAAATTCTACTTTTACATTATATAAACGATCCAACATGATCGCTACTTCCTCTAACGATTCTCCGCGGAATACCAGTTCCTGATTCCGCCACATCCGATCATAATTGGTATTTCCGTTTACTTTTACAAAAGAATGTTTCTCTCGATTATAACTAGCGCTTTGGTCTGGGTCTAAAAACAATACCTTTCCGGCAACAGAAGTTTTTACCTTTCCTTCAAATAACGACGCTGTCAATTCATCATCTTCCTCGTATGCTTTCACATTAAAAGCTGTTCCCAAGGCTTCTACCTGCATTTCACCAGCTTGAACAATAAAACGATGTTTCGGATCTTTAGCCACTTCAAAATAAGCTTCTCCAGATAAGGATATCTGTCGATCTTTTTTGCCATATTCTCCGGAGTACTTTATTTCTGTATCTGAATTCAACCAAACTTTTGTACCATCGGGCAAAACGACATTAGAACGTTGACCTTTTTCTGCAGAAACAACAAATGTCTGTTGTGACATTTGATTCACTTGACGGAAATAATGAACCGAAATACCTATACTAACACATAAAGCAACAACAGCGGCAGCAGTACTAGCCCACCATAAACGAAGTTTTCGTATGTTCTTTCGTTTCTGTTCCATCTCTTCCATCCGTAATTTGATCTGATGAAACATCCGCCCCTGGACATCTGCCGGAATAGATTTTCCATGAGCATTATCCCAGTATGAACGATAGTAAGCATACAAAGTTTCTTCTGGAGCTGTTTTTCTAAACCAGTCCAACAAATCTTTCTCTTCTTCAGGAGAAGTTCCTCCCTTTAAGAAACGATCCAACAATACTATGTAATCCTGTTCTTTTTCCATATTTCATGATTGTATATCCTCAAAGAACGACAATCCCTTACAACAAACTTGAAAAAAGTTTATATTTAACTTTTATTTACAATATACAATTATTTCAGACAAACTTCATTTCTACTTTTATTTCCTGTTTATTAAAAGATTATATGTATCTTCGGGCTCAAAATAAAAACAAACTGATTCAGGATTTATGAAAAGAATAATTCTAGTTTATTTATTGTCTCTAGTTTACATGCTGGTTTTTGCAAACCGGAAAGATATATTGATCAATGATCAATGGCATTTCCGATTTAATTACGAAGTTCAACGTAATAGTGGAAGACTCGTTAACTTACCACACACTTGGAATGCTTTGGATGCGGATGTAAAACTGGATTATCATCGGGGGATCGGGAATTATACTAAAGAGATATTTATTCCTCAGGAGTGGAAAGGTAAACGTTTGTATTTGCGTTTTGAAGGAGCAAATACAGTAACAAACGTTTTTTTGAACGATAAACATATAGGTGAACACCGGGGCGGATATGGAGCGTTTGTCTTTGAAATTACCGACAATGTTAACTATGGAAGTAAAAATCAGCTTTTGGTTCGAGTGAATAATGCCCTGCAACTGGATGTGATGCCTTTAGTAGGCGATTTCAACTTTTATGGTGGTATTTATCGGGATGTACATTTGATCATTACTGACGAAGTACATATCTCCCTTACAGATTATGCTTCACCGGGTGTTTACCTGATGCAAAAGCAAGTCGGCAAGGAACAGGCTAATGTACAGGCTAAAATCATGTTGTCTAATAATACACCTGAAAAGCAAAAGAGAACATTATCTCTGAAAGTATGGGATGGGAATCAGGTAAAATGGGAAAAAGCACAAGAGATTGAGATCATACCGGGAGAAAGCAGCCAGACCCTAGACTTGGTTATCGAAAATCCTCATCTTTGGAATGGGCGGAAAGATCCGTTCTGTTATCGTACTGAAATTACTTTACTAAAGAACGGACAAATAGCGGATTGCATTGATCAGCCTTTAGGACTTCGCTCCTTCCGGGTTGATGCTGAAAAAGGATTCTTTCTGAACGGAGAGCATCTGAAATTGAAAGGTGTCTGCCGCCATCAGGAAAGAAGCGAAGTTGGAAATGCATTACGCAAAGAACATCATGAAGAAGATGCTGCCATCATTGCTGAAATGGGAACAAATGCCATTCGTTTGGCGCATTATCCTCAGGCGTCCTATATGTACGATTTAATGGATCATTATGGTATTATTGTTTGGGCAGAGATTCCATTCGTCGGTCCAGGTGGTTATTTAGACCGAGGTTTCGTAGATCAGCCAGCTTTCCGTGAAAATGGAAAAGAACAGTTGAAGGAACTGATCCGTCAGCATTACAATCACCCGTCTATTTGCTTTTGGGGATTATTCAACGAATTAAAAACCTATGGAGATAATCCGACCGAATATGTAAAAGAATTAAATCAATTGGCTAAGCTGGAAGATCCAACCCGATTAACGACAGCTGCCAGTAACATTTCTGCCAATGATCCGATTGGTATGGTATCTGATTTAATTGCCTGGAACCAATATTTTGGTTGGTATGGAGGTCATCCATCTGATATGGGAACCTTTTTGGACAAAACTCATCAAGAATTTCCTAACTTGAAAATAGCTATCAGTGAATATGGTGCCGGAGCAAGTATTTATCACCAGCAAGACTCCATCAAGCCGGGTATTGCTTCCGGATATTGGCATCCCGAAAACTACCAGACATTCTACCACATGGAGAACTGGAAAGCTTTGGCTGAAAGACCTTTCGTATGGGGATCTTTTGTCTGGAACATGTTTGATTTCGGAGCGGCTCATCGGGAAGAAGGAGATCGTCCGGGCGTTAATGACAAAGGTTTAGTAACTCGTGATCGCAAAACACGCAAAGATGCTTTCTATTTCTATAAGGCTAATTGGAACCAGAAAGATGCTTTTGTTTACATAGCCAATCGCCGACATCGGGAACGGATCTGTAAAGAAACTGACATCATGGTCTTTTCTAATCAACCGGAAGTAGAACTGTTTATCAACAGTATAAGTCAAGGGAAACAACAGGCAGATGCTTATGCTACTTTCCAATGGAAATCCATTCAACTTACTGAAGGAGAAAACAAAATAGAAGTAAAAGCAGGGAAAAAGAAAGATCAGGTTACTGATTCAGTTATTTGGCATTTATGATTTTCCGGACCTGTTTTTGTACTCAAAAAAAATATGCCGGCTTTTCATCAAAAGCTGGCGTATTTTGATGAAAAGCCGGCGTATTTTAAATCATTCCTAGGCAGGAAATAAATCAATTGTTATTTATCCCAATAAGGCAAGGTATAAGGATTCCGATATTTATAGTAATAAAGCCGATGATTAGCTGCTTCTTCGTCATCACCAAAGCTTAATGTGGCCGGATCCCACTTCACCGGACGCCCCAGCTCATAAGCAATATTATTCAGACAACACATGATATTGGTACTGCAACCTACTTCTACCGGAGCGATTGGATTCCGGCGCGAACGGATACAATTAACAAAATTCTGCATATGAGACACTTCTGCTCCCATCGGCGTATCTTTCACCAGAGAAGGATCTGAACATTCTATGTAACCGCGAGCTACTTTCAGCCACCCCTTTGTTCCTATAAATTTAATACCAAGTTCGTTGGGATTATCTTTCCGGAAGTTTTCTATCACCTGTTCGGTTACGACTATTCCATCCGCATATTTCATCGTACAGTATTTCGTTCCGTTATATCCGGCCGGAATATATTCAACAGGACCAGATCCATCCATACCTAATGCGGCTTGTGTGATATCATAATGATGAGCACCCCAATCGCCTGTATAGCCATTTCCTGTCTCCCGATAATTACGCCAAACTGCCCATGGACCTTTTTCTTCCATTTCCGGATTATCAATTGGCGGACACATATCCGGATGATAATGCACGTTCGGACTCGTAAGCGGTCCCATCCAGGCATTGAAATTCAAATAAGGAGGAACCGGTACTTCTGGCAAATCAAACGGTTTAGGAGGTTCTCCAATATGAACCTGAACACTTTCTATATGACCGATCGCACCAGCACGCACCAATTCTATTGCCCGTTGGAATTCGCGGTCTGAGCGTTGCTGACTTCCCACTTGTAATACCCGGTCGTTGGCCCGGACAGCACGCACCAAAGCTATACTTTCAGAAATCGTATAAGTCAGCGGTTTCTGCAGATAGACATCTTTAGATGCCTGGCAAGCATGGATGGCAGCCAAAGCATGCCAATGATCAGGAGTAGCAATAGATACAACATCTATATCCTTCCGATCCAGCATTTCCTCATAAAATTCGTAAGTATCACAACGGGGATTCCAGCCGGCTTTCTTTTGCCACTCGGTAACTCGCTTCATAAAACGCTCTCTTTTCAAGGCATCTACATCACATCCGGCCACCACTTGAACTCCCGGACAATTGGAAGCTGCATAGAAATCACTCATTCCCTGACGGCCCAAACCAATAAAACCAAAGACGATCCGATCACTCGGTGCATATTTTTGTCCATTAACCGACCAGCTGGGTAGAATCGTAAAGCTAGCCAATCCTAAAGCTGATAAACCTAAAAATTCACGACGGTTCATCTTTTTTGTTTGTTTTTCCATGACATTTTATAATAAAGTTCTACAATAAAGATCTTACTCCAATCTGATTTATTCTTCAGCCAAGACCAAAAATACGGTATTCCTTCCTTATTTCCTAGTCTTTAAAGTCGATTTGCCAGAAAAATCAGAAAACAAGCCAAAAACACATCCGAAGATAATTTCTCACGCAAGAACTGAAGTGAACGGTAAATTTGAGTCTCAACCGTTTTTTCTGATATAGAGAGCCGAGTGGCTATTTCTTTATTTGAAAGATGTTCAAAACGACTCAGACTAAAAATCATTTTCCGGGATGGAGGCAACTCCTCAATCAATTGTAAGATATAATCACGTAAAGAATTGGCTTCCATCTGTTTTTCCAATGCAGAATCATCATCAACCGAAGAGGAAGAAATAACATCTGATGCCTGTTCAAAAATCAATTTTTTCTCTGTTTCCTTATAAACCAAATGTCGGGCAATCGTAAAAAGGTAAGCATTGATACCTTGTTCAGGATCTATCCGCTCATGAGTTTCCCATATTTTCAAGAAAACAGTCTGTGTAATATCTTCTGCCAATGATTTATCGTATAAGATAGAAAGGACAAAATTATATATATGGGAGTTGTATTGCCAGAATAAGGATTCAAAAGCACTTTCGTCTCCTTTTTTCAAACGTTCCAGTATTTTCTTATCAACTTCCATAGTTCTAATTACTTAAAGTCCTTAATAAGCAACAAAGTTCTTTTGGGACTTAATTGTATTTTTCATTTTTAAATCGGTTATTTTTTTAGAAAATGTTCAATATTTGGTAAAGATATACAGAATTTTCTATTTATCATTCAATTCCCAATATTATTTCAACTCCATATATTTCCTTTCGTCCGGGCGTAAATGGCTTTTCAATAGTCCCAAAAGAACTAATATAGAAAACAAAATAAACGAGAACCGTTTTCAAAATTTATTAGATTCAAAAACGATTCTCGTTTATTTTGAGAAGAGATTATACCCTCTCTTCTTTTCTATCTTGTAAAGATTATCAACAAGCTTTAAAGCTCATATCCAAACCTTTTACAGAATGAGTCAAAGCTCCTACCGAAATAAAATCAACTCCACACTCAGCGTACTGACGCAAAGTATCAAAAGTGATTCCTCCGGATGATTCGATTTCAAAACGTCCACCGATCATTTCTACGGCTTTCTTCGTATTTTCAGGTGTAAAGTTATCCAGCATAATACGATCAACACCTCCAATTTTCAATACTTGCTGAATTTCATCAAAATTGCGGACTTCAATTTCAATCTTCAAATCCTTATGTTTCTCTTTCAGATACTCATGGCAACGAGTGATAGCAGCTTCAATGCCACCGGCAAAGTCAACATGATTATCCTTCAACAAGATCATATCAAACAAACCAATCCGATGGTTTACACCACCACCGATACGAACGGCCTCTTTCTCAATCATACGAAGTCCCGGCGTTGTCTTACGCGTATCCAACACACGTGTTTTGGTTCCTTCCAATGCTTTCACATATTTGCGAGTTGTTGTTGCAATACCACTCATACGTTGCATAACATTTAGCATCAGACGCTCGGTTTGCAGTAATGATTGTACCTTACCTTCTACTACAAAGGCAATGTCACCTTTCTTCACTTCCGTACCATCCTGAATGAAAGTCGTCATTTTCAGCTCCGGATCAAATGTATGGAAAATCAGACGGGCCATTTCCACTCCTGCCAAAACACCATCTTCTTTCACGATTAACTGGCTTTTTCCCATTTCCGTAGCCGGAATACAACACAAGGTTGTATGATCGCCGTCACCGATATCTTCGGCAAATGCCAAACGGATCAATTCGGCAATAAGCTGTTCTTTTGTTTCTTTTACGTTCATCTTCTGAAATTATTCTATTCTGATTGATTGTATTACTACCTTATCTCCTTCTACTTTATACGTCACATTAACACGATAAGATTTATTACCAGCCGTCAGTTTAGCCACCAAAAAACCACTGTCTTTTTTATCCGCATGGTGTAACAAAGAAAAAGCAGAAGGCTTGTTTGAACTAAAAAAGCCATTCAACATCGAAACAGCTTCTTGCGCATTGCAAATCTTTGATTTGTCGGCAAGAGCCATATCGACAGATTTATCCATACATGTCTGTAAATTCGTAGCATTTCCCGTTTTTAACGCTGTTGTAATAACTGTAATGTCTGCTGCTTGTACACTAATTGCCGCTACGACCAAGGCAATCAATAGTAAGAATCGTTTCATCACTGATCTTTTTTGTGAATACTGGTGACAAAGATAAGAATTTTCCCTAACTTCGTCTTTGCAAATATAGAAATATAAAATCAAATGAAAATTAGTTTAGTTGTCATTGGGAAAACGGACGCTAATTACTTTTCCGAAGCTATCCGGGAATACCAAAACAGGCTGGTCCATTATATTCCTTTTGAAATGCAGGTTATCCCTGACATCAAGAATGCCAAGAACTTGTCTGAAAGTCAGCAAAAGGAAAAAGAAGGCGAACTGATTCTGAAATCCCTACAAGCCGGAGATTATCTGGTATTGCTTGATGAAAAAGGAAAAGAATTTACGTCGATGCAGTTTGCTTCCTACCTAGAAAAGAAAATGCACACGGTTTCCCGTAGGCTGGTATTCGTTATCGGCGGTCCGTATGGATTCAGCGAAGCTGTTTATCAGGCAGCATCTGAAAAAGTCTCACTCAGCAAGATGACTTTCTCGCATCAGATGATTCGCCTTATCTTCGTTGAACAAATCTATCGGGCCATGACTATATTGAATAATGAGCCTTATCATCATGAGTAATTTTGTATAAATAGATCAGATATGAAAATAGTAGTTTTAGATGGCAGAACACTCAACAAAGGAGATTTATCCTGGGATGGCTTGCAGGCATTAGGTGAGTGTCATATCTACGAAAACACGCAAGAAGATGAAGTAACCGAACGTTGTCAAGGTGCAGAAATTGTACTGACCAATAAAGTTCGTATCCTGAAAAAGGAAATGGAGGCTCTTCCTGCATTGAAATATATTGGCGTTTTGGCAACAGGTTACAATGTAGTTGATATTGAAGAAGCGAAAAAACGTGGAATCATTGTTACGAATATTCCAGCGTACAGTACAGATTCGGTCGTCCAAATGGTATTTGCCCACATCCTCAATATTGCGAATCAAGTAGAACATTATACGCAAGAAATCAGAAAGGGAAAATGGACTCAGAATCCGGATTTCTGCTATTGGAATACCAAACTGTTTGAACTAGCCGGTAAAAAGTTGGGGATTGTCGGACTCGGACATATCGGTATGTCGGTAGCACACGTAGCTCATGCGTTTGGAATGCAAGTACTGGCACTTACTTCCAAGTCTAAAGATCAGTTGGAAGATTATATCACTCCAGTTGATAAAGAAACCTTGTTCCGCGAAAGTGATATATTAACGCTCCATTGCCCGCTCACAGCCGATACTCATCATTTCGTCAATAAAGAAATGCTTTCGCTCATGAAACCTTCAGCTATCTTGATCAATACAGGCAGAGGACCTTTGATTGACGAACATGCCGTAGCAGAAGCGCTCAACAACCGGACCTTATTTGCAGCCGGTATTGATGTAATGTCATCTGAACCGCCACTAGCCGACAATCCGCTTCTGACGGCAACCCAATGTTATATCACTCCCCATATCGCCTGGGCTACTTATGAAGCACGCGTACGTCTGATGCAGATCGCTATTCAAAACATACGTTCTTTCCAAGAAGGACACATCATTAATAATGTAGCTATCTGAAAAGGATAAAAAATATGACAAGGCCTGGCAGAAAACTGCCAAAGCCTTGTCCCTTACAATTCACACACTCTCTTTTACGGATATTTTTCTCTTGTCATAATAGCATATTGTCATTTCTCCTTTAGCCGGCAAGTCGTTATCCTGTGTCTCAGAAACAACCATTCGGCGAAGAGTCAAAACATAATCTCCTTTTGGTACATTCGAAAACGTAACTTCTCTTCCGTCATCAGATATACTACCATAATAAATGGCATAACCGTCCTTCTCTGTTTCCAATGTAACCTCAAGCTTTTCACCCGCTTTCAACTCTTCCCCATTCCACTTCCAGGCAACATCATTATGAATAAAGGCCAAATCTGCAGGTATAGAAACCGGAAGAACAGCCGATCTTAACACCGTATTCTTATATTGTTTATTCTTAGCCCGCTGGAAAGTAAAATCTACCTGATCCACTTTGCCCAACTTCAATGAATAACTATAATCCACCGGAGCCTGATCATTGACATAATGATAGTTCATAGACTTATCATTCACTGTAATCTGTTGTTCACCTGTCAGCTTCAGTTCATTAAAAGCCTTATCCTCATCTTTTACAAAACGAGCATAAACCCATGTGTCTTGCGTATTAGAAAAATCAACTCTGTACTTCTGGAAGATAACATCAGTAGCCTTTAAATTTTCTGACATTTCTTCTGTACAAGAAAATAAACAACAGCACATCACTAATACGAATACACAACTCACTATATATCCACTTCTCTTCATCCAATAATTTACACGTTTCATAAATCAACTTATTAAATTCCATATAAGTTCCGCTACCAGTAATTACCCATCGAGACTTCCAAGGAAACGTCAGGCACGAGTACATACTTTTCATTTTATTTATTGTAGGCAAGGCAGCCGGCGTTCGCCTGACCTAACAATTAACGGAACAACAAAACTAAACTAAACAATCTTATTCACCTTAAAAACTGAACCAAACACATAAAATAAGAGGGAAAATACAGTAAGATATCATCCCACAACCTAGTACCGGAATCAGACCATTCACAGTAAACTTGATATCTCGCTGTTTTTCGAATGCAAAGATAGCTGCCTTAACTCAGTAAAACACAAAAGTTCGATGTACATGACGAAATCAATAAACACATATAATTCAACATATTACGATAAAACATCTGATAGACATGATGTACAACACTACTTTTATCTCGTATTTAAACAACTCTTTTACCTTGTTTATCACAGATTTTATATATTTGCATTATGAGAAAAGGACTTCATAAAACTTATCGAAAAGGACAACAATATCCTAATATTTGTCAGGTCATATTAGCATTCCTGCTATTTCTATTACCTGCTTGCCATCGTGATAAAACAAATTCTATGTTATCCGATCTGGAAAAAATGCAGAATCAACCGGATTCTGTCCTTTCGTCCTTACAACAAATTGATACTACTCAATTAAATGTTGGAGATAAAGCATTATACTTCTATCTCTATTATACCAGCCTAGCCCTTCAGAACAAACTGCCGGAAAGTAACACTTCCCTAGAAAAGGCTCGAGTTTACTTTGAAGCCCAAAATGACTCCAGTAAACTATGCCGGATTTATTACTTGAAAGGAAAAATCAATCATCAGCATTACTATTTAATCAAAGCGCAAGATGATTATGAAACAGCTATTCAATATATAACACCCGAAACAGATTACCGGTTACTTATTGATTTAAAGATAAGCATGAGTAATCTGTACCATTTTTATCGCATCTATGATAGAGAAGAACAATTATTAGAACAAGCCTGCCAATTAGCTATTCAACACAAAGACTCCAAGCTAATTACAAGATTATGCCTATTGAAAAGCAATCTGATGAAAGAACAAAAGCTCTACCAAGAAGCGTTAAGTTACTTACATGATGCCCAGAACTATGCAGAAACATCAGATACTACTCAAATAGCTCAAATATATAGCGAATCCGGTATCGTTCACTTACTCTTATTACAGACTGATTCGGCCTATCATTACTTGAATCTGGCTGCACAAACAGATAAGCAGAATCCTTTATACCGCCTTCAAAGTGCAGGCCTGGATGCTTATATTCACCAAAAAGAGCATGCCATCGATTATTTTTGGAAAGTAATCGAAATGCTTCCTTTGGATAAAAGAATTCTTGCTTATCGCTATGCGGCTGAAGAAATGAAAAAACAAGGGAAAATGAATGAATCCCGGAAATTTCTGGAAGAACATATCCGACTGCGCGATTCTACTTACTACGGAAGAAAAGAAGAGCTACTGGAAAGAATGCAAAACCTGCGAGAATACAAAAAGCAACAAGAACGGATTCTTCAAGTTGAAAAGAACTTATCGGACAAAGAAGTTCTTTTACACCGGGTTATTGCCTTTTTTGCCATCATCATCTTAGCATCCTTTTTGTTTTATTATCGTATCAAACAAAACAAAAACAAGCTGAAGATCCAACTACTTCGTACCGAACAAGAAAGAAACCAAAGTGATCTCAAAAGGAAAGAAGCCGAAATTCAATACTTGAAAGAGAAAGAAGAAAAGGAAACCATAGCTCTTGCCCGATTGAATCAGCGATTGGAATATTTCAAGCAACTGAACGAGATTACTATTCCTATTTTAATGCAGAACAGGAACAAAGCTGGAGCCTTGCATTTGCAGGAAAATGACTGGACGATCATCCGCAACAATACCAACGCTTGCTTTGATCATTTTACAGAAAGATTGAAAAAGCTCTATCCGCAACTTACGGAAGAAGAAATAAATTTCTGTTGCCTCGTAAAGATGGAACTGCCCTTGTCTGTTTTGGCAGAAATTTACCATATAGCTAAAGGCAGCATCTCGCGCAAGAAAATGAGACTGAAAGAAAAGATCGGAATAGAGAATATGAGTTTCGATGAGTTCATTGCCTCTTTATAAGAGAAAAAGGAGAGTCTGTTAAGATTATTACATACAGACTCTCCTCTTATTAAGATTGATAAAACGATTATCTTTCCATCACTCTGGCTTGTTGCATCAACCAATAATCCAACAGGGTCATAGCCGCCATCGCTTCCACGATAGGAACAGCACGAGGCAATACACACGGATCATGTCTTCCACGAGCTTTCAGAATTGTATCGTTACCTTCCATATCGACTGTTTCTTGTTCCATCAATAAGGTTGCTACCGATTTAAAAGCTACCCGGAAATAAATGGGCTGACCATTGGAAATACCGCCTTGAATACCTCCCGAATGATTCGTCCGGACATTGATTTTTCCATGGTCATTAAAGAAACGGTCATTCCGTTCTGAACCTTGGAATCCTGCGGCAGCAAAACCATCGCCATACTCAAAACCTTTGACGGCATTGATTGAAAGCATCGCATTGCCTAATGCAGCGTGCAACTTACCAAAAACAGGTTCCCCCAATCCTACTGGCACTCCTGTGATAACTCCGGAAATAATACCTCCGATTGTATCTCCCTGACTTTTGACTTTAGCTATCAGTTCTTCCATTTCGATAGCTTTATCAGGATCAGGACAACGGACCGGATTCTCTTCTATCCGATTCAAATCATAAGCATCCCAAGGTTTATCCAAACAGATATTTCCTACTTGAGAAGTATAAGCTTTGATATCGATCCCTTGCTTTGCCAAGATTTGACGGGCAATCGCACCAGCCACACAGCGTGAAATCGTCTCTCGAGCCGACGAACGGCCTCCGCCTCTCGGATCACGGATGCCATACTTCATTTGATATGTATAATCGGCATGCGACGGACGATACACCTGTTTCATATTATCGTAATCAGCCGAATGCTGATTCTTGTTCCAAACAATAAATCCAATTGGTGTTCCGGTTGTCTTTCCCTCATAAATACCCGAAAGGAACTGAACTTCGTCATCTTCCTTTCTTGGAGTTGTAATCCGGGACTGTCCGGGTTTTCTTCGGTTCAGTTCTTTCTGGATTGCTTCCATATCCAGTTCGAAACCCGACGGACAACCATCAATCACGCCACCGATTCCAGGGCCATGCGACTCACCAAAAGAAGTAAGTCTGAATATATTCCCAAATGTATTCATAAAACCCGAACCTGGATGATACGATTTATTTAATGACAACCGCTGCAACCACAGCCATCGCCGTGTTCATGATCACCACAACCGCCTCCGCAGCTGTCGCAACCGCAACCACAACCTCCTGCCGGAGCTGTCATTGCTGCTATTTCTTCAGCTGTAGGTTCATGTACGTCGATTACTTCACCTTTGAAATGCAAAGTTTCTCCTGCCAACGGATGATTGAAATCCATGACAACTACATCATCGCGGACTTCCAATACCGACCCATTCATCCGGTTACCGTTTGAATCCATCATCGGGACTGTATTTCCTTCCTGAATCATCTCTGAGTCAAACTTCCCATCTACTTCAAAGATATTCTTCGGCAAATCCAATACATAGTCTTCGTTGTATTCGCCATAAGCGTTTTCCGGAGTAATCGTAAAGTCGAAAGAGGCTCCCGATTCCAATCCCATCAAAGCATCTTCAAATGCCTGGATCATGGATCCTGTTCCATAAATAAACTTCAATGGAACTTCGCGTGTCGCTTTTTCCATCAATTCACGTTCTTCTCCTTCACCAACATACAGGTCGTAGGTTACTGCAACGAATTTGTTTGCTGAAATTTTCATCTGTCTATTTTATTTTGATTGATATACAGTGGACAAATATACAACTTATTTTTCATGTGCGCCTTCGGCTTTCCTTGAAAATACTAACCGATCGCTTTCTTCAACGACTCAAGTGCCTGATTCAATATCGAACGCGGGCAACCGATGTTCAAGCGCATAAAGCCTTCGCCTTCTTTTCCAAACATGGTTCCATCGTTCAGGGCCAATCCGGCTTTGTCTTCAAACAATTGAACCAATTCCGGTTGAGCTAACTTCAGTTCCCGACAGTCAAGCCAAACCAAGAAAGAAGCTTGCGGACGATACACCTTGATCTGCGGAATGTTTTTCTTCAGATATTCATCCACAAAGTTTACATTCTCGATAACGTATGAACGCATCTGCTGTAACCATTCGGCTCCATACGTATAAGCTGCTTTTGTGGCAGTAAAAGCAAAGATGGTACCAGCATTCAATTCTCCTGCTTCCAAGAAAGAATAGAATTTTTCTCTTATCCGACTATCCGGAACAAGGGCATACGAACTAACAATTCCGGCAATATTGAAGGTCTTACTTGGTGCCATAAACGTCACACTGCAAGCAGCTGCTTCTTCCGAAACCGTAGCAAACGGATGATGTCTGAACTGCGGATAGGTCATCTCTGCATGGATTTCATCCGAAATAACCAGAATTCCATGAGCCGAACATATCTGAGCCAACTTCACCAATGCTTCTTTTTCCCATACAACTCCACCCGGATTATGCGGGTTAGAAAGGATAAGCATTTTGCAGTCCTTATCAATCAGGCTTTCCAACTGCTCGAAATCCATCTTATATACACCATCTTCAAGCTTCAATGGATTATAAACCACTTCGCGTCCCATACGGGTCGGGACCAAACGAAACGGATGATATACTGGAGGTTGTATGATTACTTTATCTCCCGGTTGGGTAAAACACTGAACGGCTAATCCGATACCTTTCACAATGCCGGGAATATAAGAAATCCACTCCCGTTCTGTCTTCCAATGATACTTATAGTCCAGCCAAGTCTGGATACTTTCATAGTATTCATCGTCATCGAATGTATATCCGAAAACAGGATGTTCACAACGTTTCTTCAAGGCTTCTACAATAAAATCCGGAGTTGCGAAATCCATATCCGCTACCCATAAAGGTATCAGATTTTCTTTTCCCGGATAAGCATTCTTCAGTCCATCGTATTTTACACAACTGGTTCCCTTACGGTCTATTATCTCATCAAAATTATAATGTTTCATTTCCTTTATAATATCTATATCTTTTTAGGGGACAAAAATAATATAAATCACGAATCTATATTCATATTCACCTGATTCTTTTCTGGCTTTCTCAGACAGACCAATCTATTGGAGTCATGCCGTGTTGCACCAGAAAAGCATTCGCCTTACTGAAATGACGGCATCCGAAGAAACCATGATCAGCCGAACGCGGAGAAGGATGAGCCGCGGTTAATATCAAATGTTTATGCTGATCGATCAATGGTATCTTCTCTTTAGCATAAGCGCCCCACAGCATAAAGACCAAATGTTCCCGTTCTTCGCTCAACAAGCGGATAACGGCATCGGTGAAAGTTTCCCATCCTTTCCCTTTATGCGAACCGGTTTGATAGGCCCGGACGGTCAAAACCGTATTCATCGAGAAGACTCCCTGTTCTACCCACTTATCCAGACAACCGGAAGTAGGCACAGGAAGTCCCAGATCGGTATGGATTTCCTGATAGATATTGGCCAGCGAACCGGGAATCGGCGTATGTTCCGGTACGGAAAAGCAAACGCCGTAATATTGTCCCGGAGTCGGATACGGATCTTGTCCTAAAATAACGACTTTGACTTGTTCAAACGGACAGGCATTAAAGATATGGAATATCTGTGATCCTTTGGGAAGTACATGATAATGCGCATATTCATCTTTCACAAAGGCCGCCAACCGGGCAAAATAGGGTTGGTCAAATTCCTTTTGAAGTCTTTTCTGCCAACTGTCTGCTATTTTGACTTGCATATACAATATTCTTGCTAAAAAGGTTCTTATTCATTGACCGTACCTCGTACCAGATCGTAGACTTCCCCGGCTTCGGTCATCAGATCATATTCATAAACTTTCAGCAACAACGGGTATTGCGGTTGAATTTCATCAGAGACCAAGGGTTCTTTTATCTGGGCCGTTTTATAAAACGGATTCGGATTTTCTCCTTTTGCCTCAGTAAGTCCCTTTCCTTGTAACGGTACATACGAACGAATCCGTAAAAGTCCGCCCAAACGAGCATGAATCCTACCGGACATAAACTGCCCATTCTTCCATTTCATATCAACAACAAATCCACCGCGAGCTACCAAACCTTTTACTTCGCCTTCTTGCCAGGCTTCGGGTAAAGCAGGCAAGACATGCAAAGCGCCATCATGACTTTGCAATAACATTTCGGCAACACCGGCCGTATAACCAAAGTTTCCATCAATCTGGAAAGGCGGATGTGCATCCAACATGTTCGGATAGATACGACCCTGCGGATACTTATCTTTTACCTCATCGCTTGGCAACAATTCCAACAGGTTATTGATCATCTTAAATGCATGATTTCCATCCAGCAGACGTGCCCAAAGATTAATTTTCCAACCCATCGACCAGCCCGTTGCTTCGTCACCTCGTTGAATCAACGTATTCTTAGCTGCCTGAAACAAAAGCGGATGGGAATAAGGCGAAACCTGATTACTGGGATAAAGGCCATACACATGCGAAATATGCCGATGCTGATCTTTGGGATCGTCGGCATCTTCCAGCCATTCCTGCAACTGATTGTATCTTCCGATCTGCATCGGAGGCAACTGTTCCAACATTCGCTGCAATGAGTCCTGATAAGCAACCGGTTTTCCCAATATTTCCGCTGCTTCTTTTGCCTGATTCAATACATCAAAGACGATTTGATTATCCATGGTACATCCGGCTGTAATGGTTGATGCCTGGTTGACATCTTCTCCACCCGGACCATGTTCGGGAGACATGGACGGAACACTGACCATCCAGCCATATTGCGGGTGTTTTACCAGGAAGGACAAGAAGAAATCGGCAGCACCTTTTAGAACCGGATAAGCTTCTTTCAGGAAGGCTTTATCTCCCGTATATAAATAATGTTGCCACAAATGAGTCGAAAGCCAGGCACCGCCATTGGGCCATGTCCCGTAAAAAGCATTATCAACCGGACCGGTTATCCTCCATAAATCAGTATTATGATGAGCCACCCAACCTTTGGCTCCATACATAACCCGAGCCGTTTCCTGTCCGGTTACCGACAGCTCTTTCAACATCGCAAACAGCGGTTCATGCGTTTCCGATAAGTTGGTTACCTCGGCCGACCAGTAATTCATTTCCGTATTGATATTGATCGTATATTTCGAATCCCACGGGGGCAACTGCATATTATTCCAAATACCCTGTAAGTTGGCGGGCTGTCCGCCGGGTTGCGACGAAGAAATCAGCAGATAACGGCCATATTGAAACATCAACGCCACTAAAGGTAAGTCATTTCCTTCCTGAAACCGGGCTATACGTTCGGTTGTTTCCAACTGTTCGGCTTCACTTTTTCCCAAATCCAACGACACTCGATTGAACTGTTGCTGATACCGACTTATATGATCACGACGGGCTTCTGCATAGGTTTTCTGCATGGCCGACAACAACTGTTGGGAAGCCTTTTTCCCTTCATTCGCGTTGACGGTCTTATAATCGACAAAGTTTGTGGCAGCCGTCACATACAACGTTACCGTATCTGCATCTTCTATATAAATGTGCTGGTTATCCAGTTTCATTTTTCCTCCAGATACATCAACTTGCGTTTGCGTTTCCACTTCAATAACACCCCGGATTCCTTCATGATCTGTTCCCCTACTCTGCATAATCAGTTTCTGTCCTTTCCGCAAGATCTTGCTTTTCAACGGAGAATCATATCCGATTGTCAGATCCAGTTGTCCCGACTTATCAGCCATATATCGGATGATCACAACAGGATCAACCTGCGAAGCAAATACTTCCCGCTTATAATGCACGCCATCCGCCTGATATTGCGTTGTCGCTATGGCGGTTTCCAGATTCAAATCCCGATAATAATCCGAAACTTGTTCAGGCGAAGTCCCTTCAATCACCAAGCTGCCCAACGTCAGGTAAGGCATTCCGTGCGAAGTAGTGTAAAAAGTCTTGTCGATCAACTTTTGGGCTTCTGCATTCTTTCCGGCAAAAATCAGGTGTCTGACCGAATCCAGATGGGCAAGAGCTGCCGGATTGTCATTCCGATGCGGACCACCAGCCCAAAAGGTTTCTTCATTCAACTGGATCTCTTCCCGTTCGATTCCACCATAAACCATGGCTCCCAAACGGGAATTTCCCAAAGGCAAGGCTTCCGACCAGCGTTCGGCTGGCTGTTTATACCATAATTTCCATCTGCCCGTATCCGACACAGAGGTTTCTTTTTGGGCCTGACCATAATAAGGCAACAAACTTATACAAGCCCAAAGGACATACATGAGGTTGTTTTTCATACGTTTTTCTTTATCCGGCTTTCATTAATACATACATTGGCAAATGTAGTCATTTCAATAAGTAAAAAATACAGATCCCGTCTATTATTTTTATTTACTTCCTGAATCATTCTTTAGTTCACGACGCGGATTACTTAGTTCACGTCGTGGATTAAGTAGTTCACGCCGTGGTTTACTTAGTTCACGCCGTGAACTAAAGAATTGACTACCTGAAATCACATTTTCACTGCCTGTTTCTTCATCTTTATCCGATTGTAATCCCGGATTTAATCGCCTCGGAAAATTTATTACCTGACGGATGCTCCGTTTAATCCGGGAATTCATGTATCTTTACGAATCAAACGGGATCTATATGGAGAAGTATATACAAGGCGATCTTTTTTCTTCCGACAAGGCAGACAAGCCGACCGACAAAACGGTAGTAGTTCCGGCCGGAAAGAACGCTTCATTGGACGAACTGTTTGTCCGACTTTCCCAATCGAACTTCCGAAGCCGCTTTGCCCTGAAGGCGAAAGACAAGGCCTATATTCAGGAAAAAGGATGGAACACAATCCGTCAACATGCCGCAGACTTCATCCGGAAACGCCTGGCTCCTGCCTTCATTCCCAACGACGGACAACAAACTCCCATGCGGGGACATCCTGTATTCATTGCTCAACATGCCACGGGTTGTTGTTGTCGCGGTTGTTTTTCCAAATGGCATCACATACCTGCCGGCAGAGAACTGACCGGTGAAGAACAACAGTATGCCGTCGCCGTGATTATGGAATGGATACGAAGGCAATTCGATCCGAAACCTATTGCAAAAACACCTATACATATTCACATGAAAACGATTCTTGAAACCGAACGGCTCATCTTGCGCGAACTTGTACAAGAAGACTATAACGACCTCTGCCGGTTACTGCAAGACGACGAAACAATGTATGCCTATGAAGGCGCTTTCAGCGACCAGGAAGCACAAGCCTGGTTGGACAAACAGCTAAACCGTTACCAAACTTATCACTTCGGATTATGGGCGATGATCCGAAAAGATACACAGGAATGGATCGGACAATGCGGCATCACGATGCAGGCATACAAGGATCAGGAAGTTCCCGAAATAGGTTACCTGCTACAACGCCGGTACTGGCACCAAGGATATGCCACCGAAGCAGCCATTGCCTGCCGGGAATACGGCTTTAATACATTACAATTCCCGGCATTGTATTCCATCATCCGAGATACCAACCAAGCCTCCCAACGCGTTGCCCTCCGGAACGGTATGCAACCGATTGACACAATCATAAAACATTACCGGGGAATCTACATGCCACATGATGTATTTTGCGTCAGGAAAGAAGAAACATCACCGACAGCCATTCCATAAATGCAGTCAAAATTCCAAGCAATCCCGGAAGAATGTACTATATAATATAAGGTAATAGACAAGGAGGTAAAGAGAAATACTTGTTCTCAAAGGGCAAAAATCCTATCTTTGCCGATAAAGAGAGAAGGAAAAGGTAACCGTTTATTCTAGCCAAATATCAAGGCCAGAAATCGGTTCCGTTTTTAATCACCTTAATACAAACATTGCATGCAAACCATTTTGATTGTTGAAGATGAGAAAAGAGTAGCCGACTTACTGAAAATCGGCTTGGAAGAGAACGGATATCAAACCATGGTTGCCTACGACGGAGCCATGGGATTACGCCTTTTCCAATCCAACTCGTTCCAACTGGTCATCTCAGATATTATTCTTCCGAAACTGGATGGTTTCGAACTATGCAAAGAGATTCGGAAAGTAAACGAACGAATTCCTATCCTGATGTTGACAGCCTTGGGTTCGGCCGACGATAAGCTGGAAGGATTCGATGCCGGAGCCGATGATTACATGGTCAAGACCTTTGATTTCCGCGAACTGAATGCGCGTGTCAAAGTATTATTGAAAAGAAATGCAGAAACAGTGGTCAGACCTCCAGAACAGATAACCTATGCTGATTTATCTGTCAACCTGAATCTGCGCGAAGTAACACGAAACAATATCGCTATCAAACTATCTCCGAAAGAATACAATCTACTTTTATACATGCTGGAGAATGCAGAGAAAGTTATTACCCGCGTCGAGATAGCCGAAAAGGTTTGGAATACCCATTTCGATACAGGGACTAATTTCATCGATGTATATATCAACTATCTCCGTAAAAAGATAGATAAAGACTTCGGCAAAAAGCTGATTCATACAAAACCCGGAGTAGGATTCATTTTATCCGATAAGCTATGAAAATACGCACGGCTCTCACACTCAAGAATACCGGAGCAACAGCAACAGTCTTTCTACTCTGTATGCTGATGATTTACTTCGTCAGTGAACATACCCGCAGTACTACATTTTTCCATGACCTGAGAGGTGAAGCCATTACCAAAGCCCATTTGTTTCTTCAGAGCCAGGTGGATGCACAAACCATGCAATCCATTTACCTCAACAACAAGCAATTCATCAACGAAGTAGAAGTAGCTGTCTATACAACCGATTTTCGGATGCTTTATCATGATGCCATACAGAATGACATCATAAAAGAAGATAGGGCGATGATAAACCGTATCTTACAAGAAAAGGAAATAGAATTCTATATCGGCAAATACCAAGGACTCGGTATGCTTTACTCGTTTCAGGGAAAAGACCATATCGTTACAGCCGCCGCTTACGACGGTTACGGCTACAACAACCTGTACGAACTGCAAAAGACATTGTCTGTCCTTTTCATCGTAGGACTGACCTTACTCTTTATCGTTGGCTACTTACTGGCCCGGTTTTCCCTGAAACCTATCAGAGATATCGTGCAGGAAGCAGAAACGATTACCAGTTCACAAATGGACCGACGTTTACCAGTCAAGAACGAAAAAGACGAATTGGGCGAACTGAGCATTACATTCAATGCTTTGCTGAATCGGCTAGAAGCTTCTTTCAACTCCCAAAAGATGTTCGTCAGTAATGTTTCCCATGAAATGCGGACACCATTAGCAGCCCTGATTGCCGAACTGGATTTATCCTTACAAAAGGAAAGAAGCGAACAACAATACAAAGAAGCCATTCAGCATGCATTACAAGATGCCCGAAGAATGACAAAACTCATTGACGGTCTTCTTAATCTGGCCAAAGCCGACTATCAAAAAGAACAGATCAAGATGCAGGAAATCCGTTTGGATGAACTTCTGCTCGACGTTCGGGAATATATTCTGAAAGCACATCCGGAATACAATATCCATCTCTTGTTCGTAGAAGAAGATGCAGACGACGACCGCCTGATTACAGTCAAGGGAAATTTATATCTGCTCAACATTGCCTTTTCCAATTTAATAGAAAACAATTGCAAATACTCGGCAGATAAATCGTCGTTCATTCAAATCTCCTATTGGGATAAATGGAGCATTATCCGTCTTTCCGACGATGGTATTGGCATGACGGATACCGAAAAAGAAAAACTCTTCACCTTATTCTACCGCGGAGAACAGGAAAAGCAAGTAGAAGGACACGGCATTGGGATGGCTTTATCCCAAAAGATCATCCATCTTCACCAGGGAAGCATTGCTGTACATTCCCAACAAGGCGAAGGAACAACCTTTATCATCGAACTACCGCACATCTAACAAGCCTTATTTCAGGCACGAACCATGTTTCTAATAGTTTTCTAATAGTACTCTAATAGTTTTCTAACAGGTACCGGAAAGAGCCTTGCCTACTTTTGTGTCGTCAAAACGAAACATAGTAGTAACGCTTAATAAATTAAAGGTACAATGTGGAAGAAAAAGAAACAAAAAGAGCAATTCTCTTTTAATACGGAAAAGGTATTTTTAGCTGCTACTCAACCACTGGGTTCTGTTTTCAGTTATTTCCAGACAAGCCGGATCGGATTAATGCCGGAAGAGGTAGAAAAAAGGTTATCCCACTACGGAAAGAACGAAGTAGAACACGAACAGAAAAAGAATCCGTTCTCAACCTTTATCAAGGCTTTCATTAATCCTTTTATCGGTGTACTGACCGGTCTGGTTGTTATTTCCTTTTTCCTTGACATCCTATTAGCCGATCCGGGAGAACAAGACTGGACTGCCATTATTATCATTTCAACCATGGTGATCTCCAGTGCCATTCTCCGATTTTATCAGGAATGGAAAGCCAACATGTCAAGCGAAGCTCTGTTGAAGATGGTAACAAACACTTGCTATGTCAAACGAAGTGGTACAAGTGATGAAGAAATAAACATAGCCAACCTGGTTCCGGGCGATATCATTCACATAGCAGCAGGCGATATGATTCCGGCAGATATCCGTATCATCGAAGCCAAAGACTTGTTTGTCAGCCAATCTTCTCTTACTGGAGAATCAGATCCTATCGAGAAACATGCCGAGGTAAAAGAAGGGAAATATCATAAAGAAAGTGTCATTGAGTTAGACAACATCTGTTTCATGGGTTCGAATGTAGTCAGCGGGTACTGAACAGGACAAATTCAAATTATTTTGAATTTGCCCTGTTTCTTTCCCCCGCAATTGATTGGTTTGCTGATAGATTAAGTCGAGCACTTTGTTGTATTCCGTGGTTCGATAAGTTTTTCCGTCAAACTCAATTTTTCCTTTAAACATTGAACCAATCAACTTGCATTTCACCTCAACAGGTGCATCTAAAATATATTTATCTATATTGTTTATCAGCGATATTGAATAGTTAAGCTTTGGTTCGAGATTTAACCGCTTAGCGTTTTCTGCAAGGTCTAAGCGTTGTTCTATCTCTTTTGTCTTATTGGAAAGACGTTTCATAAAACGATTGTACTCATTTTTATCAATTTCGCCGTCCAAATACTTATCTTCAATAGCTTCAATTCGTTTCTGGTGCATAGATAACTCTTCTTTTATGTTTTTTATAATATCTTTTGTTCCCTTATCTTCTTTAGAGCGAATATCTTTTAACACTTCACCATAAAGTTGCAAAACATCTTCATTAGGGGCTAAAGAACCTACATATTTGGCAAATTCTTGGTTAGCCTTTTCTGCCCGACAACGAAAATGCTTTCCATCCCTGCTACAATGATAATAATAATATCGCCCGCCATTTCCTTTAGAAGCAGAACCTGTCAATGGGCTACCACAAACAGGGCAAACTAAATACTTTCTAAGAAATAAGTCTGGATGTAACTTTCGGCAAACTTTAGGATATATCTTCGATTTGCCGTTTAATACATCTTGAACTCTGTTAAAAGTCTCCCTGTCTATAATGGGCTCATGGATACCTTTTACTATTTGTTCCTCATCTTTGAGATAAGCAGGAACAACAATTTCACCACAATAGAACCTATTTCTAAGCATGTCCATAAATGAGTTTTTGCTCATTGAAAAGCCTTTTCTTGCCCATTGTTGCCTAATGTAGTTAGGAGCTTTCAATCCTTCTGATACTTCATTGAATATGGCTTTAATTTTTACAGCTTCTTTTTCATCGATTTCTACATAGCGATGCTTATCGTCAATTTGCTTGTTGAGGTATCCACGTGGTGCTTTATTCGTACATCGACCTGCTAACTTAGCTTGATGGATGCATTCTTTTGTCCTTTTCGCAATTTTGCTATTCTCAACTTCTGGCATAGTAAGGTATAAAGCCAACATGACTTTGTTATCAGGAATAGATATATCGATTGGATTTTCGGCAGAATTTACTCGTATCCCTAAGTCCTCGAAATAACGGATGTTTGCTAATGCAGCCTCTAAATTTCGTGAATACCTGTCCCATCTTGTAAACAGTATCATATCTACATCTTTTCTATGTCTTTGAGCATAAACCATCACTTTTTGTATCTCAGGACGGTGTTCAAAATCTTTAGCTGAGGCATCTTCTTTATATATGTCAATAACATTATGTCTGTTCAATTGACAATAAGACCGTAAAAAACTTTCCTGATAGTCTAAACTATTACCTTGTGCTTGCTCATCCGTGCTTACACGTGTGTATAATATAACATTCATATTGTATTGTATCTTAATTATTAATTATTTATTATCTATTCCCCTTTTCTCGACTTCATATTGAATACCTGCAATCAGGTACAAAAAGTCACGAATTTCTTTTACTTCTTCATTTGTATATTTATCTTTTTTCTTGTTTAAAATATCTTTACATTTTTCTAAACTAATCATCCAAAAAATCAAAACTACAATCTCCTAATTGGAGTTATTATTCTGCTGTGTTATTTACGCAAACTAATAAAGGATAAAAAAACATGAAATGTTACACAGCTTTATCCCCTGGTATGGCTTTCTATTTAAATGGAAGACATATATTTAAAAATTAGTTTTTCTAACCTACATTATTCATAGTGGATTCATTTCAGGTTATCAAAACAGATATGGGG
>ERZ836877.1595-NODE-1595-length-33763-cov-3.733357_pt1 | contig 33763 bp, 18 predicted proteins | sample MGYA00519469_ERZ836877 | MGnify/ENA primary metagenome ERZ836877 (study PRJEB31850, sample SAMEA3708809) | human gut metagenome | biome: human gut; feature: human-associated habitat; material: faeces | place: China | collected 2014 ... | reverse complement strand
CTTCATGAAGCTGCTTGTTTCCGAATTCCCCGGCCAATACGGCAAGGTAGAGAATTTCATTCTGGAAGCCGGATATTCAAAAGAAGACATTCCCGGTCTGATTGACCGCACCGTGGGCAGGGACGAAAAGACGGATTTCCTTTATAAAGGGAAACATCGTCAGAAACATGACAAGCTCTACAAGAAAAAGAAGTGATGGTATCCAGCCCCGAATGTTCAAGACGCTCTTTCTCCCTTTTCTTTTTGTGAAGAAATACGCCGGAACCGGGGGGAGCGAAGAAGGCTCGAGTCCGATGACAAGGCTTGCCATAACCGGTTTCTGGAAAGGGAATTCTGGATTCGTAAAGAAGGAAAAGAAAAACGTGCTGCGCCATGTTCGCAGCTCTGTTCCGCCGGTGGGAGTGGGGGCGGGCGGTTCCTGGGGAAGTTTGGATGCGCCGGAGAGGTGTCGTGTTTTCTCTGGGCCGATTGAGAAGCCAATACGGTTTTTTCGCCATTGACGGAAAGTTTTTTTGACAAAGAAGGGGCAGAGGAGTAATAAACGCGCAGATGCATTTCAGCACTGTACAGCCCTTTTTTAGCGAGAACCGTTATTACGGCAACGGCTATTGGTGGCGCGTACCCATGTCCGGACGGGGGAATCCCGAGGTGCAGTAATAGCATTCAGCTATGACCATTTTTCAAGAACTGCTTTGATTCCTCCGAGAGTCAAAGCAGTTTTTTTATTTTCAACTTACATCATCATCCATGCAAACACCATCCATGATCACTCTCCAACAGCGCAGCCGCCGCCTGAGCGCCGATCTGGAGACCCCTATCAGCCTGTTTCTGAGCCTGACTCAGAACAAAATTCCCGGACTTCTGCTGGAAAGCGCGGAAGTGGACGGCAGATGGGGGCGCTACAGCATCATCGCCTGCGATTATCTGATGACCGTTTCCTGTGTAGACGCCAGGCTGTCCCTTTCCATCAAAGACGACCGTCTGGCTTCCCTGAAGGAGCTGGAAGGCATGCCTTACCTGGATGGACTGCGCTCTCTGATGCAGCGTCTGGAGCTGGTGGGGGACGATATGAGGCAGGCTCCTATCACGCGGGCTCTGTACGGCTATTTCGGGTATGAAACCGCCGCTCTGTTCCAGCCCAGGCTGGCGCAGGCCATTCCTGCCTCTTCCGCAGAGTCCTGCCTGGTGCTGGCCGGCACCGTGATTGTTTTTGACCATTTGTACAATCGCCTTACCCAGCTCAGCCTGGGCGAACACCGTGATTTGTCCCATGCCCCGCTCCATGGGGCAGAGGAACCTTCCATAGGGGAGGTTTCCCGCACGCCGGACCAGGCGGCTTACATGAAGGGGGTGGAGCATATCAAGGAGCTGCTGCATGACGGAGAAGCCATCCAGGTGGTGCTTTCCTCCCAGGCTTCCGCGGAGTTCCGCGGAGACGCTTTCATGCTGTACCGCCGCATGCGCAGCATTAATCCGTCCCCATACATGTTTTTCATGCGCCTGCCGGAGGTGACTTTGTTCGGATCTTCACCGGAACTGATGGTGCGCTGCACGGACGGAAAACTTCAGCTTTCCCCCATTGCCGGAACGCGCAGGCGCGGCAGGGATGATGAGGAAGACGCCGCCCTGGCCGCCGATCTTCTGAAAGATCCGAAGGAATGTTCGGAACATGTCATGCTGGTGGATCTGGGCCGCAACGACCTGGGCCGTGTCGCCAAGCCCGGTTCCGTGAAGCTGGAACGCCTGATGGAGATTGAACGTTTTTCCCATGTGATGCATATGACTTCCCGCGTGACCGCCCAGGTGAACGACGGGTTGGGCGTCTTGGACATTCTCGGCGCTGCTTTCCCTGCCGGGACGGTTAGCGGGGCCCCCAAGGTGCGCGCCATGGAAATCCTGGCGGAGGAAGAGCCTTTGCCCCGCGGTCCGTATGCCGGATGCATCGGGTGGCTGGGATTGGACAAAAACGGCGTTCACATGGATTCCGGCATTACCATCCGCAGCATGTGGGTGAAGGATGGGCGCATCCACTGGCAGACGGGAGCCGGCATCGTATACGATTCCGATCCGGCAGCCGAATGGCAGGAGTGCATGAACAAGGGCAAAATTATTGACGTTATTTTGAAAGGAGAAGACCATGTTTCTGTTCATTGATAATTACGATTCTTTTTCGTGGAATCTGGTGCAGGCGTTTTACGCCCTGGGACGCAAGCCCGTGGTGCATGCGAATGACGATCCGCGTATCTTGGAACTGGCGGCCAGCCCGGAGCTGGAAGCCGTATGCATTTCCCCAGGCCCCAGTCATCCGCGCAACGCCGGGCTGTGCCTGGAGTTCCTGAAACGCCTCCCCGCTTCCGTTCCCGTGCTGGGCGTGTGCCTGGGGCACCAGCTCCTGGGCTATTTCGCCGGAGCGGAGGTTTCCCGCGCCCCTTATGTCATGCACGGCAAAAGCTCCGACATCATCCATGACGGCGCGGGGCTGTTTGCCGGACTTCCCAACCCCATGACCGTGGGCCGTTACCATTCCCTGGTGGTCCAGTCCAAGGAGGACGAGCCGAATCCCCGTTTTACCGTTACTTCCCGCGGACCGGAAGGGGAAGTCATGGCCCTGCGCTATAATGACCGTCCGTGGGTGGGCATCCAGTTTCATCCGGAATCCATCCTGACGCCGAACGGGCTCCAGCTTCTGGGCAACTTCCCGGATAACGTCGTGCCCTCGGGGCAGAAGGAAAAACGCATCAGCCGCATTCTGGACGCCCTGGCCGCCGGACAGGACCTGACGGCGGATATGGCTGCCGCAGGCTTTGCGGACATCATGGATGGCCGCATGACTCCGGCCCAGGCGGGCTGCTTTTTGATGGGGCTCCGCATGAAAGGGGAAACCCCGCTGGAAATGGCCCACGCCGTGGGCATTGCCCTGGGCCGCGCCAACCGGGTGGAAGGATTGGAGGGCGACTGCATTGACGTGGTAGGCACGGGCGGAGACGGACGCAATTCTTTCAATTGCTCCACAGCCACGGCTCTGACGCTGGCCGGAATGGGGTACAGAGTGGTGAAGCACGGCAACCGCGCCGTGTCCTCATCCTGCGGTTCTGCGGACGCTCTGGAAGGCCTGGGGTTCCCGCTGGACGTAGCTCCGGAGGATGTCCGGCGCCTGTTGGACGAGCGGAACTTCGCTTTCCTGTTCGCGCCCAATTTTCATCCTGCCTTCCGCAATGTTGGCCCCATCCGCCGGGAGCTGGGCATTCGCACCCTGTTCAATCTGCTGGGCCCCCTCATCAACCCGGCGCGTCCCACGCATATCCTGCTGGGCGTGGCCCGTCCGGAACTCGTTGAGCTGCTGGCGGAGACGCTCCGCCAGTCCCACATCCGCAAGGCTGCCGTAGTATATGGCGCCGGGGGATATGACGAGGTGACGCCGCTGGGGCCCACCAAGATGATGATCATCCACAACGGCAGGCTGACGCCCATGTCCCTGGATCCTTTGGATTACGGCATCCAGCCCTGCAACCCGGAGGAACTGGCCGTTCATTCCAAGTCGGAAGCCGTGGACGTGCTGAAAAACATTCTGGCGGGGAAAGGCCCGCGTGCCATGATGGACATGGTGATTCTGAATGTGGGGGTAGCCATGTTCCTGCTGGAGGAGCACATGGACCTGTCCGTCTGCATGGCGAAAGCGCGGGAAGCCGTCTGCGCCGGCATAGGAAGGAGAACGCTTCATGCTGCTTGACCGGTTCCGGGAAGCCAAGGCGGAGGAGATAGCCCTGCTCACGGACATGGCCTCCCGCCGGGAACTGCCGCGCCCGTGGAAGGGGCGCCGGCCGGATTTCCTGAAAGCCATTGCGGAACCGCCGGACGGGCAGCCCGTGGCGGTCATTGCGGAGTTCAAGCAGTCCTCTCCGTCGCGCGGCGTCATCGCCACCGGGCTGAAACCGGAGGAAGTGGCTGAACAATACGCTGCGGCAGGCGCCTCCTGCATCTCCGTGTTGACGGAAGAACAGTTTTTCGGCGGCCGCATCGGATATTTGGAACGCATGAGCCGCGCCGGGCTTCCGCTTCTCCGCAAGGATTTCATTTTTCATCAGCTTCAGGTGATGGAGACGGCTTCTACGCCGGCTTCCGCGTTGCTGCTCATCGTCCGTCTGACGCCGGACGCGCGGACGCTCCGTGTTCTCAGGGAGCAGGCGGAGGCTTACGGCATGCACGCCGTTGTGGAAGTGTTTGACGCGGCGGATCTGGAAATTGCCAGGGACTCCGGCGCGCGCATCATCCAGGTAAATGCCCGTGACCTGGATACCTTGAAAACGGACAGGCAGGCCTGCCTGGACATGGCGAAATTCCGCCGTGAGGGGGAGGTGTGGATTGCCGCCAGCGCCATGAGCGCCGGGGCTCATCTCAGGGAAGCCGCGGAAGCGGGCTTCCAGGCCGTACTGATGGGAACAGCCCTGATGGACGGAGGAAGGCCGGGTGAAAAACTGGCAGCAATTTTAGAAGAAACAATATGAAGAAGCATTCATTTGCAATCAAGGTGTGCGGAATTACCCGCCAGAGCGATTTATCAACCGCCATGGGGATGGGGGCCCATTTCTGCGGCTTCATCTTTCATCCCGGAAGTCCGCGTTATATTGCGCCGTCGCGCGCGGCAGCCCTGGACTCCGCCCTGATCCGCCGCGTGGGCGTTTTCGTGAACCAGAACGCGGAGGAAATCATGGATATCATGAAAACGGCCCGTCTGGAATTTGCCCAGCTTCATGGCGCCCATTCTCTGGACTGCGCGCGCCGCATCGGTCCGGGAAAAGTGATCCGCGTATTGTGGCCGGACCGGTATGAATCCGTAGATGCCCTGCAAAGGGAAATGGAGCTATGGGCGGACAGCTGCGCCTGGTTTCTGCTGGATGCCGGCAGCCAGGGCGGCGGCCACGGCGTTTCCCTTGACTGGTCCTCCCTGGCGTCTCTGAGTTCCCCCCGGCCCTGGTTCCTGGCGGGCGGCCTTTCCTCCGCCTCTCTGAACAGGGCGCTGGAACAATGCTCTCCGGACGGCATAGACCTGAACTCCGGCGTGGAAGCCATTCCCGGCCAGAAAAGCCCGCAAAAACTGCTGGCGGCCCTCAAACCACTCACCCCTTACACTCCTTACCACATCGCATGAAAAAAGAAGGATATTTCGGCAATTTCGGCGGCCGCTTCGTACCGGAAGCGCTGCGCCCCCCGCTTATGGAGCTGGAGGAAGCCATGGACTCCATCATGCCGTCCCGCGAGTACCGGGATGCGCTTCAGGATCTGCTGGCCAATTACGCGGGTCGTGAAACTCCCCTCACGTTCTGTCCCCACCTTTCGGAAAAACTGGGCTTCCGCCTGTGGCTGAAACGGGAGGACCTGCTGCACACCGGAGCCCACAAAATCAACAACGCCCTCGGCCAGGCCCTTCTGGCCAAAATGATGGGGAAAACGCATCTTATTGCGGAAACCGGGGCGGGGCAGCACGGCGTGGCTACGGCTACGGCGGCCGCCCGGCTTAACATGGACTGCACCATTTTTATGGGCGCAGAGGATGTAGAACGCCAGTCCATGAACGTTATGCGCATGAAATTGCTGGGAGCGACGGTTTTTCCGATTGAGAGCGGTTCCCGCACGTTGAAGGATGCCATTAACGAGGCTCTCCGCTACTGGATTTCCCATCAGGCGGATACCCTGTATTGTTTCGGTACGGCGGCGGGTCCCCATCCGTTCCCCACATTGGTCAGGCAGCTTCAATCCGTCATTGGGCGGGAGGCCCGCGCCCAGATGCTGGAACGCGCAGGCAGGCTGCCGGATGTGGTGGTGGCATGCGTGGGCGGCGGCTCCAATGCCATCGGCATGCTTCACCCCTTTGTGGAGGATGAAGGCGTCCGTCTGGTGGGAGTTGAGGCAGGAGGCACCGGTGAGCCCGGCTGCTATAACTCCGCCCCCATCAATCTGGGCAGCCCCGGCGTGCTGCACGGCCATGTGACGATGCTTTTACAGGATGAAGACGGGCAAATACAGCCGTCCCATTCCATTTCCGCCGGGCTGGACTATCCCGGTGTAGGCCCGGAACATGCCTATCTGGCGGAAACGGGCCGTGTTCATTACGGTGTGATTTGCGACGCCTCCGCTTTAAACGCTTTCCAGACGCTCACCAGGGAGGAAGGAATCATTCCTGCGCTGGAATCCTCCCATGCCGTGGCCTGGGTGCTGGACCATGCGGAGGAACTGCCGCAGGGGGGGGACGTTCTGGTCAATCTCTCCGGCCGCGGAGACAAGGACCTGGGAATCGTTAAAAAATATTTGAATCTTTAAGCCGCATTCTTCCATGAATAATATGCAGAAATCACCGTTGCAGAAAGCCGTGGAGAGGGCCCATGCCCTCGGCAGGCGTGCCGTTATCCCTTTCATTACCGCCGGATTCCCGGACAAGGAATCCTTCTGGACGCACTTGTCCCGTATTGACGAAGCCGGGGCGGATATTATTGAGATAGGAGTTCCCTTCTCGGATCCCGTAGCGGACGGCCCGGTTATTGAACAGGCATCCCGGGATGCCCTGGCCCGCGGCGTCAGCCTGAAATGGATTCTGGACGGCCTGAAAGCCCGCAAGGGCGGTTTTTCAGCCGAACTGGTGCTGATGGGATACGTAAATCCCTTTTACCAGTATGGCCTGGAACAGCTTGCCCGGGATGCGGAGGAGGCGGGCGTCAGCGGTTTCATCGTACCGGATATGCCGCTGGAGGAATCCGGAATGTTCCGGGAGGCTTTCAGCCCCCATGGCCTGACGCTCGTCACTCTGGTGGCTCCCAATACTTCCGTGGAACGCATGCGGGAATACAAGCCTTATACTTCCGGCTTCGTTTATGTGGTCTCCGTGCTGGGAACCACCGGAGGGAAAACCAACCTGGAGCGGAGCGTGACGGAAACCATGCGCCGTGCCCGGTCCGTTTTTGATGTGCCGCTGGCGCTGGGCTTCGGGCTTCAGACGCCGGACCAGCTGGAGACGCTGCCTGAAGATGCCCGTCCGGATGCCGCCGTGCTTGGAAGCGCTCTGCTCAGGCACATTGGAGAAGGGAAGGACGCCGGGGAATTTTTGGAAAAATGGACCAGAGGTTGAACTGCACGTTTTTCCGCGGCTTTTAAGGATGGGCCTGCACAACCTATTGTGCAGGCCCTTTTTATTTTATCTGGTAATGGACGACGAAAATACGGATTCGCAATCCGCTTCGCTTTTATTCATATATTATTCAATTTTTTAACAGAATAATTGCATTAATAATTAATATGTTACATATTTTTAACATAATCTGCTGGCGGGAATCCCGGATTTTTTTGACGGAGGGAACGTTCCGGGTATTCCGGAAAACCGTTGTAACTGATTCTTTTCCTTTGACAGCGGATTGCGAATTCCTTATTTATATTCACAATCATATTTCCCTTGCCGTGTTGTGGGAAAGAGCCTTATTTGTTTATTAAAAACCTAATTATCAAACGTTTCATGAAATTACACCTCCCTTTGAATTTATTGGCTGCCCTGATGACCTCCTTTTCCGGAGTAACGCTTGGAACAGCCACATTTGTCGGCATTGCTGGAGTCTCGGTAACCATGTCCGCAGCTTATGCGGAGGATATCGCTTTTGACGGAACGCAGGTCGACGTCTCTTCCGGTGGCTCCGTGTCTTACGATGCCGCAACTGTTAACGCGTCAACGGTGCTGAACTTTAAGGGATCAGGCACGGTTACAATTGCTTCCCTTAATGGGGATGCCTCTGACGCCGTGTTGAAGGTAAACAGAGTCGCTAATGCCGGCGCGGCTCTGTCCACGCTGAATTTGACCGGAGAAGGCAACTTCAACGGCACGATTTACCTTTACTCTGAAACAGTAGGCGGTTCTCGGAACAATATTTTGACGCTGAGTCACGCGAAGGCCGCTCAGAATGCCACTGTAAAGATGGGGGGGCACAGCTACGAAAAAGGCGCGTCCGTGTTGAAGGTCGCCGTGGACTCCTCCATCAGCAAGTTGGCTTATGACGGCAGTTCCAACGACAAAAACGCCGCCGTCATCACAGGGGAGGGAACGACCCTGACCGTTACGGGGAACTCCTCCTCTTACGGCGGCAGCTTGCAGGGAACGGTGACGGTTGATTATACCGGAGGCGGTACGTTTACTTTGGGCTCCGGCGCTAAAGGCACTGCGCTTTCTCCTCGTTCCGCTTCTTCCGCCACGTTGAAAATCAGCAATGGGACGCTTTCCCTGTGTTCCGGCAACGTCACCTGGGCTCAGAAGCTGGTCATGGGGAATAACACCACCCTGAAAATTGAGGATGGTCCCGTTGTGGCGGGGAGCGGCAGTTACAACGCTGCTTCCGTTGGCAGCGAGGGGTTCAACTTTACCGGGGAAACGACGTTTGGCAGTGGAGTTAACCTGACTTCCTACTGGGGCAAGAATCTTAAGTTCTCCGGCGTGCTCCATGCGGCAAACGGTTTTACCGTCAGCGGCAGTGCAGGTGAATACTCCTACTTCAACCTGCTCAATGTCGGCAATGATATTGAGGGGAATATTACGCTGACGCGCAGTTTGTTGTCTTTGGGGATCAGTTCGTCCGGTTCTCTTGGGAGTGCCGCTGTTGTGACGGACGCGGAAAACAAGTCCCAGCTGATTACTTACTACGGAACAGCCGGTGAAGCTGCCGATGTGATTAACAACTCCATGACCGGGGCAGGGCATTTTGTCGCTCAATCCGGTTGGGTTCACTTATCCAGTAACGTAGCCCTTACGGGGGAATATACCGTTAATGCCGGCGCGGTGCTTTCCCGAACAGGAAATATTGCGGCTATCCTTGGCGGGGGGCGTCTGGATGCCGGCGTTGCCGGGGAGACCATGAACGTGCTGAGCATAAGCGGCAGCGGAACCATTTCCGCCACCGCCGGCACCATGCTTTTCCAGGATGAAGCGACATTGGGCAGCTCCGTCAGTATTCTGGTCAACGGAACGGGTTCGATTACCGGCAATGTCACTGTGGCCGGCGGTCGCCTCGTGTACACCTCCATGGACAATGTGAGCAGTGTTTTGCAGAATCTGACGTTGACTTCCGGTCTGATTGACTTTTCCGGCTTTGAAGAGTTCATGGACATTGTGGGATCCGATGCGCTGATTGGCAAGACCTATGACCTGGGGGTCAATCTGGGCGACGGCTTTGTCCTGGATGGGATGTCCGCCGATGCGTACACCATTGATAATTCGAGCGGTAAATCCGTGATTAAGTTCACCGGAAGCGGAAGCGTCAATACGGCCTGGGCGGCAGGCTGGCGTCTGGACAGCGCTCCGTCTTCTGCTGTTGCGCTGGATGCGACTTCTGCCACGATGGAACTGTACGGCGTTCGTTCTTCTTCCATACAGGAAGGCTTTGGCTCTGTGAATGTGGTGAGCGGAACAGGTGATTTGACGGGCGTGGTGCTGATTGGAGGGTACAACAGCATTAACGAGAATGGACCGGCAAAGAATATTGATACGGATATTTGGACATATGTCACCGGGGGGGATTTCAGAAGGATTGTCGGCGGCAGCGTGTCCGATGCTTGGGGTCATAGTTCTAACACCAGAAATATCACAGGCGATGTTCATACGCAAATGACCGGAGGCTCTGCGGATTTTCTGATTGGCGGCATTTACAATGATGCCCAGGCGCCCGTTCTTACGGGTGACGTTTATGTTGCCGTGACCGGTGACGCCCTCATCAGGGGAACTGTTGTAGGGGGAGGCGTTGGCTCTCACTCAAGTATTAATACCATTAGCGGCAGCACATTCGTTGTGGTGACGAATGTGCAAAGTTCTACGACTGCTGCCAGTGACAACGGTTTGTTGTCCGGTTATATCATCGGGGGAAGTCTGTACAGAAACAACACTACTACAAGAACTTCAATTGCCGGTGATACGAATGTGACGATAGATTTGGCTGGTGCGGAGACAGGAAGCTTTGTGAAGAACATCGTCGGCGGGTCTTTCATTGATGCTTCTGCAGGCGGCTATGCGGGCAACAATACCAACAGCGTCGGCGGTGATACCTGCGTGTCGATAACCGCTCCGGGCGGTGTTGTATTTACCGGGAATATTTATGGCGGTTCTTACGCTACCGGCAATTCAACTTCAAGTGCCAAAGTGACCGGCAATTCTTCTCTGACTCTGAACGGGGGGGCTTACAGCGGCGCTTTGTATGCCGGCAGCGGCGGCGAGTATGGTTCCACCGCCGGCGCGGCTTCCATGATCGTGAAGGGCAATGTCGCCTTTAAGTCCGGCAGTTCCCTGAATGCCGGGAATGCGGCAGGGGACACGTCCCTGTCCCTGGGGAGTGATGGGGGAACGATTGTCTTTGACGCCACGGATGGCACGAACCTGAGCGGATTCGACATCGTCACCATGTTCCAGGATGCCGTATTCACGGGCAAAGTGAATCTGGATGGAGTCGGCTCTTTGGCCCTGGCCGGAGGGGGCGGCAGGGCTGTTGCCCTGGATGGCGCGTTCTCTCTGTCATCCGCCGGCGTGTTGAATTTGGATCTGACCGGGTTTGGCGAGTTGACGGACGGCATGACTGTGTTGAGCACGGAAGGCCTGAGCAATATTTCTTCCGTCGTCGCCACGTTTGCTGACGGAGTAGGCGGTTTGGTTTCCGTCTCTGAAGATGGTAAAGGCCTGGTGTATTCCTCCAGGGCTCCGTTCTTGTGGAACGGCGGCGAAAGCGGAAACTGGAAGCAGGAAAATGTTTGGCTGAATGGTGACACTGCCGTTACTTACGCGGAGGATACAAGCGTTTCCTTCGCTGATCTGGATGGCGTCGCTTCTTCCCGGGTTCAGATAGATACGGAAGTTTCTCCTGGTTCTGTTCTGGTGCGTAATGCCGATACCCGTTACGAATGGACAGGTGAAGGCTCTGTCAGCAACACCGTCATCACCAAGGACGGCACGGGCGCTTTGGTTCTGGGGTCGGCTTCCATCCTGGGAGAGGGGTCTTCCATCATCGTCGCCGGCGGCACGTTGGCGTTCGGCTATAATACCGCGCTGCCTACAGAAGGCATTGCTTGGGGGGAAGGTTCCTGTCTTGGCGCGGCTAACGGCGCTACGGTGACGATTGACCTAGGTGCGGTGACAAACCCGGTCTTTAACTTCAATCCGGAGACCGGATCCACCATTAGCCTGACGACTCCATCCAATATTACCCTGGCCAACAACATTGCCGGAGCCGGAACTGTAGCGAAGACGGGTACGGGCACATTGACCCTGACGGGAGCCAATAATGGTAATCTTGTGGTGAAGGAAGGCACGGTTCAGATAGGAAACGGTTCTGCCCTTAATTGGGGTGCGGGAGGTTCCGTAACGTTGGAAAACGGAACAACTCTGGTTCTTCATGGCAAGGGAGCTCACCACACGATTGGCGCGGACTTGATCCTGGGTCTTGCAGCTTCGGACGCCGTTTTCGTGAAATGGTATGACGCAACTGCTGCAAACGATACTGACTATCAGTATAATTTGACAGGGAATGTTGTTGTCAATGGTCAGGTCGACTTGACGACTGATTCTCATAATTATGCCAAGGAAGCGGCATTTACCGGCACGCTCAGCGGCGCAGGCACCATCACTTACAGCCGCGGAGCAGGCGACGGTGAGTACAACTCCAACGGGAAGATGGTGATCTGCGGCGATGCCTCCGGCTTTACCGGCACGCTCGCGTTGGACTCCAGCAATAACTACAGCACCGGTCTGGACTTGTTCTCTTCTGTCGCCAATGCCACGGTTTCCCTGACTTCCGGCACGCACGAACAAGGATTCGCCAGTATGCGCGTGCGCGGCGACGTGGCTGTAGGAACCCTGAACGGGACGGCCAATACGTGGGTAGGCGCCGTGGGCGGCGCCCGGACCCTGACGGTAGGCGCCGGCGTCTTTAACGGGACGATTACAGACAAGGGCTTGGCATCGTCAACGAATACGAGTTTTTCCTATGATGAATCCGGCGTCCTGTCTTTGACCAAAGTTGGCGACGGAACCCTGACGCTGGCGGGAACGGTCAGCTACACGGGATTGACGAATGTGCAGGGCGGTACGCTTGCTCTGACCTCAACGGGGACGACGTCTTTGACGAACATCACCCTTGGAGCTGCTTCAAGAATGACGGTGGCGGGCGGATTGAACTTGACCTCCGGTTCTGCGTTGTCTTTGGATGCTTCTTCCTCCCTGAGCGTTGCGGGCGCCTTTGGCGGCGGCGTGTACAATCTGACCCTGACCGGCCTGGGAGACATCACGGATGAAGGCGAATATACCCTGATTTCCGCCGCAAGCGGCCTGGGCACGAGCAGCGCGACGTTCAACTGGGACGGATATGAGGGTGACGGCACCTTGCTTTACACGCTGGAGCGTTCCGATACCGCGCTTAAACTGCTTATCACGCCTGCCGGCGGGGTATGGGTCTGGCAGGGTACGGAAGGCTTGAACTGGAGTGATGAGAACACGGGAGTCCAGTGGGGTGTTGAGGATTCATCGAGCACGGCCGGAGGTCAGACGCTTGTCTTCAATTCTACGGGGCTGGGGGATTCTTCTGCCGCAACCGTAACCGTCAGCGGAACGGTGACTCCCGCTTCCATGAAGGTTACGAACGGGGAAGGTACGGAATATATCTTCACAGCGAAGGATGATTCCTCCAGGATTGCGTCCGGAACGTTGATCAAGTCCGGATCCGGCAAATTGACGATGAATCTGAACAACAGCGGCTGGTCCGGCGCCATTGCCGTGGCCGGAGGTGAACTTGTCGGCGCAGTTGCCGGTTCTCTGGGCAGTGGCGCTGTCACGGTCACGGATGGAAAGCTGACTCTGGCCACGGCGGATGTTCAGACGGGGATGGGCATGATTACGCTGGAGGGCGGAATCCTGAATCTGGCTTCCGGCGAATATGCCGCTTTGACTGTGGATAATATGACCTGGTCGGCAGGTTCCCTGATTTTGGGAGAACAGGCCACGGTAACCGCTGCCAAGGCTCTGGCCAATGGAAAAACCGTGGAATTGGCGGCCGGTTCTGTTTTGACGATCAGCGGCAGTGACGATAATGCTGCGCTGAATTTGAGCGCTTCCGGCGCCGGGACGGTCGCCGTGGCGTTGAGTTCCCGGACATTCGGCAACAACGTATTGAATTTGAGCGCCGCGTTCCAGGGCGCCTTGGCTGTCAGCTCGGGCAACTTCCAGCTGAACAAGGTCACGATGGGCGCAGACGCCGTTCTGAAACTGACGAATGCTTCCGTCAGCGCTGAATGGAACGGAACGGCCGGTGGAACATTTGCCAATGACATTGTCTTTGCCGGAAACCATCTCTATGCGACCAAGGACGTCGTTCTGAGCGGCGACTTGAGCGGGACGGCGTTCGCGGCGGAACAGAAGAGCACGAACATCACTCTGACGGGCGGCGTGAACATGGACGGGCAATTAAAAATCAGCACGACCACGGTTACGGTGAATTCCTCTAATGTGGTCAAGCTGGCTGACAGCATTGACATCCAGAACAACGGCAAGCTGGCTTTTGCCCGTGACTTTTCTTACAGCGGCGTCATCAGCGGCACGGCAGGCAGCATGGTCATGGCGAATGGCGGAACCCTGACTTTGACCGGCGCGAATACGACGCTGTCCACCCTCAACATCTCAGGCGGCGCAACCGCCGTGCTGGGTGAGGGCGGCTCCTGGATGGGCGCTCTGTCCGGCGTCGGCTCCCTGATCATTAACAATTCCGCGGACATGACGCTGGCTGCGGGCAACACTGCGTTCACCGGTGAGACGACACTTTCCGGTACGGGGAAAGTGTCTTTGTCCGGGGCTGATTCTCTGGGTACGGGACAAATTACCGTGAACAACGGCGTTTTGGATATGGGTTCCAGTGATGTAGCCAATACCATCCTGATTACCAGGGGAAGTCTGGCCAATGCCGGAGCGAAAACCTCCGGCGTGGTGAATGTGGCTGCCGCAGCAGGCGCGCAGGGTCATCTGAATACCGTTGATCTGGGTAATGTTTCCGGTTCTGTGGTCGATTCCATTGTCATGGAAGATTACTCCCGCCTGACCGGCATTTCAGGTAATCTGGACATGACGGGCAAGACCGTCACGCTGAAGCTGGATTCCGGCAGCATTACCGTCGGCAGTACAACAGGTGCGGGCGTGATTGCGGCTGACAGCCTGACGCTTTCCGCCGCCGCCACAACCATCAACCTCAGCAACCAGGGCGTTCTGGACCTGCTTGCCGCCAACCGGGATTCCACTGACGGCGTAGGGCTTGTACTGACAACGGGAACCCTGGCTGTGGACAATTTCAAGCAAATCGGATTCTCTCCTCTCCTGGCTTCCCTCGGCTATACCGTGACGGAAGTCCTGGGTGCGGACGGGACGCTGATGGTCAGCGGCAATACGGACCTTGTCTATCTGGTGGACACCACCCCCAATTCAGACGACCCCAATATCAGCGATTACGCCGCGCTGGATCCCTACAAGGCTGTCGGCATTAATGGCACCACGCTTCATGTGAGCTTGAATGGGGCTCCGGAAGCCTCCCGGAACGGGGACGGCCTGAAAGTCAGCAACCTGGTTGGCAGCGACGGTGCGCTGGTCGTGACGAATACGGCGGATGATGCGGCCTCCAACCACGCCGTGGTGGATCTGGTTCAGAACGTTGACGCCGGCGGCAACAGCTACGGCGGAACCATCAGCGGGGACCATGTGGATTTTGTCAAGAAAGGTGCGGAAACCCTCACCGTGGAAGGCAACTTCACCGGGAATGATTCCATGCTCAGTTCCGCGGAAGGAAACATCGTCCTGAACGGTGCAGGCAATAGCCTTACTGCGCTGGAACTCGCGGGCGGAGACATAACGCTGGGCGGACGGAATGACGGCGCCTCCCGTGTAACCACGGTGGAGACGCTGGCTGCCGGCGCGGGAGGGGGAACCCTGAATTTGGGTAACGGAGCCCAGATGGTTCTTACCGGCCAGCAGGCCGGCAGCCATGTCAAGGAGGTGACTATCTCCGGGGACGGTACGCTGACCTTGGGAGGTACGGGAACGGACTCCTCCCTGACACTGGGCAACGGCTCTTCCCTGAACGGTGTCCTGCTGGATATCCGTGAAGGGTCCGCCCTGTCCGCCGCAACCGGTTCCGTGAATACCGTTTCCGGACTGGCGGGCGGCGGAGCTCTGAAGCTGAGCGGTGCGGAAATGACGATCAATTCTTCCGCCTCCCATGCCTTTACCGGTACGCTGGACGGGGCATCCGGAACGCTCAACGTCAAATCCGGCAATGGAAGCGTCCAGACTATCAAGGGTGCAGGCAATGCAGGTTATCACCTGAATGTGAGTGACGGCGGCGTGCTGACCCTGGCCGGAGCGGCAGGGGAGGGCGGCAATCCCGCCCAGGCTTCCTATCAGGGGATTACCGTGAATGGCGGCACGCTCAATATCGGCAGCGCGGACGATCCCAAAACCCAGCTGACGCTTGGCTCGGACGGCTTGAGCGTGACGGGGGACAGCACGGTGGCCATTACCACTTCCTCCACAACGGTGGACGGCCTGGGCAATCCCTTTGTCACCTCCAGCGGAAATATTACGCTGGGAGACGGGACGGGGGAAGTCACGCTGGTCATGAACAATCTGGATACCCTGGTTTCCGGGAGTTCGGAAACGCTGAATATGGAATTGTTCAAGACAACGGACGGCGCGCTTGTGTCCCTGGGTGACAATGTCACCCTCCAGGATATGATTCTTGGTTCCATGTATGAAAACCTGGAGCTGACCACCAATAACAGCATGACGGCCATCATCCTCACCGGTACGGCGCGCACGGAAAACATTTTCCGTGACTCTTCCCTGACGCGGAATGCCGCCACTGGAGCGGACATCCTTTGGAATTCCCGCTATCACATGGAAGAAGGCACTGCCTTGCGCGATTTCTATACCTCTGTTCTTCTTTCCCAGAATTCAGGCGACTATTCCGGCGCCGCCCGCAAACTGGCCGCCGCCGCCGGCAGCACGGTTACCAGCCTGGGCATCGCCCAGCGCGACTCCCTGCGCGACCAGATGGGCTGGATACGCAACCGCGTGGCGCAGATGGGCGTTAACCCTGCATATGTCCATGAAGACATGCCCTACTTCCATATGTGGATGCAGGGAACCGGGTCTTATGCCAAGCTGGACACCAGGGGGGATGAAAGCGGCTACGAACTCACCACCTGGGGAGGCACGGTAGGCATGGACGTGGATATCAACGACCGCTTCACTGCGGGAGCTGCGTTTACGGCCAATTACGGAAGCCTGACGGCCAGCGCGGCGGATACGGCGGACGGAGACCTGGACAGTTACTATGTCAATCTGTTCGCCCGCTACCAGTACCGTAAATGGTCCCATCTGCTGATTCTGACGGGCGGCTGGAATGATGCCTCGCTGACGCGCACGGTGGATTACGGTACGGGGTCTTACCAGGCCCGCGGCAATACGACGGGAGCCGGTTTCGGCGCCATGTACGAGTTGGCGTATGACATCGCTCTCAATGAAGACAGGAGCGTGATTCTCCAGCCTTTGTTCAACGCTTCCATCGTGACGACCCGTATGGACGGCTATCGGGAAAGCGGTTCTGCAGGAAATGCCGGACTGAAGGTGGAAGACCAGGAACTGACTACGGCTGCTGTCGCTGTGGGCGCCCGGCTCTCCGGACTCATGGGGTCCAACGTCTTCGGGCGTGAAGCGCTGGGAGAAGTACGGGTGAACGTTTCCCAGGATATGGGAGACCGCCGCGGGCAGGCCAATGTGGGCTTCCTGGCGGATCCCTCCTATACGCGTCCGGTGTATGGCGCCAAGGTCGGAAGCACGGCCTTCCAGATTGGCGCGGGGCTGAGCGTTCCCGTGGGCACTCAGGGCGTCATTTTTGTGGACGGCAACGCGGATATCCGCAGCGGTTCCAGCTCCATCAACGGGAGTATCGGCTACCGCTACAACTTCTAAAGGAAAAAACGTCAGCCAATTGGAAAGCCGCTGCGGAATCATCCGCAGCGGCTTTTTTCATGAATGGACGGGATTTCTTTAAGGATAACTTCAAGCTTGGGTTGACTTCCCTGATGGCTGTTTACTTCCATTCCCATTCAATGGGCGTTTCCAGATCGGGCCGCAGCGCCTGGCGCACAGGGCAGGACAAGGCGGTTTTTTCCAGCATGGCGCGGAGAGGGTGGCTGCCTTCCAGGGGCATGATTGCCTTCAGTTCAATTTTTTCAATTCCCTTGGATGATTCCGCCGCACGCGCCAGAACGCGCATGCCTTTCAAATCCACTCCTTTTCTGGCCGCGACCACGGAAACCAGGCTCATCATGCAGGAGGCGAGCGTGGAACCGAGCAAAACTCCGGGGGAGGGGAATTCTGCGCGGCCTTCAAAAGAAGCGGGCAGGTCCGTGGCAAACGTAACGTTGGAAGGGATAAAGGTGGTTTCGCAGCGGAATTGTCCGACGTTTTCCGTTTCGGAGGTGTAATAATGATCAGTCATGAAGATGTGACAGCGAAAACCCTGTTCGGGTTCATCCGGCTCAGGTTATTGTCACGTTGAAGAGCCGTGAAGTTCCGCTTTGCAAGGAACCTGGCCGTTCCTTCATGACATGGTTGATTTTTCCCTCTCGCTTCCGGTTCCCGGCATCATTTCTTTTTAAGCGCTGCTCCGCCGTGTCTTCTTGCGGCGGAAAAAAGCTTACGCCGTCCCCTTCGGCTTCCTTGCGGCCAGAATGCGCCGGATGGGTTCCGCATAAAGCTCCGGCTCCAGCAGGAAGGAATCGTGTCCCTTGGTGGAAGCGATGGTATGGAACTCCGTGGGAATATGGGCGGCTTCAAGCTGCGCCGCGAAATCCTGCTGTTCCGCCGGGCGGAAACAGCAGTCTGTATCAATGGAAAAGATAAGCGCGGGAATCCCTGCGCGGCGGAAGCCTTCCAGGGCGGTTTGAAATGTTCCGTCCGGGGTGTGGTCGCGGATGTCGAACTCCGCCCACATATCCGCAATGCGGATATAGGAGTTGGCGTCAAAACGTTCCGCGAACTTGGTCCCCTGGTGAAGCATGTAGCTTTGCGTGCTGCGGGTGGGGGTCATCCACGTGAGCAGGCCGTAGTTGCCTCCCACCTCTTTTCTGGCGCGCTGTTCCAGCCCCTCCTGGTAAACAAATGATTTGTGGCCGATGATACGGGCGAATGCCAGCCCTTTTTTGGGCGCCGGCCCCCGGTAATAATCCCCGCCCTGGAAATCCGGGTCAAGCTCAATGGCCAGGATTTGTTCAAACAGGGACAGGCGGTGTTCAATGGAAGCCCGGTAACCGGAGCCGATGGAGATGAAGCTCCGGACGCGTTCCGGGAATTGGCACGCGAAACTGAGGGCGATCAGGCCGCCCACAGAGGGGCCCATAAGATGAACGCGTTCTATGCCCAGGCTGTCCAGCAGAAGGGCCTGGAGGCGTGCCTGGTCTGCGATCTCCACGTGAGGGAAGCGGGAGCCGTAGGGCTGGCCGTCCGCAGGGCAGGGGGTAGCGGGGCCTGTGGTGCCGTAGCACCCTCCCAGGTAATTGGCGCAGATGATACAGAAGCGGTCCGTGTCCAGCGGCTTGCCGGGGCCGATGATGCTGTTCCACCAGCCTTCGTGGTTTTCCGGTTTCCAGAGGGAGCCGGTGCCCGGGACTTCCGGATTGTAGCCATAGGCGTGCTGGCTGCCGGAAAGGGCATGGAACAGCAGGATGGCGTTGTCTTTTTCCGGCGTCAGGGTTCCGTACTGTTCATAGGCGACGCATACCTTGTCAAGCGTAGCTCCATTCCTCAGGGAGAAGGAGTTGGGAAGATTCAGGAATTTGGTTTGGACGGCAGGAAGCTGCATGGATGTACGGAAAAGGGCTTGGTCAGCAAAAAAAGACCGGCACCCGGCGGGCGGCGGTCTTCTTGAAATCTGTGCTGGGCCAGGGATTACTTGACGCCCTTTTTGGAAAGGCGCGTGCCTGCCGTAGCGCCCTGGCGGGCCTTGAACTTGGGATTGCTCTTGCAGATCACATACAGCGTGCCCTTGCGCTTCACGATTTGGCAGTCTGCGTGGCGGCGCTTCATAGAGGCTAAGGAAGAAAGAACTTTCATGGTGTATAACTCCGGTTTGGTGTTCGGTTCGGGAGACGGAATATACCGTTTAGTTAAGAATTGTAAAGTCATTTCTTTGCCAAAAGTAAGATGCCGTCTCCGCAGAGATGCTTTTATGAGGAAGATGCAGTAAAGCATGGGATGGCTTTGGATTCCGCGCCGGCGGAAAAATTTAGGGAAGACGTCATTTATCCGAGAAAATAAAATGCGGGAAGGGACCTCAGCCGGGGGAATAAAGGGTTTGTGGACCGGAGGGGATTCGTATAACATCTTTTCCGGTTTTCCTTATGACTGATTCTTCCTCACCTGATTCCTCCCCGGCTTCCCGGAATACGTTTGCCCATCATTTGGGAATGAAAGGGTTTCTGCTCATGGAAGGGCTGTTGAAGCTCGTGGGCATGAAAACGCTGTACCGGCTGGGGCGCGCGGCAGGGGCCGTGGCGTGGTATCTGCTTCCCCAGCGCCGGAACATTGTGGAAAGGAATCTGCGCATCGTTTTGAATCCGGCCCTGCGCGGAAAGGAACTGCAGAAATTAAGCCGGGAAAATTTCAAAAGGACCATTGCCAATTTCCTGTGTTCCGCGAAGACGGCCACCCTGACGGATGAGCAGTTGAAGCATTGCGTGACGGTCGGAGGGCACGAACAGTTTGCCGCGCCTGTGCTGGAAGGGCGCGGGCAGGTTTGCGCCATAGCCCACTCCGGCAACTGGGAGGCGCTGGCGAGAATACGCGCATTTTACCCGGAGGTGGAGCGTTACGGGTCCATGTACCGCCAGTTTGACAATCCGCTGATGGAGGAATACGTGTACCAGCGGCGCACGGAACGTGGAACTCAGATGTTCTCCAAGGAGGGCGGCATCAAGGCTCCCATGAAAATGCTCAAGGAAGGGGGGGCCCTGGGCGTGCTGAGCGACCAGTTCGTATGGGAGGGGGTGTATGTCCCCTTTTTCGGCAAGGTGACCGGCACGACTCCGCTGCCCGCTCTGCTGCGAAAAAGGGCTGGCGCGGACATGGTGGCCATAGCGGTGCGTACGGATGCTCCCGGCCACTGGATAGCGGATATGGGGAATGTGGTGGATTTTTCCGGGTCGGACGGCTCTCTGGCGGGGGATACTATTGAAGTGAACAGGGGGCTGGAAACATTGATCCGGGAATCCGTGCTGGATGTGTTCTGGATGCACCACCGCTGGAAATCCGTTGACCGTTTTGCTCCGCAGGATAAAAAAACGGCTGCGCTTCTGGAAAATATGGAGCTGAAGCCGTACCGCATTCTTGTAGCCGTTCCCGGGGCGTTGGATGAAGCCCTGGCGACCGTTCCCCTGATTCGTGCCCTGAAAACCGTCCGGTGCGACATGCAGGTGAACGTTATCTGCCCGTCTGCCCAGATGGGAATATGGAAGACGGTGCCGGAGGTTACCCATGTGCTGCCGCACGATTCCCTGAAGCAGCTTCGGGAAGCTTTGGTGGCAGATGAATTTTACAATGACGGCCCGCTGGATATGGGCGTCATGCTGGATGGAGATATGGAAACCCTGAAAGCGCTGGAACCGTATGGCCCCATGATGTTCTCCGGGCTGGACACGCATCCCGGCGTCCGGAAATACAAATTCCGGGTAAAGGCCCCCGTCCTGCGCGCCGCCCCCCCGGCGCACCGGGTGCAGCTTTATCTGCAATTGGGGGGGCTGCATGGGCTGGACGTCGGTAAACCGTCTTTGTTCCCTGTGAAAAAAGCGGCCCCGGCGGAAGGCGCCCCCATTTTAATTGCTCCGTTTTCCCGTCTGGGAAGCGCCAGTGAATGGAGCCGGGAGCAGTGGACGGAACTGGTTTCCCTTTTGCCGGGACGGACGGTTCTGGTGGCTCTGGAAGAAGACCGGGAGCGCGCCGCCGCGCTGGCGGAACATTTGAATGTGGAACTGGCTGTGGGTGCGCCGGAGGCTCTGTTTTCCGTCATGGACGGCGCTTCGGTGGCGGTAGCCGTGGATGGCGATTTCCCGTCCCTCTGTTCCTTCCGCGGGCTTCCGGTGGTGACTCTGTTTTCCACCCGGCTTCCGGATGTGTACCGCCCTATGGGTACATTCAACCGTTCCCTTTACAGCCACCAGTGCTGTTCCCCCTGCTTCCGGAAGGATTGTGACCGGGATGTCCCCTGCAACCGCCACATTGCCGTGCGGGAAGTGCTGGATGCTTTGCGGGAAATTTCCGGAAAGGAATAATTTGGGAAAGGGGAGAAGGGCCTTTCATCCGGAAGATGAGGAGGGGAGATATCTGTATTCGGTTTGCTGCGGTTGATGGCGCCAAGGCGCGAAAATCCGGTTAATGCACGCAATCCGGAAAGCCTTCCCGCCGGAAAATGCCGCGGACCTGTTCCGCCAGTTTTGCGGACGCTTCCGGGGTGCCCTTCAAGGTATAATCCAGCTTCAATTCATCCCATTTGAATCTCCCCATCTGGTGGAAAGGGAGCACGTCCACGCGTTCCACGTTGCCCAGGAGCGCCGCATGGCGGGAGAGTCCCTCAATTTCTTCCAGATTATCCGTAACGCCGGGTACCAGCACATACCTCAGCCACACGGGCTTGCGGAGGGAGGCCAGGCGTTCCGCAAACTCCAGCGTAGGGCGCAGTTCCCCGCCTGTCAGGGAGCGGTACCGTTCCGGATTCCATGCCTTGATATCCAGCAGGACCAGGTCCGTATCCGCCAGCATTTCTTCGCCCGCATTCACGCCCAGATGGCCGGAGGTGTCCAGGCAGGTATGCAGTCCCAGTTCCCGGCAGCCTTTCAGCACGGCGCCGGTAAAATCAGGTTGGAAGAGGGGGTCCCCGCCGGAGAGGGTGACGCCGCCGCCCGCCGCCTGCAAAAAATCCCGGTAACGGGCTATTTCCCTGAGGACATCACCCGCGCTTCTGAGCCGGCCCCGCCGAACGTAGGAGGTATCCGGATTGTGGCAGTAGCGGCAGCGCAGGCTGCAGCCGGACAGGAAAAGGACAAAGCGGATGCCGGGACCGTCCACGGTGCCGCAGGATTCCACGGAATGAACCAAACCGGTGACGGAGCTTTCTCCGTCCGGATCATGGTTTTGTGGAAAAACCTGCGGCATCCGTGTGTCGTCCGGGTTAGCGGGTGTGGAAGGTGCGGTTGATGACCTCCTGCTGCTGTTCCCGGGTCAGCTTGATGAAATTCACGGCATAGCCGGAAACGCGGATGGTAAGCTGCGGGTATTTTTCCGGGTGATCCATGGCGTCGAGAAGCGTTTCCCGTTCCAGTACGTTCACATTAATGTGGTGACCTGTAGCGGCAAAGTAGGCGTCCAGCAGGGAGACGAGCTTGACGCGGCGTTCCCTTTCCTCCTTGCCCAGGGCCTGCGGAACGATGGAGAAGGTGTAGGAGATGCCGTCCAGGGAGTCGTCATAGGACAGCTTGGCTACGGAGAGCATGGACGCCACGGCTCCGTTCCTGTCCCTTCCGTGCATGGGGTTGGCGCCGGGGGCGAACGGTTCCCCGGCTCGGCGGCCGTCCGGCGTGTTGCCCGTCTTTTTGCCGTACACCACGTTGGAGGTGATCGTCAGGATGGACTGGGTGGGCAGGGAATTGCGGTAAGTGTGGAGCTTGCGCAGTTTTTCCATGAAATTGCTGACCAGGCTGCATGCTATGTCGTCCACGCGCGGGTCATTGTTCCCGTAACAGGGGAATTCCCCTTCCGTCTTGAAGTCCACAATCAGCCCCTCTTCATTGCGGATGGCTTTTACGGTGGCGTACTTGATGGCGGACAGGGAGTCCGCCGCCACGGAAAGCCCGGCGATTCCCGTGGCCATCGTGCGCAGGATTTCCGGATCATGCAGCGCCATTTCAATGCGTTCATAGCAGTATTTGTCGTGCATGTAGTGGATGATGTTCAGCGCGTCAATGTAAGTTTTGGCGAGCCAGTCCTGCATCTTGTCGTACAGGGCCATCACTTCATCATAGTTGAGAATTTCTTCCGTGTAGCGGGGGGAGGGCGGGGCCACCTGTTTGCCCTTGAGTTCATCCACGCCGCCGTTCAGGGCGTAGAGAAGGCACTTGGCGAGGTTGGCGCGCGCTCCGAAGAACTGCATCTGCTTGCCGATGCGCATGGCGGACACGCAGCATGCGATGCCGTAGTCGTCGCCCCAGTGCGGGCGCATCAGGTCGTCGTTCTCGTATTGGACGGAGGACGTTTCAATGGAAACCTTGGCGCAGAAGCTTTTGAAGGCTTCCGGCAGGTTCCGGGACCACAGAACGGTCAGGTTCGGTTCCGGAGCCGGCCCCAGGTTGTACAGGGTCTGCAGCATGCGGAAGGAACTGCGGGTGACGAGGGTGCGCCCGTCCTCTCCCATGCCGCCGATGGATTCCGTCACCCAGGTGGGGTCTCCGGAGAACAGGTTATTGTAATCAGGCGTGCGGATGAAACGGACGATGCGCAGCTTCATCACGAACTGGTCGATGATTTCCTGAACTTCCTCTTCCGTGATGAGCCCCTGTTCCAGGTCGCGGGTGAAATAAAAGTCGAAGAAAGTGGAAACGCGGCCCAGGGACATGGCCGCTCCGTTCTGTTCCTTCACGGCGGCCAGGTAGCCCAGGTACGTCCATTGCACGGCTTCGCGGGCGTTTGCGGCGGGGCGAGTGAGGTCGCAGCCGTAGGAGGCGCCCAGCTGGGCGAGTTCTTCCAGGGCGCGTATTTGTTCGCTCATTTCTTCGCGCAGGCGGATCAGCTCATCCGTAAGGGGGGAATGTTCACGGTTTTTGAGGTCCTTGCGGCGTTCGGCAATCAGTCTGTCCGTGCCGTACAGGGCCACCCGGCGGTAGTCCCCGATGATGCGGCCGCGGCCATAGGCGTCCGGAAGGCCGGTAATAATGCCGGCGGAACGGGCCGCCCGGATATCGGAAGTGTAGGCGTCGAAAACGCCTTCATTGTGCGTCTTGCGTATCTTTTTGAAAATATCCGCGGTTTTCTCGCACATCTTGAACCCGTAGGATTCCAGGGCCTGCTGGGCCATGCGCAGGCCGCCAAAGGGCATCAGGGCCCGTTTCAGGGGGGCGTCCGTCTGGAGGCCTACGACCACTTCCAGTTCCTTGTCAATGTAGCCGGGCTTGTGGGAGGTGATGGAGGATACCACTTCTTCATCAGCATCCAGAACGCCGCCGTTGTCTATTTCCCTTTTCAGCAGGACTTTCAGTTCATCCCATAAACGGAGCGTGCGCTGGGAGGGGCCGGAAAGAAATTCTTCATTGCCGGAATAGGGCGTGTAGTTATGCTGGATGAAATCCCGTACGTCAATGGACTCCGTCCATGCTCCCGGCTTGAATCCCTGCCATTCCTTCGGAAGGGCGGTGGACTCCTTCAAGTCTTTTACTATGCTGATCATAAATAGGATGTAGTGAAGAAGACCGGAGAAAAACGTTCCGCAGCCGTTGAAAGGCCGGAAACGGCAAAACTCCGCGCCACGTAATTATATCGTGAATTCCGGGAGACAACAAGGCTAATTCTTCTGGGAGAGGGAACTGTTCTTTACCTTTTCTGGTTCATTTCGGAGATATGTATATTTTTTATGGAAAAACAGAATGGGGCCTTCTGAAGAGTCTTGTAGGGGGGCATCTTTTTTCATGGGAGCTCATCTGAAAACGAGAAAAATAGGAAAAGATATAAAAGAAAAAAGCAAAGAAATGAGTTGCCGATGAAGTACCAATCAATTGTTTTTCCGGTAGAGCTATCAATGAATACCTTTGTGAAAATATCTGTCAGAAGCTCTTCTGACAGTTTTCGGCAAAACGTATTCAAAGAGGTGTGGTTGTTTCCCATGTCGGCGGTAAGAATCCATGCTTTTTTGCCTTTCGTTGTCACGGTATTCAGGTTGTTTGATAAAATGGAAGGAGTTCTTCGTATTACTAACCAAATGTTTTAGGGAGCTCTCAAATCAATGGTGACAAGGGCGTATTTCCAATGTGCAAGTGGTCGAATGACTGAGCCGTACGGTTTCTCAAATGCAAATTCTTATAATGAAAACAAAATCAAGATACTTCTTTTCCAATTATTGTTCCGATGTTTTATGGCTTATTCGGATGATGTCTGTATATTTCCTGCTTTGGGGGACTATTTTCCCAGCGATGGGACGAGAATTGCTACCCCTGGATGGGTTATGGGAACTTTCCCTTCCATTCAAACAGGAAAAAGTTGCTGTTGTACTACCTGGAACCATGGATGAATGGGGCAAGGGGAATGTCAATAATAACCGTCAGGAGACAAAACATCTTTCCCGCGCCGTTACTTACGAAGGAGAGGCCTTGTACAGAAAGGAAGTGAATGTTCCGGAAACGTTCAAAGGTAAACGGTTATTTTTGCATGTGGAACGGACGAAAAAGACAACCGTTTTCGTAGATGGTAAAAAAATCGGTTCCTGTGATAATGTTCAAACACCCCATCGTTATGATCTGACGGAATTTCTTTTTCCGGGGAAACATACATTGACAATCTCTGTGGACAACAGCCGCAGGCATTATCCGGCAGGCGTTTTCAATTCACACGCTTTTACCGAGCATACCCAGACGAATTGGAATGGAATGTTGGGAAAAATATTCCTTGAGGCCGTTTCTGATCCCTTCGTTGAATCGGTTAAGCTGGTTCCTGAACCAGAAAAAAAATCCGTTACCGTTTGCCTGACTATTCGCAACAGTTATAAGCCGGAAACGGCTCGTATTACATTGGAGGCGGCTTTGCAGAATAACGGAAATAAGGGAAAAGTGGAGAGAAAAGTCATTGAGGTTCCTCTTAAACTCGGAGACCAACATGTGAAATTGAATTACCCCATGGGAGAAGAGCCGGAGCTCTGGAGCGAATTCTCTCCGAATTTATACAAAATGCACATCAAACTGGAATTGGCAGGAAAAGTCGACACAACCAGTAAAGTCTTCGGAATGCGCTGTTTTGCTGTTCAGGGAACTAATTTTACAATCAATGGGAAGAAGATTTTTTTAAGAGGTCGGCATGATGCCTGCGTTTTTCCCCTGACTGGATACCCTCCCATGGATAAAAAGGCATGGCTCCGCCATCTTGGTATAGCGGCGGCCTATGGATTCAATTATGTAAGATTCCATTCATGGACTCCCCCGGAAGCTGCATTTGAAGCTGCGGATGAACTTGGAATGTATCTTCAGCCTGAAATACCATTCTGGGGTGCCATTCATGAATCTCAAAAGAACGTGATGGATTTCTTTTTCCGTGAGGGTAGGGCTATTCTGGAGGCGTATGCCTCCCATCCTTCATTTGTCATGTTCGCCTTGGGCAATGAACTTCCCGGGACAGATCCGGCCATGAGAACTATTGTGGATTCATACCGCAAAGTGCGGCCCGACGTCCTGTACTCGTTTGGTTCCAACAACTATCTGGGCAGGGAAGGGTGGAAGAAAGGCGAGGATTTCTTGACGACATGTCGTGTTGGGGCTGATCGTCATTCTGGATATGACAATCACGTCCGTTCCTCGTTCGCTTTTGCAGATGCCCGGGATGGAGGAATACTCAACGCCTGTCTTCCGTCAACGAGGACCAGCTACGAAAAAGCGATCAGGGATTGTCCGCTTCCCGTGATCGGCCATGAAACGGGACAGTTTCAAATTTACCCGGATTTCAGGGAAATATCCAAATACACGGGCGTTCTTAAACCGTGGAATCTTGAAATCTTTAAAAAGCGCCTTCAGGAACGAGGAATGGGAAAACAAGCTGATGCTTTTCACCAAGCTTCTGGTGTCTGGGCCGCGCGATGTTATAAGGCCGATATCGAGATGGCATTGAGAACACCGGGATTTGGAGGATTTCAAATGCTGGATATTCAGGATTTTCCAGGCCAGGGGACAGCTCTTGTTGGACTGTTGGACGCATTCATGGATAGTAAGGGCATTATGGAGGCCAAGGATTTTTCCTCTTTTTGTCAGGCGGTGGTTCCTCTTGCGCTCTTTGATAAATATACGTGGACCAATACAGAAAATCTTTCTTTTGACCTTCAGGTAGCGAATTATGGTTCCTCTGATCTTTGTGCCCCATTGCAATGGAGGCTTGAGGATTCCTCCGGCAAAGTGTTGCACAAAGGTAGCAAGATGCTCCATGGCAGACAGGGAGAATTAAGTGAGACGTCAAAAATCAGCATTCCTCTGTCCGGGATCAAGGTGCCGGATCGTTTGAAACTGGTTCTTTGGATGAAAGGTAAGGATAGCGTGAACACATATGATTTTTGGATTTATCCGGATCAAGAACCGCAAGAACTCCCGGTTGCCTTCTTAGCTCCCCGCAAGCTGACAGGTAAAACGCTCAGGCAGTTGAATGAGGGGGCTTCCATGCTCTGGTTTCCCAATCATCAGGACATCGCGCTGCGGTCAGTTGGTGGTTTGGTGACACCTGATTATTGGAATTTTGCGATGTTTAAAGGTATTTCAGAGTCGCTTCGCAGACCCGTTTCTCCTGGAACCCTTTCTCTACTGATGGATCCAGAGCATCCGCTTTTCAAAAATTTCCCCACGGATGCGCAGACGAACTGGCAGTGGTGGAGCGTGATCAAGTCATCACGTCCTCTAATTTTGGATTTGGCGCCTTCCGACTTAAATCCTATTGTTCAAGTAGTGGATAATATGGAGAGGAATCACAAATTGGGCCTCATATTTGAGATGGGGATCGGAAAAGGTAAATTGCTTGTTTGCATGGCTGATCCTGAAGCCCTTCGTAAGACTCCAGAGGGGAGGCAATTGTATTCGTCTTTGGTGAGTTATGTGCAGTCCAGAGATTTTAACCCGAAGATGATATGTTCCCCGGAAGAGTTCAAGGCGTTGTTCTCAGGCAATACCCTTTCGCCGAATATCAAAAATGTCGACAACGTAACGGATTACAAATAATTGGATCTCTTTTCCTTTTACTTGCCGAATTTCTATTGCAGTATCTTAGCGATTACCGGAAACCTCATGTATGCTTTTGTTTATTGCTGGCGGGAGTTTTTTGTGTCGTCTTTTTCTCCGGTGCCTGTGCTGGAGAACTGCTTCCTATGCTGAAACCCCAGGAGAACCAGCGGGCCGTGCATGACTGGAAAAACGCCATGAGGCAGTGATGGAACGGACCCGGACCGTCAAACGGGGGTATATCGTTTTTGGTGAAAGCATTACCCTCCGTTGGGGAGTCGAGCTTTCCTGGGGCAACAGGGCTCTCGGAACAGGAAAGGCCGGATGCGGTGTTCGCCTGGCCGCTGTTGCGGCGGGATTTGCCGGACGGGCAGTGGTCTTTTTTACTCTGCCGGCAAAAGTGGCGCCTGCGATCTTGATGCACGGCAGGATTTGCTTAAACTGGAAACCGGTTTCACTTTTTTATCATGAATTTCTTCTCCTACATGCTCGCCATATTGCTGGGGGGGGCCAGTGTGGCGTTTTCCGCACCTTCCATCCCTCCCTCCGCGTTGCCCGCAACCCTGAAGCCGGAGCCCCATCAGCGGGATCCGTATGATTGGAATGCCCGGCATGAAGCCGTTAAAAAAAGAAACCGGACCGTCAAGCCTGAATATGTGATGATAGGGGACAGCATTACCCACCACTGGGGAGGGGAGCCTTCCGGGGACGGAAAAAACACGGGAGCGGGTTCCTGGGAGAAATTATTCCGTCCGCATACTGCGACGAATATGGGCTTTGGATTTGATTATGTGGATAATGCCTATTACCGTGTGCAAAACGGGGAGCTGGACGGCATTTCTCCGCGGGTCATCATCGTGCTGCTGGGAACCAATAATCTGGGGCACCGCAAGGATACGCCGCAGGCATGTGCGGACAATATCAGGGCGTTTGTCCGCCTGGTGCGCCGGAAATGCCCCTCTTCCAAAATTCTGTTGCTGGGCGTTCTTCCAAGGAAGGAGAAAAACCTGGCGGAACCGGTGAAGCAGACGAACAGGCTGCTGGCGGAGCTGCATAACGGAAAGAACATTTTCTTTGCCGATCCGGGAAAGGCTCTTCTTTCCGCAGACGGTGCTTCTCCTCAGAATGAATTTATGAAGGATGTGGTGCATCCCAATGCCAGGGGATATGAGGTTTTGGAAAAGGAACTGGCCGTACTTTTGAAAAAGCTTGATGCAAAATACCGGGGAGGGAAGCAGGCGGGAAAGCATTCCTGATGATCGTCTTCTGATGGAAGGCAGGATTTTGCTTGAAGGGAAAGCCCCGGCTGAGGAAAATATACGGCATTTGATATTTAGTTTATGAAAAACCTGTTGTTTGCATTGTTGACCGGTTCCTTTTGTTGCTGTTATGCCCAACAGAAGGCAGCACCCGTTCCGGAGCCTGAAGTTGTCGCCACTCCGCCGGCTGATGCGGGGCGCGGCCTCATCCGTGTGGACTCCCGTGAAATACGCCATTATTCCGGTACCCGAAAGGGACCGGATTACCTGGTCAGCAGGGATAACGGAAAAACATGGGAAATGAAGGCCGCTCCGGCTGGCTACCCTCCCAACTACGGCGGCATTCCCAAGGAATCTCCGGCTATTGTGCGCAACCCCCTGACCAGGGAATTCATTCGTGTGCAGCCTATCGGAGGCTTTGTATTTCTTTCCAAGGGGGGGGCTGGACGGCAAGTGGTTTGCCGTCACGAATGACGGCAAGCTGGAAGAAGACTGGAAAGATCCGGAAAAGAGGAAAAATCTGAAAAAACTGGGCGGCATCATGCGCACCCCTGTTTTTGTGAACAAGGGCCGCAGGGTGATTGTTCCGTTCCACAACATGGGCAGCGGTACCAAGTTTCATATTTCCGATGACGGGGGACTGACCTGGCATGTATCCAGGAACGGTGTTACTTCCCCCAAACATGAAGCCAGGCCCCCCCACCAGGGTGTCAGATGGTTCAACAATGCCGTGGAAGCCACGGTTTTGGAGATGAAGGACGGTTCGTTGTGGGCGCTTGTCCGTACTTCCCTGGACCAGGCGTGGCAGGCTTTCTCCAGGGATTACGGTGAAACATGGAGCAAACCGGAACCTTCCCGCTTTTTCGGCACCCTGACCATGAATACGTTGGGCCGCCTGGATGACGGAACCATCGTTTCCCTGTGGACGAATACGATGGCTCTGCCTGAAAACGCCACAGCCGGCAACGGAACGTGGGAAGACGTGTTCACGAACCGTGATTCCCACCACATTGCCATGTCCGGGGACGAGGGTAAAACCTGGTACGGATTCCGGGAGATTATCCTGGACGAACACCGCAACCATCCCGGCTATGCTACGCTGGATGGTCCGGAAGACCGCGGCAAACACCAGAGCGAAATGGTGCAGCTGGACAAAAACCGCATCCTTATTTCCCTGGGGCAGCATAAAAACCACCGCCGCCTGGTTATTGTGGACCGCCGCTGGGTAGGGGCCAAGACGCGTGCTACGCAGACGGGGAAAGATTCGGATTCCCAGTGGACCATTCATACTTATATTCCCCAGAAAAAGGGCCATTGCAGTTATAACCGCAAGCCTTCCGCAGAGCTGGTTCCGGATCCGTCCGGAAGTACGAAAAAGGTGCTGCAAATCAAGCGTCTGAATGATCCCGAACTGGTCAATGAAAAATCCAATGTGGATTACCGGAACGCTGGAGCTGCCTGGAACTTTCCGAACGGGACCACAGGGCTGGTCAAATTCCGCTTCCGTGCAGCGGACGGGGATCAGGCGGATGATTCCGGCCTTCAGGTCTCTCTGACGGATCGGCTTTTCAATGCCTGTGATTCCACTACGAAGGATTATGCCCTGTTTACCTTCCCGATCAGGCTGAGACCTGCGCCCCATCTGCTGCTGGGGATGAAAAAAGTGCCTTTCACGCCCGGCGCGTGGCATGAAATTTCCCTTCTGTGGCAGGGGGGGCAGGCTGTGGTGTCTTTGGACGGAAAGAAGGCCGGAACGTTGAAAATGGCTAATAAGTCCCCCAATGGAGCCAGTTATATTCATTTCATCAGCACCGGTTCCCAACCGGATGCCGGCATTCTGCTGGATACGGTGAATGCCCGTGTGAAATAAACGGCGGTATTCAACGGTTTTCCTTCTTCGGAAGCGGCGGAGCGCTCAATTCCGGCAGGTATTTCAGCACCATTTGGAGATGTTCGTTTGACCGGTTGCCTATCCGCTGGAGGGCTGTGCGTCCGTATTTGTCTCTCAGGGAGGGGTCTGCGCGGTGGTCCAGCAGAAGACGCGCAATACCCAGTTTCAGCCGGTCCAGGGAATCGTCTCCCAGCAACATTCCTCGGCAGCACGCCATGAGGGGAGTCTCTCCGGCGGCGTTTTGATGGTTGACGTCCGCTCCCTCGCTGATGAAGAGACTGACCAGCTCCCTGATTTGAGGGAGCTGGGACACATCAATGAAAGCCAGCTGGCGGCACAGGTTCAGCAGGGCCGTGTCCCCCGTGGTTTCCGGCAGGGTTGTGGACGCGGGCATGGCCGCATTCACGTCCGCACCGTATTCCAGCAGAATATGTGCGATTTGCAGTGCGGTGTTCGGAGTGTTCAGGTTCAGGGAAAGAAGGGGCGGGACCATTTCCCCGCGGAAATTGGGATCGTACCCGGCTTCGCAAAGCTTGCGGACCAGCAGGGGGTATCCGGCGGCCGTGGCCCATGTGAGCAGACTTGTTTTTTTACCTTTCAATTCAGGCTGGAGGGAAATATCCGCACCGCATTTCAGAAGAAACAGGGCTGCTTCCTCATAGGGTGCTCCTCCAATACCGGCCACACAGGTGATGACGAGGGGCGGCCAGCCCAGCGGCCCCGGTTTATTCACATCCGCACCGTATTGAATCAGGAGATTAAGGCAGGAGATCCTGTTATGCACCGGCAGGGGCGTGGAGTCGTCCATGCCTGGCTGGCAGGCGTAAGTCAGGGGGGTATTTCCCTGTTCGGAGTCCGGAATGGAGGGAAAGGCCTGTTGCGGCAGGATGATCTGGACGTTCGGGTCCGCATGGCGCTGTAAAAGGCGGTTCAGCAACTGCACTTCTCCGAGCCCGGCGGCAAGATGCAGCAGGGTTTCATGGGATGGAGTGATGCAGCGTCCGTCTGCGCTTTCCGCCGTGTCCCGTATCATCTGAAGCCGTTCCCTGATTTCGTCCTTCATATATTGGCGCATGGAAACTTCGGAAAACATGTGCCAGTCAATATGGCGTGAATTGAGGGAAAGCCCGCGGTAAATGAAACGTTCCGGGCTTCGATGGGCTGTGAAATTCGCTACGGTAAGAATTTGTTCTTTTTCCGCTTTTGTCCAGATAGGGTTGAAATTCCATTCCGCGGGAGAAGAATCATTCCTGTTCAGCCAGAAAACGGCGAAAGTCGCGGCAAGAGAGGCAAAAAAGCTCAAAGCTCCAAGAAACCAGAGAGTTTTCTTTCTTAAAGTCATGTGTATCATAAGCAGGGGTACTGCGAAAGGCCATGATGCAGGAATCCATAACTCCGGGCAATGAAAAAATAGTATGAGCAAAGAATGCCCGGGGCAAACCATGTGGGAATTCGGGTGGCGGATTGCAAATTCGGAGGAGAATTTTTTCCTCTTCATCTGGGAAAAAAGCTCGTAGATAAAGAGAATTACGAAGGAAACGGAAAATATGGTGTCATGGGCCGGACTTCACAAAAATTATGGAGTTTATGGCGTGGATCATTTAACTCCAATTATTTGAATTGTATCCGAATTTGCAATTCGGTGTGATACGCTAAATATTGCGGATGTGCGGATGGTTTCAAATTATTTGCATTTGCCGCTGCTGCACTCACGGTAGAATGAAGGAAGCTGAAACTTATGGAAGAAATGGAGATTCTCCCGTAAAATGATGGAGAGAACTGTATCCTTGCTGCTGGCCTCCTGGTCTTTCCTTTCGCTGTCCGCTCCATGCTGTCTGAAGCCGCTCTTGCCCTGGAAGTAAGGATAAACGATGATTCTGGCAGCGTTATGGATTCCGTCAAACTTATTGCGTCCGATATGGATGGGACGCTGCTTAATGGAAAAGGTGAATTGGACCCTGCGTTTTTTCCCTTGTTTAGGGAACTTGAGCTTCGCGGCATTCGTTTTGCGGCAGCAAGCGGCCGCCAGTATGACGGATTGCTCCGGACCTTTGCCCCCGTGGCGGACCGGATGCTGTTTATTGCCGAGAATGGCGCTTATGCGGCGGCGGGTAGAAAAGAATGGCTGCTTCTGGACATGGATCATGAAACGGTAGCCGGTTTGATTGCCGGGATCAGGTGCATTGAAGGAACCTGCATCGTCCTCGCAGGGCGGGATTCCGCATATATTGAGGACAAACAGCCGGAATTCGTCCGGGAGGCCCGCAAATATTACACACGCTGTCAAGAAGTGGGGGACCTGCTGGACGTGCGGGGAGACAAACTTTTGAAAATAGCAGTATATGACTTCCTGGGAGCCGGGGAAAACAGTTATCCCCGGCTGAAGCATTTGGAACATGGCTTCCAGGTGGCTGTCTCCGGAGAGAAATGGATGGATATCAGCCGGAAAGGGGCCAATAAGGGGGCCGCTCTGGAATTGATTCAGAGGAAACTGGGAATTTCTTCGGAGGAAACGATGGTTTTCGGAGATCAGATGAATGACGCTTCAATGATACGGCAGGCG
>ERZ836877.1585-NODE-1585-length-33892-cov-21.879924_pt1 | contig 33892 bp, 43 predicted proteins | sample MGYA00519469_ERZ836877 | MGnify/ENA primary metagenome ERZ836877 (study PRJEB31850, sample SAMEA3708809) | human gut metagenome | biome: human gut; feature: human-associated habitat; material: faeces | place: China | collected 2014 ... | reverse complement strand
TTTTTCCGGTAGTGGAAAAAGTCTGAACGGTGTCGAAAAAGAATTTCATAAGGCGTCTCCTTTCTCTTCGTCGCGGCTGAAGCGGGCGAGCATGGCGCCGATCCATGGCATTGCGGCCAGTGCGCAGAGGCCGACGAGGCGCTGTGCGCGGAGGGTGTCGGCGACGGCGATATCGATTGCTACGGCCGAGATGGTTAACACTGCGAGGATTGCCGCACAGGCTTTCTCGCTGAAGAGTAGGGCGGCTGCGCGCCTGACGAGGTTTGTCACTGAGGGAGCAGCGCTTTGGCGTGCGCCCCGGCTGAGTTGGATTGTTTGTTGCATAACGCTTGGCATTATGTGGTTATCGCTAACAGGCAGACATAAAAACGGCTGCCATTCCGTTGCGATAACCACATAATGCCTGCCCCTGAGGGCGATATTAGTAGGTTCGGAAAGGCAGCCGCAATAGTGGCTACTTATGTAGTTTGTCAGGAAGTAAACTTCCCTACCAAACGGGCATAAAAAATGCCCGAAGTTATGTCGAGCGTCTAAACCGCGCTCAAGGTAGCAGGCTAACTGCTGTGGTTATCGCGTTGCAAATATACGACGAAATATTCACGCAGCAAATTTTTCGGGCAAAAAAAGTGGCCCGACTGAATCAGCCGGGCCGGGTGCCGGTTCTTGCTCTGAAAAGAATCGGCGGTGCAGTTAAATCACAAGTGTCAGAGCATTACAGATTGTCGGCCGTAGTGTTTAGCTTTTTCGCCAGATCTCTTAATGCCTCGCGCAAAACCTCCTTCTGAGTGTCGGTAAAGTCAGAGGTATTGCCGTTACCGTCATAACCGTTAAGGCGTTGATATATCCAGCCCCGGGAGAACCCGAAGTAATCTTTTGAGATATTGCCCCATTTAAGGTAAAGCATTATATCCTTAAGCTTTTCAGTCATTGTCGTCATAATAATATTTTTTGTGAGCCCCCTCCCGTAAGAGGGGACTCGTTTGTTAGTCTCTTTCTTTAAGTTCGTCGACCAGTTCGTCAATGTAAAGTTCCAATTGAACTGAGGGGTTGTGCTTTGAGTTTCGAAAGTTTCTCAGGGCTTCGATTAACTCCCATTCTTTTTCGGTAATTTGTCTGTTCATATTATTTAAGTGATTTAACTGCAATACAAAGATAGTAAGATTTTTATTACTTACAAAATTTTCAGCAACTTTTTTTACAAAAAAACACCACCGCGGGGGAGGACGGTGGCATTAGATGTTTTGAGCTTATAATGGTTGCTTAGAACAGGAATTTGCCGACGTGGCCGCAGACGGCCGAGCCGTCGGCCCATATCTTTATGCCGAGTTTCGACAGCTCGTTACAGAAGAAGATGTCCTCAGAGATGTAGACCTCTCCCTGAACGAATCTGAACGGCACACCTTTGGTTGCCTCGACAACCTTTCTGACGGCGTCGCGCCGGAGCAGTATGCAGCCGAAGCCGCAGGCCGTGATTTCGAACAGCGTCTGCGGCACTTCTGCCGTCGGGTATGCCTCGAACCGTTTCCCGTCGGCGATGCGGTAGACCTCGCTCTGCTGAGCGGTCAGCGACTTCTTGTGGTAGATCGCCGTTACAGCGTCTTTGTCAGCCTCGATGAGCTTGTCGACGACTGTCTCGCTGATGACGACATCCGAATCGACAAACAGCAGATAGTCGCACTGTGTGGCCAGAAAAGCCTCGACGCTCTTTGTCCGCGCGACCTCGGCCGTGTAGCCCGAAACGAGCCGCACGGTGAGGTCATATTTGTCGCGGAATATACCGACGAGGTTGATTACCGACTCCATGCACTCGGGCGTGGGGTACTGGTAGACAGGTATAGCTATAAATATCCGTTTCATTGGTTGAAATCTTGTTATACACCCAGCTTTTTCTTCAGAACTGCCACCTGAGCCGTGCTGAGATTGCTGATGAGACTATCACGGAATCCGCTGTTCGCGGCAAGATAGCTGCAAAAGCTTTGGTTACAGGTGAGTGTGTATTCGAAAAAGCTGTTATTTGCCAAAGCAGAACAGAATCGGCTGCTTGTCGCCAATGCGGAACAAAAGCCGCTGTTGGCTATAAGAGCGGAATAAAACCCGGTATTGAGCGCCAGTGTATCAATAAATGGCTGGTTAAGGCCGGCAAGAATCCGCCCGAGAGTATCAGAATGGGCCAGTTCACTGCAAAATTTGGCGTTTGAGGCAAGCGCGGCAAGATTCTCGTTGGCAGCCAGATTTGTCCGGCTCTGTTCCGTGCGCCCCATATCGGAACACAGCCGTTCGATGAAACCGTCGCCATAGGTGAGGCCGAGGTTGCCTTCGGAGTCGACAGTCAGATCCTCGGTTGTTCCGCTTGCCGTAAGCTTCGAACTGACATCTGCGGCTGTAGGCATATCACGGGATCTCAGCACCATACTTCCGGCCTGAAACACAAGGATGTATTGTGTAAGCTTGATACCCGTACCTGCTACGAATATAGCCGAATTCCCGCCGTCGCGTTTGACGGATATAACGAATGCTTTTTGTGTGGGATCTCCATTGGAGAAAGTCAGTGTGACACTGTCACCAGCCGCAATCTTTGACCAGAACTCCGCGTTGTCGGCGACTGATGGAGCTACAACTGTGGGTGTCGCGCCATTGACATTCAGAGTCCAGTCGGTGGAGCGCCACTGTATCAGTCTTCCGATCAGGTGCTCCAGCCCTGATAAATCAAGATATTTCATGATGATAAAGAATTATGGCAGGGCGTCGGAGTGTTCCGGCGCCCTGCCGTTGATAAACGAGTTAGTCAGCCGCGATCAGAGCGTCGATCTCGGCATTGGTGATGGCCGTTACGTCGCTGCTGTTGAGCTTGTCGGCGAGTGCGTTGTTCATCTCAGAGGTCTTGGCGTAGGCCGCGAGGCTCTGGTGCTCGGTGAGCGGAGTGATAGTCTGGGTGCCCAGCGTGATGGTGCCGTCTTCGATCTTGGCGTCGGCGATACCGTAGCCTGCGAGCGTTGTCGACTTGTCGGCTTTTCCCGAGAGAATCGCGTTGAGCTTGTCGTCGCTCGACACACCGGCCAGGAACGCGAACACCTCGTTGAGCTTGTTGATGATCTTGTCGCTGTCGGCAGTGCCTTCCTGATTGATGATAGCCACCAGTCCGTCGACCTTGGTCTGCAACGCCGACAGATTGGTGTCGGTGGCGACTCCCGACGGATCGAAATCCTTCAGCTTGGTGTTCAGCGCTGTCAGCTGGGTTTTCAACTCGGTCGTGAAGTCCTCTTTCGAGAGACCCTGACCGTTGAAATCACGAGTTTTGAGCTTGTTGATGATGTGCGTCAAGCCCGCGTAGTCAAGATACTTTGTTGCCATAAATGTGGAATTTAAAGAGTTAATAAAAGAGTTGGATATGCTGTCAGCCATCGATAATGGCGTCAAGTTCATCGGTAGTAAACGGCTCGAAATCCGACGGCAGCTCATCATCGCCGCCGGAATCAATAAGCGCGTCAATCTCTTCGGGCGTAATCGTGCCGACATCAGGCGAGGGGGTGGTTCCCGAGCCTGTAGCAAGCCATTCGAGGCTGAGCGTGCCGTCAAAGTTGAGGAATAGCTGCTGCGCGATTTCGGTCGGAGTAGAAATGTCGTGTATGATGCATAAAACGCCGGCGGCGTTGCATGAAATCACGGAAAACCTGTCAGCCGGAGATATTTCGATAATGTCACCCGGTTTCACCTGTTCTCTGAAATCGACGAGATCTCCTGTGGTACCGTCAGCCTCCTGCCAGCTCCATTCTGACGTACCGAGATTCATTCCGACAAGCCATGTGCGCGGCAGGCTTTCTTTATTTCCATCCTCTGTCGAGCTGTTGGAGTCAGCGAATAGCGGGAGCAGAGTAGTAGCTTTGGCCGACACCTTTATCCCGAGAAAGAGGCGGTCGCCACAGCGGTAGAACTTATCAACGACGGCCGCGCTGTCTTCCGGCACCTGATAGGGCGGTTTGTAGTCGACTTCTTCCGTCGCAATTATGTCGAGAAACTTATTGAGCTGTGTCGACCAGATGCGTTTGCCGGCGAGCTCGGCCGGGATAGGGTCGTCGTCGGGGTCGGAGGTGAGGACGGCAGCGAACGGCTCGACCTGTCCGCGCCTGTTCAGAATCGTCAGCGCGTTGGTGTTGGCGAGGATATCTGTTGCATTGTTGCGGCCGTCGTTTTGCAGATTGTTGATGTCGTCGGCGTGGAGGTCGATTTGCTCAGACAGCTCATAAATAGACTTTGCAATTTCAGATTCCTTTGCCTGAAGTTGGAAATTGAGCAATTCGAACGCCCGGGCGACCATTCTGTTAGTGACGCTTTCGGGGTCTTCGGCATTTCTTATCTGCGTTATCAGACCTTCTATAGTTGTATTTTCTGCTTGGCTCATAGTTAGTTGAACTGCTTACTGAATTGACGTGAGAAAACCCGCGGCTTATGGCTGTCGTTGGCCGTCACGATGTCCGGCATGATCTGAGTCTCGTCGTCGACGATCTCGAGCTTCAGCTTAAATTTCTGAGGTTCTGTGGGGCGATGTTTGCGTTCGACATCGTCGACTGACGGGATGACCTTCAGCGGCAGCGGCGACATATCGAGAAGATAGACCGACTCACTGGCCACCATATCGAGCATGAAAGCGATCTCGTCGGGCCTCATGAAGTCGGTCTCCAGCTCCAGTGTCCGGCTACAGGCAATCCGGCCGCGGTCGGTCGTCAGCTCGTCGGTGACACTGTCGTAGCGTTTGAACTGAGAGTCGTCGGTGTCATCGAAGCTGTCGGCCACGTAAAGCTCGCCGGGCATGTCGATGATTTCGTAAACGCCGAGAGAATTGCGGAACTTCAGGCGGTAACGTTCGGGAGCATCGTCGGCACGGCATATTACCAGACGACAGGAAAAAATGCCGTCGCGGAAAATATCGAAAACGCTCGGGATTATATCGTATTGCTCCATGAAACGAAGCCTGAGAGTGTCGACGTCGAGGGCATAAACTCCGGCATCGTCGAGGTCGAACATCATAGATTTGTCAGTCATGAGTTCGACAGCCTTTATCGTCCCTGTTTCCGTAGCCAGAAAATAGAGCGGACAAAGTTCGGTCTCGCGCATGAGCAGACGCCATCCGGCTGTGCGCGTCGTCAGGAAAAAATTGCCGGCCGGATTGAGGAAACGCCCGGTAATGGCATCGGTTCCGCCGGAGATATAGCGGCGGTAATTCTGTTTCGAAACGCCTCCCGGCAATGCAGTGAAAAAGTCTTCCAGCTCATAACCGTCATATTCCGAAACTACGCGCACCTCCCATTCGTCGAGCTCGGCCGGCCCCATGACCTCGAGAATCGGATTTATCCCGTCAGGGGTAACCTCACTGTAGCCGGTAACGACCGAGTCGATGACTTCCGAGATATTGATCTTCAGCGGAATTGCGAAAGTCCCCGAAAACACATGTTCACCCCCTATTTCCACTCCGATTCGGCCGCCGTTGGCCTCAAAAGCTCCGGCAGGGAACGCTCCCCGTATTATTATAGGGTTGCGGGCGAACATGAAGTCATATTGTTTCTGAGACGGCATGGCTATGCTGTTACTGTTGTTGTGGCCAGCGGGCCTATGAAATCGACTGCCGAGGGGTGAGAGTCGAGAAATCGCGAGCGCTCAGGGCCCGGAGTCGTCAGGAACCTGTAGAAGTCTTTGAGAGTCGACATATCGCGTTGATCCCATTTTTCATAGAGAGCCTCGACCGACATGACCTGCGGCGCTGTCAGAATATTGTCCGTTTCCATACGGCAAAATTATCATGGCCCGGCGTCGCTATAAAGGACTAATCGGCAACCCATTTTGCCGCGATAACCACAGTATAATCAACCGAAACCGACTGCCGCCCTATTGGCGTAGGAGCGAGTGACCAGTCTGCGGGCCCATCCTGACGCGAACGGTCGTTTATCTCGTAGATATCGTAGGTCAGAATGGCCTTATAAGTGCGCGTCTGCTTGCTGTAGATGTCGTGCGGAGCGGTCAGTGCCGGGTCGTTTTCCCACGTCAGTTGCGATTTGCCCATATTCATGAGCAGACAGCCGGCCGCTCCGATATACCAGCGGTTTTCTTCGTAGCCGTACTCCTTATAGCCCGTCCGCTCGATAAAGGCAACGGCTGCCGCTTTCCGGGCTTCGAGTGTGTCGAGATTCCGGCCGTAATTCTCTCCCAGCAAGCGCCATGCAAGATGGCGGCTTCCGGCCGAAAAATCGGGAATTCCCTGCTCGGCCTTTATGTCATAGTAGCCCTGAGGATGCAGTGATTTCAGCTTCAGCTCTACAGGCACTCTACGCCCCGCCGGCAAAGTATAGGTGAGCGTGTCGATCATGCAGCGGAGTCCGCGAAAATTATACACGCTGAACATATCGAGCGACAGCAGCTCAGGCTTCGTCATGCCGACGTCAAGCTCGACAGTTCGGTTGCCATGGCGCAGAATTTCGTCATACCGGGCCCAGAACCGGGAGAACAGGCCATCTTTGAACTGAAAGAGCAGTGACACGGCCGGAGTGGTGCCGTCGTCGAGCGTCAGCGGCATACCGTCGTCACCTTCCGGGGAAAACCGTCCGAACGTCTTGCCGTCTTTGGTGTAGGCGAACATGAAAGCCAGCGGCGTTGAGCTGCCGTCATCACCGTCGCCGTCGTCACCGATGATATAGCTGTGGTAGTGACGGGCGCCCGTAAGATAGAGCGGGCACACGTCGTTGAACGACGGCCCGGCGCCTGTGTCTACGTTCGACACACGGCCCACAGGCACACACTCGTCGTCGCTCGCAAGATCAAGCGCCTCGACACCTTCGGGCTGCGGATCCCAGTTGAAAAAAGTCGATGACGACTGTTTCACCTCACTGTTATGAGAATCGAGAAGGAACCATGTGCCGTTAACGAACTCCCGCGCCAGAAAGGTGTCGGTCCGGGACTGTTCCGCCTCTCCGGTATTTTCGGCGGCCGCGGCCGCTGCCGGTCTGGCCGGAACATAATAGGGGTCATCGTCATAATGGTCGTCGGGCTCGAAGTCGGGATAATCCTGCTCAGGATCGCAATCATACCATGGGTCGTAATAATCGGCATTTACGTCGCCGTCCCATCTCGGCTTGGAAGAAGAACCGGTATTCTTCCAGTTCTTGACATTTCCTCCCATTCGAACAGATTCAACATCAAGTCCTCGCGCGAAATCCTCGAAGCGCTCATAGCTCGGGGCCGCCCCTTCTATTGATGTCTTCGCCGACAGTCTGATATATTGCGGCTGCTCATAGTTTACCAGCGGGGAACCGGCGGCATATCCGTCGAGCACGCCCGGCGCGCTTTTGTCATTCAGTATATCGCGCAGAAGCCCGAGCCTCACAGTTCCGCGCGCCGCATCGATATTGTAGATGAGACCGAAGCGAACCCACAGGGCATTCATGAACTCTTCGACAGTGCAGTCGGGCATGAGATCGCGATATTTTATCCGTTCGGGACATACAGCATCGGCCGCGTTGTTGAGCACCACCAGACGGGCGAGATCTCTGTTCTGCCGGAACGGATTGCCGACAACCCTCAGCCCGAGATCCCGGAACACGAGCTCGAGCACGCGCCACACTTTCAGGAATGGCGAAATACAGTAGCCGTCGGGCACCGTCACCACGGTCACTGTGCCGTCGATAACCCTTTTTACTTTTGTCGGAGTCCGGAACCCTGGCCCGTTTGGAATATTCAGAACCTCCCAGTAGGTTTTCTCAACGTTGTCGACCGTAGCTGTCGGATTGTCGACAGCTACCGGGAAAATGGCGAAATCGCTCGCCAGCGGGTCAGGATTCTTATAGATGGCATATAATTCCTCGAGCAGCCATTCAACGGGTGTGCCTCCGTCTTTTTCGCGCGGCTTGCGAACCGGCAGATCCGACAGGTCGGCCAGCTTACGGGATTGCCAGGCGGCGTAGGCCGTAGAGTTGTCGAAACCGATATTGAAGGTTATTCCGGCAGCTTTTCCGGCAGAGGTGATGTTCATCTTGCCGCGCCGCTGGTAAGCTCCGTCGATAACCGTTGCCGTGCGCTCAGGTTTGTTCGGGTCAGCCCATGAGTCGACACGGTGGGGCATGTCGAGCAGCCTGATATTGCGGCGTGTCGCCGGAACCGTAGCCGAAACCGACTGGCTGCCCAGTTCATTGAAAGCGGGGTTTGAATCCTCGATCTGAATCTTGAATCCCGACGGCAGGTCGAGAGCCTCGCCGTCGGACAATATTTTTATCATGACAGGTAGTTTGTTAACGTTTGCGAGTGAAAGGCGCGCGGGCACGGTCGCGGTCAGACTGAGCGCGGTCGAGATCGGTGAGCACAACATGGGCGCGGATATTGGCCGCGGCCGCGCGCAGCTCCCGGGTGGCAGCGACGAGATCGCTCATGTCGACAGGTGAGGCCGCGCCCGTGAAGCCGCCGTCGGCAAAGCCCGCGGAGGGTGCCGGTATTGAGCCCGCTCCGGCAATGCGCGAACGCCTGATGGCCTCGATAGTGCCCACGGCATCGATAACGCGCGGATTGTCCATGATAGGCTTAGGAATGACATATTCGCCTCGATGGACGACTCCGGCGATCTCGTAGCGGCCGCCGTCGCCGGTATAACCGCCGTCGGCGTAACCCGAAAGAACCCGTTCGGCCGTTGCCGGACTGTCCGACGACTTATTCCCAGTGGTGTTCCCCGGCTGCATATTCTTAATCTTCTGGCGCTCGGCGTTGGCACTGACGACCTGAGCGGCACCGGTAGCTGTCAGCATTGCGGCGGCAATTGCCCCGCCGATAGGGCCGAGATCGGCGAACGCCTTCATAATAGCTACGGCTGTGTCGGCGATTATCTGCGACACCTTGATGGCAAAATTTACGTCGGCATACTTCTTCTGAATCGCGAGCTTCTTATTCTCCTTCTCTTCTTCGAGCGCGGCGGTGTCCTCCCCGTTATTCTTGGCCTGCTGAATGAGAACGTCGAACTTCGCATCGCTCGACGCTATCTCGGCCTCCTGGATAGCCGTAAACATCGAGCCGGAAAGCTGGGAGTAATAGTCGAAATACTTTTTGGCATTATCGACGCCCATCTGTAGCCGTTTTTTCTGATAATCCTTTTCGTCGATAAGGCCCTGCCGATGGTATTCTTCGAGTTTCTCGAGCTCGCGGTCATATTCCTGAGCCCACGAAAGGCCCGTGAGTTCCTGAAGTTGCCACATCTGTTCCTGATACTGGAAATTCAGGGCGGCAATACGCCGCTGTTTCTCAGTCTCGAGGCCTACAGTGTCCTCCCCCTCCTTTTTGGCAATCTTGATCGCAGCGTCATACGTGGCCTCGAGCTGACTGCGCCTGAGGTCGAAAGCGGCCGTGATACCCTGTCGGCTTGTCGTGTCGACCGACAGTTCGCGCATCTTCTCGGCCCACGCGCCGGTGTCGTTGAGGATCTCGTTCTGTTTCTTCTTCATTTCTTCGGCAAGCTTCTCGCGCATAGCCAACCAGGTATTGAGATCCATTTCTCCTTTATCTTTAAGCTCGACTTTTCGTTGTTGCATCTTGATCAGTTCGGCGCGATGGCGGTCACGCTCTATCTCGTCGAGCAAAAGAGTGGTAGCCTCGGCCATTTTTATGTCGTTGGCATTTTTCTCCCGGGTGGCGTGCGACAGCTCATCGTAGAAGGCGTTTGTGGCTTCCAGGCTGTTTTCGTATTCTTCCTGAGCTAAGGCAGTCTCGGCCTTAATGCGTTTGCGGTTTTCCTCGGCCGACTTCAGGGCATAGTTGTTGCGCTCGGCCTGAATCTTATCGAGCGTCTGAGTGTGAGTGGCGTCGGTCTTTGCTGCCATATCGGCGAGAGCCTTGTCGAGATCCTCGTAATATTTGATCATCTCTTTACTACGCCTGACCATATATTTGTTTTCGGTCATCTCGTTGCGTTTCATATTGATCTCGAGCAGCCGCTGCTGGTGGGCGTCGTCGACAGGGGCTGTCGCCTCGTCGATAGAATCCTCGTTGTAGGTTCCGGGAGTATGGTGTTTCTTCTTATTCTTGCTTTTTCCCGACAGAGCTTTCAGCTGTTCGCGGATCTGCTCTTTCCGGGCTTCGATATTCTGATATTCCTCCATGGTCGAAGCCTCGGTCTTTCTGAGATCCTTCAGCTCCTTCTTCAGAGCCTTAATCTTCTCGATTTCGGCATCGACAGCCGCGCCGACTTTGTTAAGCCCTCTGGTAATGTTGTTCGTATGGGTGGGAATCGCTTCGTCTGCAGAGGTAAAAACGTCCTCAATATTGATTCCGTTCGCCTTCATGTCTGCCTTGAAGTCGGCTAAGGCGTTCGCCTTATTGGTAACTTCCTCGTTTGATTGCCTTAATTCCCACGAATAATCATCGGATATGGCTTCTGATCTTTTTACTTTTACTACCTGTCCATAAGTTTTACTCCATGGTAAACGAATGGGGCCAAGATATGCAGGCCCAGTATAGGTCCTATCATCTTCGACAATATCGTTCTTGTGTTTATCATATTCGGCTTGTGCTTTACGCTGACGCGATTTGGCCGCCTCTTCCTCGCTGATATATTTCTGATATTCATCTTTGTAATATGCGAGTCTCATTCGCTGCTCCATTGAACCGATATATTTCTGAAGAGCCTCGTCATTGGCTATAAGTCTGCGTCGCTCGGCGTCAAGATGACCGCAATATCCCGGAATAACAGCGTTTAGTCGGTTTATGGCTTTTATTCGATCATCCATCGAGGCGTTCTCATCTTTCGCAACTTTGACCAAATCCATTATTTTGGCTTTCTCAGTGTTGATAGAGTTGATCAGTTGCTCACGCCTTTCTTCATGCGCTTTCGCCTGCTGTTTAGTTCTTTCCTCCGCCTCATTTAGCTTGTCGAAAGATTCTTTGGTTTTCTCAGTGCTTGAAAAAAGAGTATATAAGGTTACGCTCAACGCCGTTACTGCGGCAATGACGGCGCCCCATGGCGTTGAAGTCAGAGCGACCTTGAACGCATTAAATGATTTCAGAGATGCCGCAAAATTTAGTTTCAGCAGTTTCAGCACTCCGATTAAGGCATAAAAGCCCGTTTTAGCAGCAGATACAGCTCCTTTTATAGCTGAAATAGACAGATTAAACAGCAGCTGAGCCTTGTGGACTGCGAAAAGCGTGACCTTGTATGTTGCCAATAGAATTAACAGTGATTTGATTACGACAGATTTATTCTTCATCCACTCGACGACATCGCCGAGTGAACGAACCAACCAGGTCAGGCCGTCGATAAGGTCTTTAATCGGGCCTTCGGTGCCCTCTGAGATTTTCAACATCAGCTCCTCAGCGGCCGATTTCAGTCCGGCCATAGAACCGGCGACGTTGTCTGCCATTGTTCCGGCCATGTTGTTGAAATCTTCAGTTACACCGGTGATGGCGTCGCGAAGTTCAGTCAGTGAACCGGCCTGAGCGAGGAACGTTGAGAATGCAGCCACGCTACGTTTGTCAGTCAGCTCGAGGGCCTTTGCGAGGTCAACGCCCTCGGCATTGAGTTTCTGAAGCCCGGCCGCCAGATCGTCGGCATTCTTCACCGGGCCGCCTAATGCGCGCGCGAGGTCGCCGTTGGCGTCGCAGAGTTTCAGGATTATATTGCGCGTTGCAGTGGCGGCGCTGCTGGCGTCGAAACCGGCGTTTGCAAGCTGGCCAAGCAGGGCCGTCGTGTCCTCCAGCGACAGGCCGAACGCGTGGGCAACCGGGCCCACGGTAGAGAGAGAAGCCTGTAGCTTAGGAAAATCGAGTGCCGTTTTGGTTGTGGCGATGGCGAAAGTTGCGAGAACGTCCTCGGCCTCCGAAGCATCTTTGTTGAATATTCTCAGAGCCGCACCGGCGAAAGCGGCCGCGCTGCTCAGATCGGTGTCGACAGCCTTTGCGAACTTCAGAACCGCGCCCTCCATGTCGAGAATCTGCTGTTTGGCAAAACCGAGTTTGGCCAATTCGATCTGAAGCTGCGTGACCTGAGCGGCGGAATATGAAGTGGTAGCGCCCAACTGTCGTGCGGCAGCTGTCATTTCCTTAATGCCCTCTTTGGTCGTTCCCAGAATAGCGGCGAGCTTCGAATTTTCTTTCTCGAACTCAACGACGATATTGAAAGCATTGCGGAAAGCCCCAACAACAAGCGAACCTACTACCATGGCAATGCCCATGAAGAAGCCTTTTATAGCAGTCGAAACCTTGTCGAGCGAAAGCAGAGAAGCCATAAAGCCGCGGGTCGAGCGCGTTGCGGCGGCCTGTGCTTTTTCGACTCTTCGGATTTCCTTTTCTAACGTTCGATATTTTTCAGGGTCGGCTGCTTTCGAAGTGTTTGCGAGCTGTCGCTTTAGATTCTTCAGCTCCTTACCGAGTTGAGCAGCTGTTTTACGGGAAATGTCGACTTGATCGTCTTGTTTTTTTATCTCTCGTTTATTCTGCTCAATTTCGCGAGTATTTTGATGTATAGCGTTATTTAGCCGCTTAATCTCGGCCGAGTGGTCGCCTTCTGTAGCCGCAAGTCTCGATATTTCCTTGCGGTGTTCTTGATTCTGTTTTCGGAGATTCTCGGTCGATTTAATGAGGCGATGAATTTCTTCAAGCGCCGTTTTAGCTTTAAGATCGAGCTCGGCCGAAATCTTATCATTTTGTAGTTTTGCCATAACAAAGGGGATAATCCTGCTTTTTTCGCAAAATTATCCCCTTTGGATTTCGTTCTGAAGGACAACTATTTGTCTCGCTGGCTATTCATCATAATAATGGATTCTGTCGAACTGATCCCAGTCAGGAGCGTCCGGGTCGTATAGATCATCTTTTTCTTTTGAATATGGAGATCCGTCTTTCATTTTCAAACCGTATATATCCGGATGCTGTACCATATGGTCGATCTGATGTTTATACCAGGCTCGAAACACCTCCCAGTCTTCAAGATGCCATTGTGGATAATTACGGAAAATATCGTTAAACTCCTTGAATGCACCTTCGATGCCCTTGTGATGGCCGAATTGCATATCGACCAGCATACTGGCTTTTACTTCCTTTTCGCTTTGCATAAGCGTCGCAAATTGGTCGATTCCAAGGCGTTTTCGGCGAATAATTTCTGCTACGGCAATGCAAGCGCCGCTCACACATAGTCCCCAAATAATGCTGACGATTATAACTACATACCATGGTTCGTGCATGAATACGATCATGAAAACAACCATTAGCAGGGTTGTAATCCAAAAGATACGGAATGCTGTAGAGTCTTTCATTTTTCGAGGCTTTTAGTTATCAGATCGGTTATCAGTTGTGAAGTCGAGATTTTCCGGCGGTCAGCTTCGGCCCGGAGTGTCGACAGGAGCCGCGACGGCAGCGAGACCGAGACTTTGATTCTCGGCTGTCCGTCGATACATTTCCGGCCGGCGTTTTCGCGGGCGCCTCCGCTTCCTATACCTCCCATAGTCGGTTGCTATTGTGTTTACGCAAAGATAATTATAATTTCAGAAAAAGTGGTAAATTTTCAAATAAAAAAAATATATGTTATACAACATATAATCCCCGGCGGGAGGGTGTGCCGGGGACTATGGTTGTCAGAGCTGTGCCGCCGGTGTGTCGTTCTCCGGCAGGTCGACGTCGGGCGGACTGGCGAGCGTCAGAATGTCGCGGCGGATCATCTGCAACGCCCTGAGGCGAGAGAGCGTCCGGGCGTCGCTTTCGGTGTCGGTGGCAGTGAGGTCGAGGATGACAGAGCGCGACCAATTCTATGCCGAGGCGGTTGAGAGCGCCTACGATTTTTTCGGCTTGCTTCGGGCGTGGTTTAGAGCGACCGGCTACATAATGCCAGTTGATCAGTCAATGAAATATTTGCTTTTGCCATGACAATTTTGCCAAGTTTTACCGCTATTACACGGGCATTTTGGATTTCTTATGCCATGTAGGACGTGGCTGTTATGAATTTTAAGCATTTTATTGTGCTCGGCGATCTCCGATACGTAATCTATTTTTTCCAATGAAGGCACGCGAAAAGTCATAGTCGTTTCTCCATTGAAGTTAGAAACTGAAAAATCGCCCATTCCAATAATATTCATGCCGACTAACATTCCGGTATCACAAGTGCCGGACAATTCCTCGCATTCTGTGACTTCTGTTTCTAATGAAATGTTCTCATTATTGAGGGTTATTGACACTCGATACACCGGGACAATCTTTGTGCCATGGACGCCGATAACGTTAGCCATACTAATCGGGATCAATCCAAGAGCTCGCGCAGTGCCTTTGGTAATTACTGAATTTGTGGCTCCAGTATCCCATATACCTTTAGTGTTGATATTTGCTCCTGACTTAGGATTGGAAATCTTAACATCAGTTTTTATAACATTAGTTTTTGGGGTTGAGATTGTGAGCGCGTTGACAGGCATATTATGCAAATACTACTCGTGAATGAAAGGTTTGAGTATAGGCTTCATCTCCAGGAGTGCAGAGCTGGATTAGGAATGTGCCGAGTTCGTAATTTGACGCGGCATAATTATAGGCTTCTTCCATGGTATCAAAGGCACCCACAACCTGATTATCAACAAGCACAATATGCTTGCCATTATACTGCTTAACCAATTCATTCTGATTAGTTAAGTAGTAATTGAATAGGGCTTCTAAGGATGTCATAACTTAATTAGGTTCGTTAACGATGTCGCAAAAATACGACTTAAATTTGAATTACAACGCATAGGTATACATAAATGTTGTTGCTAAATCAAAGATAAAATATGAAAAATCGGGAAAAAGCCCCGCCGAAAAAAGGCGGGGGTGTGCGGGTAGAGTGGAGGATGTCAAACGGCAGCTATTGAATCGCAAGGAATTGCCGGCCAATCATGTGCAGGCCGTCGACTATACGCTGGCGCTGGGCCGGACGCGGGATCTTGAGAGCGTTGGCATAGTGGCTGAGCAGCTTTTGGTTGATTCCTGTTGCGCGGCTGATGGCAGCCATGGTTGTAAAGGATTCCGCGTTGCGAAGAAGAGCGGAGGCCGACAGGGTATATACGATCTCGTAATCGCCGGAGGCCAGCCATTCGGGCACCTGATCGCCGTCCTCGACCATAGATTCTACATGGAAGCGGAGGGATTCCTCAAAATCCTGCTTTATGCCCGGCAGCGTCTTATTGGTGCACAATATAGCTCCTACTCCCTCATAGCCCCAGCCACAGCAGAAGTTTTTCTCAGACCAGCTTATTTCTACGTTAATAATATTAGCCATATTACGATATTTGTTAATGCAGGAGGTTTAACGCCAGCCTGCCTGTTTGAAAATACTGTTTAAAATCTCTTGTTCAAGTGTATCAGACGGTTTCTTGTTCACTGTGACACGCCCTTTCTTGACTGGATGTTTGAATTGTCGATGGTCGCCTCTGGTCGTCGCGAGATACCAGCCGTCAGCTTCGAGCATCTTTATTACCTCTCTTACCTTATAGCGTCTCATTAATATTCAGTGTTATCGTTTGACACCACAAAGGTAGTAATTTTTCTATATATAACAAATATTTTGGGTAGAAATTTCGCTATCATATAAAAAAAATCCCCGCCGAAAATCGACGGGGACGGGCAACGGGCGGCAGACAGACGAAAGTCAGTCGGTTTCTTTTTCGGCTGGCACCTTCTTATGCTCGCGCCACGCCTGGACGGTAAGCACTACAAACGAGAGCACAATGAGCCATAGCGTTTCGAGGCCTATTGACGCCAGAATGGCGACGAGCGCGGCCACTTTGGCCCAGAGCCACCAGAGGCAGAGCAGCCCCGGCAGCAGCACGAGAGTGCCGCGGATAATGCCGGCAATGATAAATCTGATCTTTTTCATGTTAATAACTCGGTTTTATTGTTGATAACTATTAGAAATTGTGTCGCGGACAACCTTCCGGAGCCAGTCGCGGAACTCGTAGCGTATATCCCGGAGAGTCTCTTTATAGAGAATGCCCCAGACAGGCCGGTTGTATATCCTGTAATTTCCGAGACGCTTCATGTCGAGAAATCGCAGATATGTCGGGTAGGTCGCTGAGGCAGAAAGCGACGTGCCTCTCGCCTCGAGAGTGAAAGCCGGAGACTCCAGAGCCTTCTGTAACATCCCCGACCGGCTGCGCAGAGTCCCGTCGGTGCGGTAGGCTTGTTTCCCGTAGATTTTCCGGGCGGCGATACTGCGCTGCTCGTTGAAAATTTTGCGGAATCCCCTGCTGACATATTCTTTGAAATATCTGGAGACGAGGTCGGGATCTTTAGTTGGGTCGGTCATAATCCGTCGGTGTCGACATTAAAAGCAATTGACCAGCCGGCGAACGTGCCGTAAAGCTCCGTTTCCGGCGCCGTCTCAATAGAGCCTATGTCGATCCGAAACGGCCGGCAAGGCTCATGGAGGTCGTTCAACAAACAGCCCTTTATCGCCTCGGCGGCCGGTTGCGTCTGCTCCAGCAGCCCGAACGACGACTCTTTTGCCGGGTTATATTTCCTCATGACAAACACGACGCAACGGTTTGACTCCCGAAAAGCGTCGGGAGTAAGAGCCGTTGAGTCGGCCAGCGGCGGAAACACAAACAGAGTCACGGAACCGGCCGGAAGCGACTGGATCTTTTTACCCATTTCCCTGTCGATGGTAACGGGTAGAACTCCTGTAATGGAATCGATGCGCGCTGCAATCCCCTCCCAATACAGACGGAACTCGGTAAGATTGATCATGACAGCCCGAAATAATGGTCAGCTTCGGCAGTGCGGCGCCTGACGAGTCCCGGAAGGCGCTTCAGCACTCCGTTGCAACGGGCACTGACAAACTTCATGAACTCGGCTCTGATTGACGGATCGCCGGGATTGGCCCTGACCTTACGCACCAATGTCGGGGCCTTCTTCGCCAGCGAACCTATATTATATGAAAGCGACACCAGAGCGTCGAACTGGGGCTGCGATAGCTTCACTCCGGCGAATACCGGCTCGACAGTTGAGGCAAAGCGTGCGATATCGCGGTCGAAAAGCGCGTCGGCTTCCGCCTGGGTGATACGTTTGCCGGGCGCAACATCGGGCCCCGTGTGGCCGTAGCCTATAGTAAGAACTCCGGCCGGGCAGCGGTAGGCGGTCAGCCGACAGCCCTCCCATGACTTTATGAGCTGTTTAATTTTCTGCGATAGTTCCATGATTTATAATTGTTTAAAATTAGACTACATTTTAAGCAAAATCAAATATGCTTATTTCGACGGTGAACTCCGTTTCTCGTGGAGATACTCGAACTTACACCGATAAAGATAGATAAGCACCTCCCACATATCTGTCCGTTCGACATCGCGCACATTTCCGAACAAACCTGCCGTAGCCACCTCGAATATTATGCCTGTAAGGCCGGTTTTGTCGTCGGGCCTGGGGCTGCCCGAGCTCTTGAAAATTATCCTGAAGTCGATTTTCTTTCCGTTTATCTCAATCGGGCCGCTCATGAGCGCCTTCCAGACCGAGGCAAGCAGCGTCGCGGCATGAAATGCCAGCAGATCAGGAACAGAATCAGATTCAGGAATATGATACAGGCACCGGGCTATATGGTCATAACCTTTGGCGACATCCTCTTCATCGGCACCGACGAGCGACTCAAACACGGTCAGACACTCCGCGAACTCGCCGAACGTCATGCCCTCCAGCCAGTCGCCCGGGCCTTTGTAGCCATGGTATGATGGTAGCAGATTGACCGGCGTCGAGAAATCGGGAGATATGCGGCCGTCGGTCTCTGTGAAAAATCCATTGACGACGTCGGTCTGTGCCTCCAGTTCGGCGGCGTGTTCCGGCTTCAGAATAGTGAAATCGGCTTTTCCGAGACCGACCAGATAAGAAAGCCAGCGAACTCTGAAATAATCGAGGTCTATCGTGCCGCTTCCGAGCGCGAAAGCCAGAAAGCAGTAATATTCGTATTGCTCCGGCGACAACTCATCGACATGAGCCGGAATTTCGATCGTTCGCCCGCGTGTTGTTATAGTTTCCATCAGAATGTCATCCCTTTGCTGTGAACAATAGGCCCCGAGATATAGGCTTCGGCATGGGAGCCGTCGGCATCGAGCTCCGCTACGAGCTGTTGCAGACGGTTCAGACATCTGTCGGCGTCGGCTCCGAGAGAAGCAGCGACGGCGGCACGGGCAGACTGTTCAGCTTTGAGGCGTGACTTAACCGGCTGCGACTGCTGAATCTGCACTATCCCTTCGGGGATAACCTCTACGGGCAGACGCTCTACTGCTTTCTTTATCGAGAGCAGCGCCAGCGCCCGCGCTGCGGAATCTTTCAATACTGAGGAAATCTTCTCATCGCCTTTGAGCAGTGCGGCCAGATACTTAGCTCCGAGCACAGGCGCCACGTCGGCACCCTGAACTTCGCGGATGATCGGAAGAAGGGTCACAAACAGGCGGTGAGAACCTATATTATAGTATTCGTCGAATTCCTCTTTACTGCGTATGAGAAGGCCTATGCGCTGGCGGTATTTCCTTGACTCTGTCCAGAACGGGAAAGCTCCCCGGTCGAGAACCTCCACCAATGCATCCGTCGCCTCATAGGCCAGACGGGTGATGTTTTCCTCATCCTTGAACTCCTGAAGAGCGGTTAGCCCTTTCTCATTCTCGCCGAGACGGCGTGAACGTCCGCCATCGTCATGCTGAGCGTCGAGAGTCGGAATTATTTTGAGCCATGTAAAGAAAGCCACGGCCTGTTGCAGATATTTCAGCGCATCGAAAGCGAGAGGCGGGCTGTCGGATTCAGGATCTTCATAGAACGCGGCCAGAGCCTCGACAGGCTCCGGGCCTATGATCGCCACAACGTCGCGGGTCCCGAGCGGCAGAACCGGCTCCCACTTGTCGAAAGAAATCCCTTCGGATATAAGGCCTACAGCGGCCACAATTTCGGCGCTTCCGTCGCCATCGCGGTTAAACAGTCTCATCGCGTTTCAGTTTATAGGGTTCCCAGTCGTCAAAATCTTTATTGAACGACTGAATATTGTCGAACAGGTTACGCATTGGCTTTCATGCGGTTTTCCGGGTTGACATTCTTTTCGGCCTCGACGACTGTGCGATAGAGCCCGATTTTAATGTCGGTTCCCGGGTGGTTGGTGTCGATAAACTGCTGAAAAGGTTTGCATAGAATCATGTCGGCGACGGCGGTTTCGGTAGCGTTGTAGACCTTCAGGGCATATAACTTCTCTGAGCCGGAACCAAGTTTGGTGTCGAGAATGAGGTTAGAGAGCGACGGGTCGAGTCCGAAGCCTGAGGTAGCGGCCGCTTCGGCTTTTTTGCATATAGCGACCTGAGCCTCGATATAATCTTTGACCTTATTATCGATCGAGGTTACTTTCCAGCCTTCGAAATTGTTTGCTTCTGGATTCCAGAAGTTTGAAGTGTGGAGAAACTTGCCAGCATTCTCCTTCCCCGACATTGATGCGGCAAAACGCTCCATAGCCGCGTCTTTGAAGTCTTCCAGCATCTTCGGAGAATAGGTTATGCCCCTTTGCAGACAGAGATCCTTGATAATCTCTTCCTGGCGATCCCAGTATGACTGAGGCGACTCGATATGTTTCGATATCGCAGACGCGTTGGCGTTATATGTTGCCAGAAGCGGGGCGAGTGTCCCGGCCAGATCCAGCCAGTCGAAAGCGCCGATAAAACGCGGAACGCTGTAATAGTCGTGGTTGTAGCTGTAGACATTGTAATAAGCCAGCGAAACGGGATATTTCATCGGTTCACGCGGGTTGAACAGCGGGTAGACGTGCGACGTGGCCTGATCGGCCACCGGCCAGTCGGCCACCATCGCCTCGACAGGATTCTTATTTTCACCGGGCCATACGAAACGCACCTTACGGGCCGGGACGTGTTCGACTTTTGCTATTCGGCCGGCGCCGATGCGACGACCGCGCGTTATTGTGAATTTAACCCAGAAACCTTCGAGATGACACAGGTCGATCAGGCAGCGGTGCATCTGTGTGAGATAATCCGTCGATTTGAGGTCGGCAGTTATCTCATCGTCGACAGTCCATTGCCGGTAGAATATGTTCGACCCTTCTTCGACAGCATCGCGGTATAGCCGCGGCCCTTCGCCCCATTGCAGACCGGCCTTCTTGCCCATGATGCCCTCTCCGGCATAGAATTTCTCGAGCAGCTGACACACGCGCCCGGGCAGATCATTGTCGGGGCCGAACGGGATAATCGGCACACCGTTAACGTTCATGTATTTATAGCCGAACGAGCCGTTGGCGCTCCGTATCATATACGAAGAGGGCGCCCAGCCGCGTTGTTCTCTTGAACTTATGCTGAAAGTGTAGATCTCTTCGGCGCCGTTGTCGACGAATCCGAAATTTCCGCTTCTGCGTATCATCGTAGAAATAGTAGATTGTTAGTTTAACACCGTGCGTCGGCCGTTAAATTCTATGATCAGCGGCTGCCAGCACACACGGGCGAGTCCCGTTTCGGTGTCAGTGAAATAAAGTTTATAGCTCGAATACTCGATCTTTTCGTCGGATGCCTTCGGCCGGATCCGGGCGGCTTTAACCGTCACGACATCGCCGCCGGATCGCGTCGCCCTGTTCCATTTCCGGAACTTGAACGAGAACGTTCCGCCGGCGAGGCTTATTCGCTTCATCTGCTTGATAGCCTCGAAAACATCTATCGGCGCCGTTGTCTTATCCATGGTAACAGGATTTCGGAGAATGCGAGATAAATCACGTAAAGAATGACGGGGAGAATGATGCCCAGCCCGATGAAGGTTTCTATAGGTAATGTGGCATTAACTTCCGTCTGAGTTTCTTCCTTCTTCTGGCTGACGGAATCAGCAGTGACGGAGCTGTCTGATTCTTCCAAATAACTGCGTAGTGAGAATATGTCTTCGGCGCCTTGGAAAGTCTCTTCAAAGCCCTCGAAATCGAAATTTCGAAACCAATAGACAACTGTCGGGCGACCGGCTGAATCCCGTTCGATGTCGACTCGTCCCCGATCTTCGACACGTTCCCGATTTTCACCCCGTTGATACAGAGAATTACGCTGTTCGCCTTGAATTGAGTCAGTTTGTTTTGTTTCTGTGAGCTCGATGTGCTCGACCGTCGCTGTCTGGCCGACAGTATTTCTCGAGCTACGGCAGCTAATTGTCGAAATGTAAGCGAGAAAGACCGCGCACATTGACAGAACTCGGAACTGAGCCCCCGGATAATATTTTTCATTCGTCTTCATTGGTTAGAATTTACAGTCATTCCGTCGAGTTGTTTCCGGACGTCGCTTTTGAACCTGTCGAGTTGATTCTCATAGTGCAGAGAGATGCCCAGAAGCGAGGCTACGAAAATGCAGACACTACCGAAGGCGGTAAGAACCGATCCGTGGATCTCTCCTTCAGGGGGAATAAACAGCCCTATAAAAAGCAGGGTAATTCCCGACAGCATAGTGATGACCGCCAGAATATAGATGATGACCTCTTTGACGGTCAGTTTGTCGAATTCTTCTTTCAAGTGTTTCATCGTTTGGCACTGTGATGTTTTACAATGCAAAAGTCTTTAATATCGCGCGCGTTGCGAAGGACAAAAGAAAAGCGCCCGTTTCGCAACGACCGCCCTCTTTTCATCAATGAAGTTGAAAAGCAACCTTATTTTACCGTAGATGTCATTATCATTGATTCTTTAACTGTCTGATTCGTCGTCGGGATGGATTGCCGCCGGCGTGTCTGTATCGCTCTCGCTGCCGGGCTCCTGAAAAACTTCGATGTCGGAGAATGTTGCATCGACGCGCGCAGCAACCTCTTCCTGAGTTTCCGTTTCTGAGGGCTCAGTGGCTACCGGCCCGGCAATCGTGGCAAGATCCGAGTCTATAGCATCGAGAACGCGCAATGTGGCGAGTGCCTCAGTGTCGCTCATGCCGATTTCGTCGCTCTGCTGGAGAATGTAGCGCGACAGGCTGGTGAGGGCGCTGTGGTAGTATCTGAATGTTCCGTTTTTGTGCTGGAGAGCTTCGATAACCTTAGCGGCATCGTTGGAGAGACTGATATTTGATTGCATCTTGTTTAGAGATTTGATAGGTTGAACAATAATGTTTCAGGCTTTAAAGGCCGATTTTTGATTGCCTGACGTCGCGGGCGGTCTGGCGTATGGCCCGGGGGATGAAGCCTGTGAGGAATACTATACCTCCGTAGCCGACCATGTGATCGTTATCGATGCATACCCCGGTGAGGCAGATCAGGGTTGCGATTGCGGTTACAAATATAGCAAAATTTTCCGAAGTAAGGTAAATGATGCTATGAATAAGTAGCTTGTTAACTTTAAGCGGCTGCGGCTGCGGCTGAGCCTGTAATGTTGATACTGTTTTCATTTTCGTGACTTGTTTGATTGTTTGACATTTTAGGAACACAAAAAGGCACCCGCCTCTCCATGTCGTCAAACAAGCCACGGAAACCGACGAAGGGTCGAGTTTACTAAATGGTTGGAGAAGGTGGGCGCCTTATTTCGTATGTATCGGGGCATAAAAAATGCCCGAAGGATTTTCGAGCCGTTGCAGACTCGACCCGGAGTTGCCTCCGTAGCTTGTTGACTCTGCAAATGTCGGGAGAATTTAGTGAACAAAAAAAAAAAAAGCTTAAAATAAGTTAACTGAAAGGGCAAAAAAAGCCGTCACCATCAGGCAACGGCTTATGCTGATCAGATTGATAGTTCGGTTATTCTTTTTTGATTGCCATCCCGGTGACCACAAAGCCACTTTGACCTGTATAATTAATTGTGGACGGGGCAATTTTTAGGTTTATAATAGCGTTGGCACCCTTGTTCTTAGCAGCTTCGACGGCTAATTGCAGCCCTTTGACCGGATCCGCAATGCCTTTTGAATTACGCATTACTCCATTGCTGTAATGCCACTCATCGCCTTCTCCGGAATAAACACTCGCAACGACTGAGCCGACAGGCGTGTAGGGAAAGCTTACCGAATTTGACTCAGTAATAAAAAAACCGCGGCTACTATATACATCATAATCCAAAATACCGACGCTCTCGATGTATTGAGGTTTAACAGTCCCGCAGCTTGCGGTTAGCAGCAACAGAGATGACAGCAGGAGATAGATTTTTTTCATTTTGGCGTGTGATTTAAGAAATCTCCGCCGGTTTTCGGGTGTTTGACAGCGTAAATTTACAATTTTTAGATGGTAAACAAGCCAAAAATCGGGATTTACCGACCGAAAAATGCATTTTTCGGCATAAAATTTTGCTCAGGTTTTGGTTATGTTCTGTAAAATCAGCCGATTAATAGTCTCGGCGAAACAAAAAGAAAAATATGACACAACGCGAAGCCCGGGCCGCTCTGACGTCCGAAAGTAATTACCTGCCTCCCTCAGGGGTGAAATATGAGAACATAGGGTTTGTTACCCCTGTGCGAAAGCATCGAGCAGCGGTAAAAAAGTGGCCCGGCGGCGTTGTATGTCCGTCGGGCGGTAAATATGTCGGTAACGGGTAATATTACCCGGTAATCAGGAGCTGAAACGCGCGTCGATCCACTCCCGGGCAAGCGCGTCGGCACCCGGGGCCTGCGAGCCGTTCACACTGATAGCCTTGATCCATTCGCGGCGCATAAGCAGGTATTTGAAAGCATCGGAAAAGTTAGTTGACAAACGCGGCAGCTTCTTAGCCTCGAGCTTTTCGGTTTTCTTCACCTTGGCAACGACCTTCACCGATCCGCGATATTTCACCTCGGCGCGGGCGCCCTCGATACTGCTGATCATTTCGGGACAGTTCAGGGCGTCGACCAGCAGCGCCGGCAGTTTCTTATTTTCGCCGCGCATAAACTCATGCATGAAGTCGAACTCGGCGTTCTGGCGGATTGTCGACTGCTTGCGGGACTTCAGGTTGACAGTCCAGCCCGTGCGGCGCCCGGACGCATCCTTCTCGATAGCATCTTTTATCTTAGAGGCATAGTCTTCTCCCTGTTTCTCGAAGTTATTGCCGGCGCGGTCATAATAAAGATTCAGTTCTTTACGCTCATGCCCGGCAAAGAATGCGAGAAACTGATCGGCAAGCTCGCGGAACCAGCCGGGCGGCAGCTCATAGAAATTCTTATGGATCCTGTAGTATTGTCCATCGGGCTGTCCGATAACCAGCGACAGCATATTGCCGAAGTCCATGCCGCCGTCGATGGGACGTGTCTTATCGAGATGACGCAGCTCGGCCGACGAGAAAGCGGCCACGCCTGAAGCTGTGCCGTCGTAATACTTATGTCTGTCGGAGAACAGTACGTAGAACCTCGCGTCGCGTCTGACGCCGGGTCTCATGCCGAGAACCGACTTCAGGAACTCGTGAAGCTCCAGCGCGCCGTTATACAGGCGTCTGGCATAGTCGACTGTCAGAATATCGATGTTGACGAAGCTCGATATATTCATGAAAAACGTCTGGCCCTTTCTCAGTTTCAGCAGCCCTTCCTCATAGTAATCGATCCGTTTCTCGATCCGGGCGATCTTTCTGATGTCGGGCTTGGCTGCCCGGTTCAGCTTAAGTAGTTTCAGCTGAAGACGGTTAAGCTCAGAGGCCGCCTGAACGATCTTTATAATCCGTTCGGGATCCATCTCTGAGGCATAGCGGAAAAACCAGTCATATTCCCCCTCGGTAACGTCAGGCATATCGGTGGTTATAGTCACACCCCCGTAAAGATGGCAACGGCCGTAAGTAATGGCGTCGCCTCGCAGAATAGGCATGACGCGGGCCGCTTTAGAGTCGGAAGCGTATTTCGTTTCGTCGAACAGCAGGTGAACCACCGACTTACCTGCCAGCAGCGACGGGTTATCGAGAGAGCCCATAAACAGCACCGACCCGTTCCAGAAAGAATATACATGGCGATAATCATCGACAATAACGGAGCAGCGTCGTCGCCACTGCTCCGGCGGCCGTTTGCCTTTTATGTAGTGAACACCTTCGATCAGTCCGTCGAGCTTCCATCCATTCTGCACGGCCGGCATAATATTATCTATCAGGTTGGAATAAGTGTTGGCGACAATCGCCAGTGGTGCTCCGGGCATAAGGCGCACACAGCGCTCGGAACGTCGCGCCAGAATAACCGTACTCTTAGCCACACCGCGACCGCCGACAGAGACGAAGTTCGTCGTATCTATCCAGTCGCAGAAGATCAGGGCGTCAGAGCCGAATTTTACCGGAATGTCGGGAGCTTCATTCTTCATCTTCTCCGAAATCCTTTATATCAGATACCATGCGCTCGAGAAGGTTACGCCGGGCTATACCGGCATCCTCCTTCACGCGCCGGCGCGAAATCTCAGGAATATCGGGGATAGAGTCGATAAACGCCTCCAGCTCCTTTCTGTCGGCTTTCGGGGCGCCCATACTCTCGGAGTCGGGGGTATAGAGCACAACCGGGGCGGCATCGAGAAGTTCCTGAGGAATCTCGGCATTCTGCTTTTCATAACAGCCTCGGAGTTTTGCCGCCTCGACAAAATAGCCCTTGGCCTCTTTGAGCTTTCCCATAGTGGCCGCCAGATTACCCAGCTTGTCGAAGCGTTCGGCATAAAGGTTGGCCCATGCGCGCGGCCTGACATCGTCGACGGCATAGAAAAAATTCAGCGCGTCGGCATATACGCGGCGAGCCATCCAGTCTGATAAGCCGTAGACATCCGACTTAAGCAGCTTGATAATCCCGGCTTTCGTGACGAGACGATTGCCCCCCGGCAGCATCATTCGGGCATTCAGCCCTCTGACCATCTCCATAAGCTCGAAATAATCGCGCTCGGCCGGCGTCAGGCTTTCGAGATCCCCTGTGCGCAGAATGCGTTCGATCTGGTGGGAGTCGATAGCCTCAAAATCGATTCTTGAAGGTTTACGGGGTAAATTCGTCATCGTCGAGAAAAGTGACAAGCTCGTTAAACCTGTTATTGGCCTGAAGCACCTGAAGAGTCTTTATCGCGTCGATATTTCCGGCTTTCGCCTGCTCCTGTAGCTTAGTCTGTGGCATTGCACGTCCCTCGGCGCGTCCGGCGGCGATAAGCAGGGCAACGTCAGAACCGGGATATTCGGCCAGCGCACAAAAGGCTGCCCGCCGCTCCCGAGTCCACTCCATGGCGACGGCGATCTCACCGGGCATGAAACCGACAGCCGCCATCTTCATAACCTCTTCCTCTTCGGCAGCCGACAAAGCGAAACCCGGTAAAACAGGATTAATCAGCTCATTCTGAGAAGTATCGGCCATAGGATTTCAACAGATTAGACAGGTGATCAATTTTTGCAGATAATAGTGAGAGCTGGTGTCCGGCTTCGGAGCGATCGCATGGGTGGCAACCCGGTTTTGAGAGATACTGAGTCAGTTTCAGGCGTCCGCGACCGGCCGCTTCGAGAGCGTCGGTTACTTTTTTTTTCGCCGGGCGACCTCGTCTTTCAGAGTCTGTTTATAGTTCGACCAGTATTCGAGCGCGGCAGCTGCTTTTTCGTCTTCCGCACCTTTGGCTATCGCGTCGGCCAGTTTCTTTTTATTTTTCGACGCCTGAACACTTGCGCTCTGAAGCTTGCTGATAAGGTCGACGTCGCTCAGGGCTGTCAGATCTTCGGCCTTCTGGGCTTCGCGGAACTTTGCGGCTTTACCGAGGATCGCGCCGTTTTCGCGGTAATATTCGAGCTCGTCCCAGATCTCGCGGTTCTTCAGATATTCGAGCACGACCTTTTCACAATCGGCGGCCGCCGTTGCGCTGTCGGCATCACCCAGCGCCTGAAGGCGGGCATGTGCCGCCTTATACTCTCCGTAGGCAGTAAACATATCGGCGACGAGAATTTTCAGCACGTCGGGACAGTCAGGAGAATTAAGGAAAGTATATTTCTCCCGGAAACGGATCATCTTTCTGACAGGTTCCGGTGTCGTGGCATAGCGCGACCGGGCGTTTTCGAGCTCTTCTGTTAGTTCCTCGATTTTCTCTTCGTTCTCGTCCATGGCGGCGACTCTCTCCTGAAACTCCGGGCTGACAAGCTCGTCGACAGTGACTCCGAAAGAATCGGCGAGATCTATTAGAGCTGCTTCGTCATCATTTCGCCCATTGTCGTTTGTAGCGGTCGCTACGGAAGCCGGGGAATGGCTGACGGCCAGACGCGGGAGGCGGTCAAACTCAATCTCGGTCAGTCCGGCAAGCTTTCTGAGCTCGTCGAAAAGAATCTCGCGCGTGGCCATGGTGTTGTCAATGGCAAACTGCCGTTTAAGACGCAGATTAACGCCGAAACGGCTGTATATGGCCACACCTTCGGCATAGTCGCGCGGCCCGCTCAGATACGCGATAATTTCCTTCTTTTGTTCGGTAGTCATAAGAAAATCAATTTTATACTACAAAATTATTTCCCGGTAATTACCTGCGGAAGGACACAAAAAGGCCCGAAGAAATATTCAAATTTCTTCGGGGCAGTCGTTATGTTCGGAGCTCAACCGATAGACCTTACAATCTCGATGCGCTTGCCAAGTGCGGCGATAATACGGTAAAACACGGTTACACTCGGAGTTATAAAACCATTTTCAATTCTTGAAATATAGGATTTCGTAACATTGAGTTTTGCGGCGAGTTCGCTTTGGGTCATTTTTGCCTCTTTCCGGCTTTCTTTAAGAATAAGACCGGCGTCGAACATTTTCATATTGTTTCTCTCCATAGCCTAAAACAAGTCTGAATGCGAGCCTGTACGGATAAGGGTTATTATCTTCAGAGTGTCTTCAATAGAATAGATGAGCAACCAATCCGGCGTAATATGACACTCCCGACACCCCTTATAGTCGCCAACAAGGGGATGATCGCGATTTTTCTCCGGGATAGGTTTGCCATCAGCCAGCAACCTGACTATGTCGTTTAATTTATTTTCGTCAAGGTTACGTTTTCTCGCAAGTTTAAGATCTTTGAGGAATCGGTTGGTAACCTCAATTTCATACATTTTCGACAAGTTTTAGATATCCGTTGAAATCTCCACATTTTATGGTTCGGCCATTTGCGGCATCTTCTATGGCTTGAATCGTGGTTTTGTTCGGACGAATCTCACTTTTGCATTCTTTTACGGAGGCAACACCCCTTAAAAGTCTTATGGCTTTCTTTATGTCGGCTAATACCGATGCATCTTCGATGGAAACGATTAACTGAGTCATGTCTTTTTTGAATTATAGAGCAAAATTACCTAAAGTTTAAATATTATACAACTTTGTGACCGAAAAGTTTCAATATAATGCAAAGAGGCCCGGAGCGGAGTCCGGGCCTCTTAAGGCAGGTAGGAAAAGAAATGTCAGGCGGCAGTGTAGCGGCTCTGTTCGATCCAAACGATTGAATTGTCGCCGGAATCGAAAGCGCGGAGCGTCAGCTGTGAACCCTCTGTGGCGGTAAACGCCTTGCCGCCGCGGAGAAGTATCTTGCCGGCGGTTGCGGTGACTGTGGGCGATTCTCCGGCCACACCGAGGATCGTGATGACGGCGTTGTGGGAGCCGCCTGTAATTTCGGATATGGCGGCTGTGCCGCTTGAAAGCTGGTACTGACCCTCTGAAACGAAAGTAATTTCCGTTTCTCCCGATTCAACAGTCGACATAGGTTCTTCGAGAGTCAGCGTGCCTTCATAGATGAAAATATCGTCGCCTTTCGAGATCTGGGCGAAAGTCATCTCGTTGGAGTTGCTTTCGTTGTTCCCGGTATAGGAGGGCGTGAGCTTACAGGGGTTACAGATCGTGCCGATCAGGTCGGAAGGCTTGCCGGAGCAGTAGCGCACAACAACGATAAACTTGCGGTTGATGCTGTTGGCCTTGAACTCGCGGACTTCCTTCTCGTTGCCCGGATGCTCGAACTTGATCGAGGGGGTGAAGCCGATTTTGTCGGTGTCGCCCTCGGCCGCCGAAGTAATCTCGATGGTTCCGGGCGTCATATAGATATTATAACCGTAGCGGCCGGGCTTCATGACGATGTTTTCGACAATGACAACCCCTTTATCGTCAGGCGGCGGCATGAAAGCGATGTCGTCGATGTCGATGAGTGTGAGCTGGTCGCGGGGCTTTATGCCGGTGCCGGGATTGCCGGCAGCGCGGGGAACAGATTTTTTAAGATACTGCATAGCTTGAAACTATTAGGAGTTAGAGACTTTTAGAGATTATAACGGAGGGCGAGAGCGCAGCAGTCGCCCTCCGTGAATCAGATTCAGCCTTAGCCTCTGGCAACCTCGTAGAATTTGCCGTCGTCGGCTTTGACAAGCTTGATAAACTTGCCGGCCGAAAGAGTGATGGCGTCGGTCAGAACGAAATTGCCGCTGTTGGCGATCGTCGATGCATTGTCAGCACCGTTACCATGGATGGTATAGACAACACCGGGAACAGCATCGGTCAGGTTGGTGATTGCCGTAGCTTTGGTGTTTTCTCCAGTAATGAATACTGTTGCACCCTGAACGCTGGGTGTGGCTTCGTCGTTGGCGATCTGATAAGACTCGGCGGCGGCAGTCGTTCGCATGATCTCGATGAACTTGCCGTCGGCGCGCTTCATGAGTTTGATGATGTCGCCTTTCTCAGGCACCCAGTCCTCAGAGATGAGCGAGAATTTGTCGGCCTTTGTAATTTTCACACCGCTGGCGCCACTGACGCCGCATTTGATTGCAACTACCTGACCGACCTTTGCATCGGCTATGTCGGTGATGGCAAACAGATTCGAGTTGGCGACGGTCACGATCGACGTATGGAGCAGCGCCGACGGGTTGGTGTCTTTGTCGGCCTCAATGAAATACGTGTCGGGACGGTCGTAGTCGTTACACCAGATGAGCTGGCGCGAGCCGTCCATGTCGGCACGGTTGGTGTATTTGTAGCCTACGGCTGTTGCCTGAAGGCTCTCGCCCCAGTTGCTCCACACTTTCAGCGACCAGTCCTGCTGCTCGAGAGTGAATTTCAGCATTTCGCCGGCAACGCGGCCGAAAGTCTGGAAGTTACCCTCTATAGTCCAGAAGATGCGGTGATGGTTGTCGGCGTTCGGGATTGTCTCGATCTTTACCGACGGAAATTCCTTGACGTAGTTGATGCCGGGCTGATAGTCGCGGTTCTGGCCGTAGAGTGTCTCGTTATACTTATGGTACCACGGGAGCATGAACGAAGGAATGTAGAGAACGATCTTGCCGGTATCGCGGAACACCGAAGGGATCATGCCCGTGCCGAGATAGAACACCTCACCGATGTTGCCCGGTGTGATGCGCGGCAGCTCGAACGGTTTGATTTGATAGACGGTCTTGCCTGAGGAACCTCCGTTGGGAGTGAAGTCGACATGACCCTCGACGCGTTTGCGGATGTACTCGTAGATACCGTCGGCAGCCTCCATGGCGCGGCCGGGCTTGTCGACTTCGGGATCCTTGCGCACACCGTTGACGTAGCGCAGCTCGCGTTCATTGTGGAGCGCCTTTGCGGTCTCAGCCAGAAGGTACTCGATAAACGAAAGCTTGACGGGGTTTGAGCCCTCGCGGTTCAGATAGCCGATCCAGCTCTTTTCGATGGCTTTCAGGCTCTTGAACTTATGGGCGAACATTACGTCATACATTCTCAGAGTTTCGTGGCCGAACTCGAAGGAGCCTTTTGTGACCTTGTCGAACTCGCTCTCGGCTGAATTGTCGGGCTGAGAGAACTCTCCGAGCCAGATGTTTGCGAGGGTGTCGAGATCCTTATGTCCATACTCGGTCGGGAAGAGCTTCGTAATGGTCGGAAGCTCGACGAGGAACGACTGAAGACGATCGCTCCAGCGGGTGCGGTAGAACGCGCCGAGGTCATCGCGCAGGGTCTGGTAGTCGACAGAATTCGGCGAAGCAACGGCGAGCTCCACACCCTGGGCAGCCAGAAGAGCCGCACGGGCACGGCGGTTATAGGGACGGTTCAGCGAGAAGTGCTCGCCCGGCATACCGCCGAGCTGATCGGTGTTGTCGAGGTCGAAGGCTACAGCGGGAGCCCCGGAATTTGAAGCTCCGGCGCCCGGATCAGTCTCAGGCAGCGCAGAAAGCTTGTTGATCTTGTCGTTCAGCGCAGAGATTTCGGCTTCTTTCGAAGCGATTGCAGCTTCGTGGGCTGCCTTGTCGGTGGCGACCTGCTGTTTCAGTGAGGCCAGTTCGGCCGTTGCTGCCTGATGCTGGGAAGTAACCTGACCGAGGACGGCGGCCACGGCGGCGGCGCGACGATCTTCGGAGGCATGGCTTTCGCTCTCAGGCTGAGGATTCTTCAGGTAGGCGCGGAAATCTGTGAGGAACTGATCTTTGAAACCATATTCCTTCAGTTTTGCGCACTCTTCGTCCGAAAGATCCTGTTTCCCGTCAACCTTTCTGAAGGCAGAGAGGCCGAGAATAGCGAGAATTGCGGGGATGAAATTCGCAAAATTCATGTTGTTGGAATTGAAATTGTTAATAAAGTTAGTCGTATAGATCGTTTGCCTTCCGGCTCGTTGCCTGTGCAAGCACCCATTTGACGGCGTCTGCCACACCGCCGAACTCGTCGATATATCCGGCGGTCACAGCTTCGGTGCCGTCGAACATCTCGCCGCGGAATAGCGGCAGTTCCGGGTCATATTCTATTCCGAGATTCCGGGCCACTGTCTCGGCGAATACTTTATGAATCTTCTCGGCGCGGGCCTTCATGAGAGATTCGTCGTTGTTGTCGACCAGCGCGCGCGTCTCTTTGTTTTTCAGATCAGCGGTGTCGGGGTAGATTTCCCGGTAATCTATGCCGTTCTGCTCGAAGAACCGTTTGAAAGAATAGTGGGTAATAACGACGCCGACACTTCCGACCTCGCAGAGCGGTGAGGCAATGAAGGTGTGGTCGCTGGCGGTGCCCAGCCAGAAATGAGCCGACGCCATTATGCCGGTTACGACTGTCGCCGTCGGCTTGGCGCAATTTTCGACGGCGGCGGCAGCCATATCGAGATGCGACACCATTCCGCCCGGGCCGTCGATGACGAATACTATTCCGCAGATATTCTGGTTCAGCTCCGCGGCCTCGACCTGTCGGATCACCCATTCCGACTCCCAGGAATAGAGAACGCCGGTGAGATTGATCACGGCGACAGAGTTGACCGGGAGCGTTATATCGTCAAGTTCATACCAGGCCGCCATGTAGGGGGCGGCTGTCGCTTTGACCGAACATTTGGGCTTTTCGAGTTGCTCGGCGGCAGCGGCTATATTTCCGTTTATGATACACGGCAAAAGGAGCGACACGGTGTTTTCAAAATCGTGGCGCTGGATAGTCCAGTTGTCTGAGAAAAATCGCTGTAGCTTGTTCATGTAGCTATTTTTACCGCAAAATAACTACATGGCTGAGGCGTGCTGAAGGACTCTATTCGGCCAGAAAAGCGTCGGTCGCAGTGTCTTCGCCCTGGAGAACGACACTGAATGAGCCCCCTTCTGTCGTGTAGTCCAGTTTCAGCGGATAGCTTGGCGAACCGGCCACGCGCTGCAATCCCGATTCGTCGACGTAGGTAGCTATCAGTCTCGACGACTTATACGCTTCGAGCAGATTTGCCGTTTTTTCTGACACGTCGGAGCGCTCGAAAGCGATTTTTTTCTTCACAAGCCCGTTTTCAGAGGTGTGAGAGGCTGTCACTGTTCCCGGAACTGCCCCGGCGTCGTCGGGAGCTCCGAGGGTCTCGATCACAACGCGCGATCTGATCCTCACGAATTTCGTCACCCGCGAGATAGGGATGAGTTTTAGACAGTGGCAAACTGAAACGGTAGATCGGTTCATATGTTTGGAGTTAACTTGTTGTTTTTCAGTTAGTCGGCATTTTTCCGACAAAAATACCTCAGAAAATGGACAAAACGGGTCGTTCTGTCGGGTAAATAATTCGCTATAAAATGAACTTATTTTCGGGTGTAGCTTCTCTTTTTCTTCCGCCGCTGTTTGTCGCGCCAGCGCTGGTAGTTCTTCAGCAGTGCATCTTCCGTTATCGATTCTATGGCATAACGACACATGAACATGAAAACGGAGTCTTTGAACTGAGTGCCGTTAATATGCTTATTCTCGTCCATGAAGTCGTGAAGCTCGGCCCACATCATAAGACGCATTTTATTGGCGAGGATCTTTTGCGCGCGTCCCGACAGGTAGTTGAATGATACGGGATCTTTCCCCATCCGGCGCTCCGGCAGCGCAAACTCGAGATTTCCACAGTCGACGGGGCTGCTCGCCGGACGTTTCTGGAGAAGGTCATAGATCAGGATATAAATGTCGAGAGATGGCGGAAACCTTACGGCTCCGATGTCGTTGTCGTAGAATTTACCCCGGATATATTCGGCCACGTGTGGCTCTACTGCTGTCTTGACTGTTATCATGGCTGGAGAACTGTTTCTTCTGCAAAATTATGAAAATAATTTCCTGTGCAAAAGAAAATATCCCTTTTGATTGTTATTATTTACCTGATGAGCTGCAAAAGTGCCGAAAAATTTTGTTACGGTGTTATTTGTGTGTAATGGCATGTAAATTAGATGGATAGCAGCGGATGTCGGTTTGTAACGGCAGTTTGTTACGGGGCGTAGTTTTAGTGATGCACAAACCAAAAAACGGTCGTAACAAAGCCATATTTTTTTGTTACGTTTGTTTTTGTGATTTTGTTACGCCCCTTTCTCCTATCTTATTGCTTGATTTTTACTTTGTTACTCTTTTTGCAAACATACTGTTACAAGGTAACAAAAATTTAGTATAAAATTAGGAGGGGGTATGGGGTGAGGCAGAAAGGCGATGGTTAGAGCCGGGGCGAAAAAGAAGAGCCGGGCCGCCTCGCTTAGTTACGAGTTGGCCCGGCTCACGGCTCGAAAAAATAATACCTTATGCCTGAAAAACGGGTTTGTCGTTCGCCTCGATGTCGACGTCTGGCGGACTGGCGAGTGTCAGGATGTCGCGGCGGATCATCTGCAAGGCCCTGAGGCGTGAGAGCGTCCGGG
>ERZ836877.1581-NODE-1581-length-33918-cov-3.846942_pt1 | contig 33918 bp, 26 predicted proteins | sample MGYA00519469_ERZ836877 | MGnify/ENA primary metagenome ERZ836877 (study PRJEB31850, sample SAMEA3708809) | human gut metagenome | biome: human gut; feature: human-associated habitat; material: faeces | place: China | collected 2014 ... | reverse complement strand
TAGACATTGATTATGCGGATCGCGTCGTACCGGAGGAAGGAAAGAAGGGCTTTGTGACCATGTTTATGATCATGCTTGGATTTACCTTCTTCTCCGCGAGTATGTGGGCAGGTCAGCAGCTGGCAGCAGGACTGGATTTCTGGGGATTCTTAAAATCTCTGCTGTTTGGTGGAGCGATCCTTGGTCTGTACACCGGACTTCTTGGTTATGTCGGAGCGAAGACAGGTATGAGCATGGATCTGCTGGCGCAGAAAGCCTTCGGAGAGAAAGGTTCCTATCTTTCCTCTGCAATGATCAGTTTTACACAGATCGGCTGGTTCGGTGTTGGTATCGCGATGTTCGCGATTCCGGTAGCAGGAGAATTATTCGGTGACAGTAAAACTGCCATGTGGGCGCTTGTTATCGGAGCCGGCGTGTGTATGACAGCTTCCGCTTACTTCGGTATCGATTCCCTGACTGTCATCAGTTATATCGCAGTGCCGCTGGTAGCAGTACTCGGTACAGTGGCTATGATCATGGCGATCCGTCAGGGCAACGGAACCATCGTGGATCAGTTTGCCGTATCAAGCGGTTCCCTTACCGTTGTCGGCGGTGCAGGTCTGGTTGTGGGATCCTTCGTATCCGGTGGAACCGCAACCCCGAACTTTACCCGATTTGCGAAAGATGCGAAGACGGGAACGATCGCAACGGTCGTAGCATTTTTTATCGGAAACTCACTGATGTTCTTCTTCGGAGCGATTGCCTATATTTTTGTCGGTGGAAATGATATCTTCGAGGTTATGATCCGTCTGAATCTGTTCTACATGGCAGTTCTGGTACTGGGTCTGAACATCTGGACAACCAACGACAATGCCCTGTATACCGCAGGTCTTGGTCTGGCAAATATTTTCCATCAGAAGAAGAAACCGATGGTTCTGGTATCCGGTATCATCGGAACGGTACTTTCGGTATGGCTGTATTATAACTTCACAAAATGGCTGAACATCCTGAACTGTACGCTGCCGCCGGTAGGTATCATCCTGGTACTTTCTTACTTTATGAATAAGAAAGATTATGAAGATCCGGTCGCAGAGACACAGGTCGTCAACTGGTTTGCAGTAGGAGGTGTGATCCTCGGTGCTGTGGTAGCAAACCTGGTATCATGGGGAATCGCTTCGATCAATGGTATGGTAGTGGCAGCAGTATGTTACCTGGTCGGACAGGCAGTGAGAAAGAAAAAATAATCATAAGAAAACCGTTGTGTTATACAAAAAAATGTATGCATGGCGGTTTTTTTGGTATACAATAGACAATAAGTGATTCAGAGATGCAAGAGCGGTATATATGGCAGGTTTTATAAGAAAGTCTGAAGATATGGGGAAAACGAGAACTTCTAATGAAAGACAACAATCCAATGAAAAACAAAAATCGTGTGAATCAGTAAAAATAGGGAGGTTACATAAGATGGAAAAGACAAAAACAGAACGTCTGCAGTGGATTCTGGATGATGCGGTAGCAAGAGGAGAAATCCCGGGAGCTACCCTGCTGGTGCGAAAAGACGGAAAAGAAGAAGTGTATCTGGAGAGTGGATATGCGGATATCGAGGCGAAAAAGCCGGTGGCGAGAGACAGTATCTACCGGTTATATTCCATGTCCAAACCGATTACTGCTGTGGCTGTGATGCTTCTGGCAGAACGTGGGCAGATCGATCTGGCCGATCCGGTATGTAGATATCTGCCGGGATTTTGTGGACAACTGGTGGCTTATGCGGATGGACGTGTGGAAAAACCATGGCGCGATGTGAACATTCAGGACCTCCTGAATATGACTTCCGGTCTGGTGTATGAGGGCAATCATCCGGCCGGCCGTCAGACGGAAGCTCTGTTTGAGGAGATCACACAGAGACTGGATGAGGGAGAAGGCGGCCGATACGGCACCGTGGAGATCGCCAACCGGCTGGGACGGATCCCGCTGGCATTTCAGCCGGAGCGTTCTTGGTGTTACGGAACTTCGGCGGATGTGGCCGGAGCAGTCGTTGAGGTGGTATCCGGTATGCGTTTTGGAGATTTCCTGGAAAAAGAGTTGTTTGCTCCGCTGGAGATGTGTGATACCGGTTTCTGGGTACCGGAAGAAAAAAAGGATCGCCTGGTGAAAACATATGTGTGCACAGAAGGAGAGACACCGGCGCTGTATACAAAAAATCATCTGGATATCTGCAATCGGATGGATCGTCGTCCGGCCTTTGAGTCCGGAGGTGCCGGACTGGTTTCTACGATTGATGATTATTCTCATTTTGCCCAAATGCTTCTGAACGGAGGAAGCTATAAGGGAAAACAGATTCTTGGATCCTCTGTGGTGGAATTCCTGACCGGTCACGTGTTAAGCGAGTGTCAGCAGAAAGTGTTTGAACGGGAGGGAATGCCGTGGCTGGAAGGATTTTCCTATGGAAACTTTATGCGTGTCATGACAGATCCGCGAAGAGCCTGCACGCTGGGAAGCCAGGGAGAATATGGCTGGGACGGATGGCTTGGCTGTTACTTTGCCAATGCACCAAAAGACCGGATGACCGTGCTGATGATGACCCAGAAGACAGATGCCGGAACATTCCGGATGACCAGACTGCTCAGAAATGTGATCTATAATCTGTAAGAAAATAAAAGAAAACGGAGAAAAATGTGATGAAAAAGAGAGAATCATTTAATACCCGGTGGGGATTTATTATGGCCTGCATCGGTTCGGCGGTGGGCATGGGAAATATCTGGATGTTTTCCACCAGAGTATCGTTATATGGAGGCGGAGCATTTCTGATTCCGTACGTTATCTTTGTGGCACTGATTGGATTTACCGGGGTAATCGGAGAGATGACGTTTGGACGCGCGACGAGATCGGGTCCGGTGGATGCATTTGGACTTGCCTGCGAGAAAAAAGGAAAACGAAAATTCGGAGAAGCACTGGGACTGATTCCGGTGGTCGGTTCGCTGGCGATGGCGATCGGTTACACGGTCGTTATGGGCTGGATCTTAAAATATACCGTCGGTGCATTTACCGGAGTAACACTGGCGCCGGTCGATGTGGATGAATTTGCAGCAGCATTTGGTTCGATGGCATCTGCGTTCGGCAACACCGGCTGGCAGGTGGTAATTTTGCTGGTAGCGATGGGAATTCTGATGTTCGGTGTCGGCAGAGGCATCGAGAAAGTCAATAAAGTGCTAATGCCCGTATTTTTCCTGTTGTTTGTAGCACTTGGTATTTATGTGGCGTTTCAGCCGGGGGCTGTGGACGGCTATCACTATATTTTCGGCGTGGATAAACAGGCGCTTGTCGACCCGAAAACATGGATCTTCGCACTGGGACAGGCATTTTTCTCTCTGTCGGTGGCGGGAAACGGAACACTGATCTATGGCTCGTACCTGCCGGATGAAGAAAATATTCCGGCAGCTGCTGGAAGAGTGGCATTTTTTGATACACTGGCTGCGATGCTGGCAGCTCTGGTCATCATCCCGGCGATGGCAACCACTGGCGCACAGCTTGACCAGGGCGGTCCGGGACTTTTATTTATCTTCCTGCCAAACCTGATCAAAAATATGCCGGGAGGAAAGATCATCGTGATCATTTTCTTTGTCGCTGTGTTATTCGCGGGACTGACCTCCCTGATCAACCTGTACGAAGCACCAATCGCAACAGTACAGGAGAAATTTCATCTAGAGCGAAAACCGGCGTGTGCGGTGATCGCGGTGGTCGGTGTGATCGTCTCTATCTTGATTCAGGGTATCGTATCCGGCTGGATGGATGTACTCTCCATCTATATCTGCCCGCTGGGCGCCGGGCTGGCAGGCATCATGCTGTTTTGGGTATGCGGAAAAGACTATGTGGAAACACAGGTAAACAAAGGGAGAAACAGCCGTTTTACCTCCTGGTTTTATCCGATCTGTAAATATGTATATGTGCCGGTATGTATGCTGGTGCTGATTCTGGGAATCGCTCTGGGTGGAATCGGGTGAGGATATCTTTGCTGATAATCGGGGAACCAGTGGGGACGGAGAAAAGTGGCTTTTCAAAGCCATTTTTCTCCGTCCCCACTGCTCCCCGCCCACCGCGCTTTTTCACCTGCCTGCACTGTTATTTTTCCGATATGCCCCCGGCGTCGTATGCACTTCTTTCCGAAACACCTGTGAAAAATAAGACTGAGAAGAGAAGCCGACAGATTGTGCGATCTTGGCGATCGGGAGATTGCTGCATGTCAACAGTTCTTTTGCCTCATCGATTCTCCGGTTGATCAGATAATTGATCGGGGAGATTCCCTTATAGCGCGTGAAAACGTGAACCATATAATATTTATTCATATACGTCAGTTCGCTCAACGTATCCAGATTGATATCCTCCGCAAAATGCTCATCCAGATACTGCTCAATAAAATGACACTCCCGGGAAAGTTTGTCTGTTGTGGAAAGTTTGTCTGTTGTGGAAAGTTTCGGGGTGGCGATGGTGTTGCGGTCTACGAGCTGGATCAGGATTTCGAGAAGGTTCTGGCAGATGTTGATATAATTTTCTTTCTTCTCTCGCAGTTCCTGGATCAGGGTCTGGGTGTAAAAAAGCATTTCTTTTCGGTTGGAACGGAGATTACAGATTGTGTATGGTAAAAACGTATTGTTGGAGGAACGAAAAGAGATTCCGTCCAGACCAAGAACGATATATTCCAGGGCATTTTCCCCGTGGCTGAACTCCGTATGTGTTACGTTCGGGTTAATCAGTACCAGATCGTCCTCTGCAACCGGGAACGAATCATTTTCTGTCTGAAAAACACCGGTTCCGTGAATGACATAAAAAAGTTCGGCGAAAGCATGGGAATGAAGGATGCTCTGCCAGTTCCGATCATAGCGCGATTTGCTGATATAGAGAAGCCGGATGTCCAGCCGTTCGTTGGATAAGGCTTCTTTTTCAGGTTCGGTAAATATGTAGCGGTGATATGCCATGCGTTCCGTTCCTCCTTTTTATGTGATGTACTCCCGGAGTCTTTCTGCACTTGCTTTTGCGGCTGATTTTTCGCCAGTCGCACCCGAATTTCATCAACGTACGCACCGCGTACGTTGATGAAATTTGGGCACAACTGATAAAAAATCATCTCACAAAATCAGGCACAGAAAGATTCCGAGAGCACATTGTGCAAAATGCGAAAAAGTATAGAAAAAGTATAAAATGTGTTATATAAATTTACAAGAAATTATTTAGGATAAAGCAAGAAACCTAAAAAAATAGACAACATAGAGATATAGAAACCAGCAGAAGTGTGTTACGATAAAGATAGAACCAATAACCAGACAAAACGATAAGGAGGAAATCATGAAGGAGAGAACAAAGAGATTGCAGGCACTTTTCTGTGCACTTGCAGTAACGGCGACTTCTGTTGGCTCACCGCTGGTATCGATCCCCGTATATGCGGAGGATACACAGGGAGCAGAAGATACTTCTGAACAGCCGGAAACAGAGAGCGGAAAAACAACAGATGCATCAGACAACGCGATATCAGAAAGTCCGGATCAGGCAGAGGAACCAGTGGAACTGATACCGGAGAATCCGAATCAGGAACCAGCGGCAGAGGACGAAGAGGACAGCGGTCAGGAAACAACAGTGGAGGCAGAAACGGCACAGATGCCGCAGGCAGCAGCGGTGCAGGAAGCACAGACACAGGAAGCTGAAACCGTAACGCCGAAAGAGGGCACGCTGACAGTGAAAATCAACGGAACCGCAGCGAGCGGAGAAAGTCTGGAAACAGCAGTCACCGCCAGCGGAACGGAAGCTGCCGCAGTGACCCGTCTCGAACTGGTATCCGGTACGATCACACAGGCAGATCTGGCATACATCACAACCCTGACCAATCTGCAGGATTTTCATATGCAGCTGGGAAGCGGACTGAAACTGATCGGAAAGACCGGAAGTGCAACGACCGTGCTCGGAAAAAATACGGCAGTACTGAATTTTGCACCGAAAGCATCCGGAAGCAGCAAGGGAGAACTGAGAGAAGTACACCTGGAAGGTGTGACGGAGATTCAGAAGGGTGGAATTGTAAGTGATTCCGTAGAAACCGTAGACCTGCCGGATGCGACCGAAGTAGGGGATGATGCATTTAACGGATTTGGCTGGCTGGAGAAAGTTTCCCTGCCGAAAGCTGAGACGATCGGAATGCGTGCATTCTATAAATGTACCAGACTGACGGATGTCACACTGGAAGCAGTAAAAACGCTGAAAAAAGATTCTTTCTATTATACAAACAGCCTGAAACGCCTGACGCTTCCGGCAACACTGGAGACGATTGAAAATATCCAGTTCGGAAGGGTTGGACAGGGAAATAAAGCGGGAACGCGCGTGGTGATGAAAGGAATGACCCCTCCAACCGTAGCGTCGGGAGCATTTACCGGAGTTTCCCAGACTACAATTTCTACGGTAACTGTACCGGCTGGTGCGCTGGATGCGTATCTGGCACAGATCAATGCAGAAAACAGCTCTGCGGGACTGATCCGCAAAAAAGAGACGATGTGGAACAATCTGTACCTGAGAGAAGAGGGCAGTTATGCAGTAGAATATTACAGCGAGTATGTCACCGGCGTGAAAGTGGCATATGTGAAAGCCGGAGAGGGAGTCACCGCAGAAAAGGTGGCATCTGCGACGAAAGCAGGAAATATTTTCAAAGGCTGGAATACAAAGAAAAACGGAACGGGAGAAGCCTTTGGAGAGGGAAGCGTACCGACCAGAGATCTGACGGTATACCCTGTATTTGCAGCATCCTGTACCGTACAGATCCATCAGGAAGACGGAACGACAACGACCCTGGAAGTAGAGAAAGACCAGGCAATCGGAGAAAAACTGCCGACTGCACCGGAAAAAGAGGGGTATGTATTTAAAGAATGGAACACCAGCGCCGACGGAACCGGAACGACGGTGACTGCGGATACGATCATTACAGCCAATATGGATATTTATCCGATTTATGAAGAAAATCAGCCGGATGTGATCAAAGTTCTGGTAAATGGCATCAGCGTGGACGGCTCCAGCCTGGAAGATGCGATCAAAGACAGTAAGGTGGCAGTAGCCGATGTGACAAGCATCGAACTGGTATCCGGGGAAATCACACAGAATGATCTGGCATATCTTGCACAGATAACGAACCTGGAGAAATTCACGATGCATCTGGGAGAAGACCTGATCCTGCACGGAAAAGACGGCAATCCGACAACCGTACTGGGACCAAACACGGCGGTACTGAACTTTGCACCGAAGGCATCCGGAAGCAGCAAGGGAGAACTGAGAGAAATACACCTGGAAGGTGTGACGGAGATTCAGAAGGGTGGAATTGTAAGTGATTCCGTAGAAACCGTAGACCTGCCGGATGCGACCGAAGTAGGGGATGATGCATTTAACGGATTTGGCTGGCTGGAGAAAGTTTCCCTGCCGAAAGCTGAGACGATCGGAATGCGTGCATTCTATAAATGTACCAGACTGACGGATGTCACACTGGAAGCAGTAAAAACGCTGAAAAAAGATTCTTTCTATTATACAAACAGCCTGAAACGCCTGACGCTTCCGGCAACACTGGAGACGATTGAAAATATCCAGTTCGGAAGGGTTGGACAGGGAAATAAAGCGGGAACGCGCGTGGTGATGAAAGGAATGACCCCTCCAACCGTAGCGTCGGGAGCATTTACCGGAGTTTCCCAGACTACAATTTCTACGGTAACTGTACCGGCTGGTGCGCTGGATGCGTATCTGGCACAGATCAATGCAGAAAACAGCTCTGCGGGACTGATCCGCAAAAAAGAGACGATGTGGAACAATCTGTACCTGAGAGAAGAGGGCAGTTATGCAGTAGAATATTACAGCGAGTATGTCACCGGCGTGAAAGTGGCATATGTGAAAGCCGGAGAGGGAGTCACCGCAGAAAAGGTGGCATCTGCGACGAAAGCAGGAAATATTTTCAAAGGCTGGAATACAAAGAAAAACGGAACGGGAGAAGCCTTTGGAGAGGGAAGCGTACCGACCGATGATATCACCGTGTACCCGGTATTTGCAGCAGCATGCACGATCCAGATACATCAGGAAGATGGAACCACAACAAAACTGGAAGTAGAGAAAGGTCAGGCGATCAGAGAAAACCTGCCTGCAGCACCGACAAAAGAAGGATATCTCTTCAAAGGCTGGAACACCAGCGCCGACGGAACTGGAACGACGGTGACTGCGGACACGGTGATTACTGAAAATATGGATCTTTACCCGATCTTCGAAGAGGACATTCCTCCGGTAGTGGAAGTAAGAGTGGTCTTTGATGTAGACGGACAGAAGAGTGAAGTGAAGGTAGTGAAAGGAGAGGCAATTGGAAGTAACCTTCCGGCGGACCCAGAGAAAGACGGATATACTTTCAAAGGCTGGAATACCAAAGCAGACGGAACTGGAGAAACCGTGACTGCGGAAACTGTAGTGACGGATGAGATGGAAGTATACGCCGTATTCGAACAGAACCCAGCACCGATTGAAGAAGTCAAAGTTGTGATTGACGTAGATGGTGTGAAGACTGAAGTGAAAGTCATCAAAGGAGAAGCGATCGGAAGTAACCTTCCAGCGGATCCGACGAAAGACGGCTACACATTCAAAGGCTGGAATACAAAAGCCGATGGAACGGGAGAAACCGTGACTGCGGAAACTGTAGTGACAGACGAGATGGAAGTGTACGCTGTATTCGAACAGAACCCAGCACCAATTGAAGAAGTCAAAGTTGTTTTTGACGTAGACGGTGTGAAGACGGAAGTGAAAGTTATTAAAGGAGAAGCAATCGGAAGTAATTTGCTAGCAGATCCGACAAAAGATGGCTATACCTTTAAGGGGTGGAATACAAAAGCCGATGGAACGGGAGAAGCTGTGACCGCGGAAACCGTAGTAACAGACGAGATGGAAGTATACGCCGTATTCGAACAGAACCCAGCACCAATTGAAGAAGTCAAAGTTGTTTTTGATGTAGACGGTGTGAAGACGGAAGTGAAAGTCATTAAAGGAGAAGCGATCGGAAGTAACCTTCCGGCAGATCCGACGAAAGACGGCTACACCTTCAAAGGCTGGAACACCAAAGCGGATGGAACGGGAGAAGCTGTGACCGCGGAAACTGTAGTAACGGATGAGATGGAAGTATACGCCGTATTCGAACAGAATCCAGCACCGATTGAAGAAGTCAAAGTTGTGATCGACGTAGACGGTGTGAAGAGTGAAGTAAAAGTCATCAAAGGAGAAGCGATCGGAAGTAACCTTCCGGCAGATCCGACGAAAGAGGGCTACACCTTCAAAGGATGGAATACAAAGGCAGACGGAACCGGAGAAACGGTGACGGCAGATACGCTGGTAAGTGACGATCTGGAAGTATATGCAATCTTCGAGAAGACCGAAACCCCGAAAGATCCGGAGAAACCGGATCCGGGAAAAGGCGATGATACGAAGAAACCGGAGACCCCAAGACCGACACCGACCACGACTCCAACCAACACCAACACAACCAAAAAGAACAACACAACAACAGGTACCACAACACCTGCATCCAAAACAACCACAACAGCGCAGACAGCCAAATCGGTGAAAACAGCCGATGCTACACCACTGGCATCCACCGCAGCCGCAGGAGGACTCTCTCTGCTCGGTATACTGGCAGCCCTGTTTGGAAAAAAGAAAAAATAATCTGATACTCAACACTCCTGGAGTATAAAAAGAACCCCGCCCCGGATAAGAAGCGAAGCGATTCGCGGAAGACCCGGGGCGGGGTTTTGTAAAGCATTTATAATTGGAATGTAATCGTCAAATAAAAAGGTGTACAGACATTTCAACAGTTTTCCCTTAAAATCATAATTAGAGTTTTGGGAGTCAGCTCTAAAAACTCTAATTATGATACGCAAGGAGAAAAGTATGGATTTTTCACTTCTTACCCCGTATAAACAAGTGAAATACCAATACTGGTTAAATGTAATCCACGAATGCCGATCCTCTGGATTGACAAATCAGAAGTGGTGTGAACAGAATGGTATTTCGCTAAAAAGTTACTATTACTGGATATCAAAATTCCGCAAACTTGCAGTCGTAGACCTTCCGAGAAAAGAATACGTTTCATCTGGTTCATCAGTTTCTTCGCAGAAACAATCTGACCTGACGGAAGCTAGGTTTGTCGAACTTCCTGTACCTGCAAAGAGGGAACATGTGGATTCTCATAAACCCGAAGCTGTTTTAAAAACTGGAAATATCTCCGTGGAATTATATGAGACAGCTACAGAATCTTTTTTACAGATGCTCGTAAAGGTGAAGCGACCGTACTTGTGAAAGGTGCGGAAGTACTATGGTACGTATAGGGGAAGAGTTTATCCGGACAGAAGTCCAGTTCATCCCTGCAAAACTGAAAGTGATCGATCATTACCGTGAAACATACGAATGCAGGACATGCCGAAAAAAAGGCATGCCATATATGGAGAAAGCTCCCATTCCTGCAGCGCCAGTCATGCATTCCCTGGCATCCGCGTCTACGATTGCCTGGCTGATCTATCAGAAATTTGAACTTGGGATTCCTTTATAACGTCAGGAAAAAGAATGGGCAGATATGGGATTAGCCTTAAGCCGTGTTACCATGTCCAACTGGCTGTTAGTTGTGTATAGAGAATGGTTAAGCCATGTGGTGGAACGTCTAAAGCAGGAATTATTAAAGCAGAAATACCTGCACATAGACGAAACCCATGTTCAGGTGCTGAAAGAGCCAGGGAGAAAAAATACTACTGACTCTTATATGTGGGTCTACTGCAGCATCAAAGATGCCAAGAACCCTATACGGTATTTCGAATACCGGCCAGGAAGAGGTGGAAAATATCCGGAAACATTTCTGAAAGACTATACAGGCTATATCCATACAGATGTCTATTCCGGGTACAATGGAGTATCAGGTGTGATAAGATGCATGTGTTACACACATCTGCGCCGTGCATTTGTGGATGCGCTGCCAAAAGATGTTCATGATCCGGCAGCAACAAAATCAGCTGAAGCAATCCTGCGCCTGAATAAGCTCTTTGCCATAGAGGAAGAGCTGGCAGATTTAACGCCTGAAGAGAGGAAAAGACAGCGAATCATCCGCGAGAAAAAACAGCTCGAGGACTTTTGGTCGTGGGCCGAAAAAAGTGCCCTGGGTGAACTGCCAAAATCAAAACTCTCAAAGGCTTTTGGATATGCCCTGAATAACCGGGATGAATTTTTCAATTATCTGAAAGATGGAAACTGTGTGATCAGTAATTCATTAGCTGAGAACTGTATCCGCCCGTTTGTGATTGGTCGAAAGAACTGGTTATTTTCTGGAAGCCCACAAGGGGCACAGGCAAGTGCCGGTATCTATACACTGGTAGAAACAGCAAAAGCAAATGGGCTTTCGCCAATGAAGTACATAAAATATATCCTGTCTGACATGCCAGGCAGTGCATTTCTGGAATTTCCTGAATATCTCGATGACTATCTGCCATGGAATCCATACGTGAAAGAAATCTGTAAATGATCGCAACCCTAATTATACAAGAGTTACGATCATTTTTTAATACACCTTTTTATTGGACGCTTACATACCATCGCAAGTCTTTCTTGATAAAAACGAATGTTTTATATGAGTATTCCCAGTCATCATCGTCATCGCATTTACAGATGTAACGAATGGTATCTTCTTCGACAATCTCCTGTAAAACATGCAAATCCAGTATCTGGGAACCCATGTGGCATCTGGACGGTCGGAATCCACCTTTGTGGTCAAACCAAACAGAAACATCAACAGCTTTTAAAATCTTATCCATATTTTAAATCTCCTTTCCAAACTTTGAACAGGTGCCAGAATGGTCGGATTTAAGCTGCTGTTTGTGAAGTTGACTGACTTGATAGTGTTTTATGAAGTCTGTAAAAGCATCTGTTTCAGATACGACTTCCTGAGCAGGGTAAAGACTGTTTTTGCGTAATTGGAGAAGAATACGTGTTCGCTCTTTACTGTCGGGCAGGGTAAAGGAGTCTCGCAATACGGCTTCGTTATATGCGTAATATCGTTTGGGACTTTTGCCTTCTGATAATAACTTGCGCATAACATCATCTTCTTCCAGTCTGGCAATGGTATCTTCATCAAGAAGCAGTGGGGAAGAATTAAGAGCGAGAATACCCCGGAGCACTTCTGCGTTTTTTTCGTCCTGATAGTTCTGTTGTACTCTGAAAACGGCCATTTTCTGGAATAAAGGTTCATGAGTCTGGTTTTGGGAGAAAGTCATCATTCCTACTGTCATATAATACCGGATATCAGCACTTAAGTTTAAAAAAGTGAACATTAGAGCCATGACACGGTTTCCTGTTTTGTCTGCGATGAAACTGTATGCCATGTTTTGATTTTCATATTGATATAAAGGACCTGTTAATAAGAATGATGTCATAGGGTCGCCGTAAAAGGTTGTACCGGATTTCATTTCCTCCAACGTGACCATTGTATGTCCGTCTTTTAGGGAAATGGACATTCTGGCTTCTTCAATAGGCAAATCTTCCACTGGCTTGATACGGTTTTGAAAGTCTTTTGGTTTGAAGTAGTAGCAATAGTAATATTGTCCTTCTTCTGTAAAATAATAGTGGTTACGCAATTCGTGAACAGAACCGTTGCTGTCTTTGGTCTGTTTGGTCAGAGAGTAGGTATTGATTCCTGAATCGGGGTTATTGGGATACTGGCACAGATCCCATAAAGGGATGTCAAAAATCTGAGCAATTGCAACCAATTCCTGAAGCTTGATTTCTCTGGGAGACTGGCTGTTAAACATGGCTGCGACTTTTTGCGTAGATGTTGAGATGTTGAAATGCGTTTGCAACGCATTTGCAATAGCAGTGTAATTTAAAGTAACATGATTGGTTGTTTCAAAAGCGTCACGCCATTTAATTAGATTGTGTTTTACAAACATATTGTAGTTAAAAGTATCGTTACTCATCGGATGTTGTATGCCCTCCTATACAGAAAAATATTATGATATAGTGCTGTTTTGTAAAGTATCTTTAGTATACTTCTAAAGTCTAGAGAAAGCAAGGAAAAATTTCAAAAATAATAAAATTAGATTTAAAAATAAAATTTATAAAAATTGCAAAATCAAAATAAACACGATTTTAATTCTATAACTAAAACGATAAAAAGCATGGTATAATAAATACATCAAAAAAATGAGGAGGGATAAAATGAACACAAATGAAAAGAAGAGAGCCGATCTACATCTTCATTCTACTAAGAGTGATGGTTATAACACTCCGGATGAAGTGATACGACTGGCAGAAAAGGCAGGTTTGGCAGCAATAGCACTGACCGATCATAATTTGTTTTCTTTTACGAAACCCCAAAAGGTAGGAAAAATGATGGTGATTCCAGGATGTGAATTTTCAACGACATATTGGATCGCGGAGCGAAAAGATGCGACGGAAGTTCATGTTGTGGGTCTGTTTCCGGATGGCGTTGATCCGAACGATTTTAAGGAGATTTTCGCAAACATCGAAGAAGGAAAGCAGCAGTATGTTCTCGCGATTTTACAACAACTGGCAGAACGTGGGATTGACGTCAGTCTGGAAGAAGTGGAAGCTTCTCAAAAATTAACGGGACATACGGGCAGACACAAAATCGCTGACGTTCTGATTAAGAAAGGATATGCGAAGGACATGGACGATGCTTTTGATCATCATATCGGAAACTTCAGTCCGTACTATATTCCGGCGACACGATTCATAAAGTATGCCCCGACTGCTGCTGTTGTCCGGCAGATACGTTCTTCGGGTGGCATACCGATCCTGGCACATCCGTATGGATATATGATGAGTGAAGCAGAAATCGAAGATCTGATTATGAAGTTCAAATCTGCGGCTGGTACGGTTGCCGGAATGGAAGTCTATTATGAGCGTTATCTGAAAAATCCAGAGAAACTGTCTTTTTTAAAACATATGGCAGAAGAACACGGGTTATTTGCTTCGGCATCATCAGATCGCCATCGTGAAGACCAGCCTTTTTCTTCTGTGGAGAATGGAATGGAACTGTATCAGAACATGGAGAAGGCGTTACATAAGGCGAACTTAATGAAGAAGGGGGTTCTGATTAAAAAAACAGAGAAAAAATAAGAAAAACAAAAGGAGGTCGATTGAAGAAAATGCAAAGGATAAAAGAGATAGTAATGAAACAAAAGGTGTTGATTGTGATTGGCTTTGGAATCTGTTTTGTTTTGTCTTATGCAGATAACAGGCAGCAGGAACGTTTTCAAAAAGCGGATAGGGCATATACACTTATGGAACAGCAGAATTACGCGGAAGCGGAACCACTTATGGAACAGTATCTGGAGATTTCATGGGAGCCTTATTGGAAAGCGGTTGAGCTGGTGAATGGAAAAATAAACAAATTTTCCCGATCAGAAGCGGAAGCAGCATTACAGAAGTGTAAGAGAATGATGAAAGAGGAATCGTAGATAGATAATGGGGCAAATGAAGAAAAGAAAATGCGGGTCTGGGAGAAGTGGAGATATGATGAACAGGGAAAATCAAAAAAGAAACAAAAACAGAGTGATAAAAGGTGTTTTACTGGCGCTGGTGATAATATTGCTTGGGATTGGAACCGGAGAACTCCTTGTATATATGGGTGTCGTGAAAATCCCTGGTTTGAGCCAATCGGAAACAGACTCGGATACGCCGGCAGACAGTGCAGAAACAACATCTGAAACTTCACAGGAAACAACAGAGCAAACAGGCATTCCGGATGATGCAGCGGAATTCAATGGTCATCACTATTATGTTTACAATCCGGATGATATAACTACCTGGAAAGAAGCCAGACAATACTGTGAATTGAAGGGCGGTTATCTTGCAACGATTACGAGCAAAGAAGAAAACGACTTTGTGTATTCGTATCTTAAGAAAAACGTTGATTATGAGAGTGCCTACTTTGGATTTACAGACAAAGAATCAGAAGAATGGATATGGGATAACGGTGAGATCGGAACGTTTACAAACTGGCATACCGGAGAGCCGAGCAATAAAAATTCAAATAATGATTATGCAAGATATTATGATAAATATTCAGATGGAACGTGGAGTGCCGGAGACTTTGGAGAGCAGACAGGAAACAGTAAAAGCGTTTTTATCTGTGAATGGGGAAAATATCGGACAACGCCATCAACACCGGCAAAGTCCTCAACGGAAATCCCTGCAAAGACGGTGGACGACACGGAAATCTGGAACACTTTCCTGCAGGAAAAACAATATGAATCCAATATTACAGACTGGACCATTACAGAACTTCAATATTGCCTGCTGGACATTGATCAGGATGGCAGAAGAGAACTGATTCTTACTCCGGGAACAAGTTGGGATGATTATGAGATCTATCAGGTATATACAATCGGAGAAGATGGAAAAGTCTATCTGGCGGATGATTTTACAACCTGTTATGGACTCGGTTATTCCTCAAAATATAAGGCGCTTGCATATGACAGCGTCAGACCGTCGGAAATGTCTGCGAGTCTGGAATATCACATAATGGACGGAACGAAAATGACGGAAAGTTTCGCGGTAAATATGGAGGTTGATCTGAATACCTATCTGCCGGTATATAAAGTGCGGGATACATCCAAAGGAACAGACCGTACAATTACGGAAGAGGAGTACGAAGCATACGAAAAGGAATGTACATGGCTGACAGACTGGAAGAAAGTGGAAAGTAAATCGGCGAAAAAGAATACCGAAAAGACACAGACATCCGATCAGGAATGGAAAACTGCATACGCACAGTTCTTGCGGAACGGAGGGTATAAGAGTGATATGCCGGGATGCGACGCACCACGGTTTTTCGTATATGATGTTGACGGAGACGGTTCGATGGAACTTGTGATTATACGGGCTACATATTCTGTGGTAGGAGGAGATGTGTATACTCTTGTGAATGGAAAAGTAGTATATGCCGGAGGAACATCCGGAACTTACGGAAGTTTTGCAAGCTATCCTTCGGATGGGCTAATCCTGTCGAGTTACGGTCACATGGGAGTAGACCTGGAAGAATATTTTACACTGTCGGATGGAAAACTCGTTTCACAGGCAAGATGGATATCCAGTTTTACAGATGGTGAAACCTGGTATCTGAATAATCAGGAAACAACACAGGAGGCGTACGAAAACTGGAAGGAAGAACATGTAAGCGGAGAAATTTTTGCTATAGAGTATAACGATGCGCACCCGATTACAGAGGAAAATATACAGGCGTACGTGAAATAAAAGGTGCGTTTGAGTATATAAACCGACACAAGGCGTGACACATATTGTGGAGATACATAAAATGTAATAAATATATAATATGTAGAAAATAAAAGGAACCGGAGGAGAAAAATGAAGTGTACAAATTGTGGTCTCGAATTGCCACCGGGAAGCAAATTTTGTGAACGATGTGGAAGCAGGTTACAGGAAGATGCAGAATATGTGGGACGGAATTGAAAGCCGGATATGCGTTTTGCGAGAGGTGCGGAGAACCGGTATCTGCATCCTATTCTGACCCATCAAGAACGGCACCTCTTCCTCGAACGGGACAGCCAGGAAAAAAGAAATGGGTTGTTCCGGTGGTTGTAGGACTTTTGACCCTTACCCTTGTTGGGGCAGGAGCTTTTGTAATCCTGCGGAACTCTGCAAAAACAAATGAAACCGAATCGGTAAATGAGGATACCGTTGCTGAAGCAAATGACAATGAAGAGGAAACAAATGAAATTGAAAGTACCGATACAACTGATCCGGTTGAAGAGGAAACACAGACAGAACCGCCGCTGTTTTCAAAACGAATCTGGGATTATGATGGAACGATATACACCAGTTATGCTATGGACAATACAAACTGGACAAGCCTGACCGGAGATTATCACGATACGTTTATTGCATGGAAATAGTAGCGTAAGGAGGGAGCATGTTGACGAAGATAAAATTCTTTCAAAAAGACACAACAAAAAAAGATATTGTATTGGGAATCTTACTTGTATTAGGACTGATCTGGCTGAATACGTTTATTCACCAGAACAGTTTCAGTGATACCTATGGAGATTTCTATTTCCTGAAAAATTTTGCAATCACTGCACTCTGTACAGGCTTCTTTTTCTTTCTTAAAGAGCTGGTATTTGATTTTGAAATATTTGGTGATGACACAAGAGCTTGTGTAGCAGGTACGGCTGTTACCGGAATACTGATGATGCTGGCTCTTTTACTGGAAATGGGAACGGATTATGTTTCGATTTATACACAGAAAGAAATTGTATTGGGGACGTTTATAATTCATAAAAAATATGTATATGGTGTATGGACGATTGTATGGTTTCCACTTCATATAGACAAGATTTTTGCAAGGATGAGACAGGAACGTTTCAGATTCCAGTCGATTCTATATGGCTGTATTTCTATTATTGGACTTACTTTAGAGGGAATCCTGCTGTTCAGACCGATGGCAAATATATGGCTGATAGATCTTGTCGTTTTCAACAGTGCAACGCTGATTCTGGCAGTCTGGAAATATGCAATCAATGATGCACGGCTTCGTAAGGGGGAAATTGTCGCCGCTGTTCTTTCCTATGTGATATTCAGTGTGTATTTGTTACTGTTACAATGCAACAACTGGGGGAAGGAATTTTCTACTTTCATGTGTGGTGAAAACTGGAATGAGATAAAAGCGGTCATCCGTGAAGTCGTTGCTCATGCATCATTTTGGGGTACATCCGGTTATCTGAGAAATTCAGCTTCCGTGCATTCGTGGCTGTTAAACTGGAACAAACCGATTCTGCAGTTGCTATATTACGGGGGATGGATTTCGGTAATTGTAGTGCTGCTGGCAATGGTATGTCTGCTGTGCGTGTTGGTTAAAATGCTTGGAATAAAGAATGGACGAATTCATAAAAACTGGCTGCTCTATGCAACGGCAACCGTGATGTTTTTTAATGATGTGGTGTCAGGTACACTGTATGCTTTTGGATTTCCATGTCCTGTAGGATTGCCTTTCCTTAGGGAAACGGGTTTTACAGATTGGATGGCATTTGCGTTAATCGTATTCTGTGCGCTGGAGAACCTTCAAATACAGAAAAATAAGTGCCCGGACAGTGCATTTGTCTTGGCTGAAACACTACTTGGCAAACAAGATTCATACCAGATTTTTGATGAGTTTGATGAGCCATACAGAGAAGAACTATGGTATGATGAGGTAACGATTATCGGCTCTGGATGCGAAATCTCATGTGATGCATACTGGTGTGAACTGGAAGGCAGAGAGTTCTGTGTATTTAAGCCTCAAGATTTTCGAATTCGTGAAAAACGATTTATTCTTGAATTTGTTGAGGATAGATGGATTCTTCCGGATGATCCGGAAAATAAGATGAAACAAGAGATTTGCCAATGTTATGCAAAAGTTAATGTGCTAAGGTGCATGGATGAGGAGATGGAAGATAGAGATGAAGAATTTGATGACGAAGACAGTGAATTTTTTTAAGGAAAATATATGTTTGGCAGCTATAGTTGTGGGTCTGCTGGTTCTTGTGTGCATTACAGGATGGGAATTCAGCTTACGTGTTGCAAGGAACGCTCAGAGTAATAATGCGATTAACGTGTTATATGAAAGAGATGCAGGGATAGCATCGGAGAGAATAGCGTTTTAGAAGAGAAAAAACCTGACACAAAACAGGATACAGATTGATAAAACACAACTGGAATCTGTAAAATAGAATTAACAATTACCGTGGAAAACAAAAGAAGTGTGAAAATGAAATGTTTAAAACGAAGGAGGAAAACACATGAAAAGAATGAAACAATTTTGCAGTCTGTTACTCGCCGGAACGATTCTGGCAACAAGCCTTACTCCGATGACGGTCAGCGCCGCATCATGGAAAAAGAACAGCGTAGGCTGGTGGTATGAGGAAGATAACGGAAGTTATCCGGCAAACCAGTGGAAACAGATCAATGGGAACTGGTACTGGTTTAATAAGAACGGATATATGGCAACCGGCTGGCAGTATATCGGGGGAGAATGGTACTACTTCCAGTCAAGCGGAGCGATGCTTGGAGAAGGCTGGCATGTCATCAATGGAAACTGGTTCTATATGTATGCGAGTGGGGAAATGGCAGCAGACGCCTGGATCGGCAATTCTTATGTGAACAGCAGTGGAGCGTGGGTACAGGGAAAGACGAAAGTACAGGAAGGCTGGGTACAGAGCGGAAGCCGCTGGTGGTATCGTCATGCAGACGGAGGCTACACAAGAAATGGCTGGGAAATGATCAAAGGTCAGTGGTATTTCTTCGATAAAGATGGCTGGATGGTGACCGGCTGGAGACAGATCGGAGGAGACTGGTATTATTTCCAGACGAGTGGAGTGATGGTTGGAGAAGGTTGGCATGTGATTAATGGAAACTGGTATTACATGTATGCCAATGGTGTCATGGCAACAAACACCTGGATTGGTGGATATTATGTAAATTCATCAGGTGTTTGGACAGATCCGAACAGTAAAAACTACATATCGGAGGCACAGGTGATCAAATATGCGGAAAACTATTTTGGAAGAAAAAATGGAGAGATAGTAAAGGCAGGCAGTGATGTGTATGAATATGTAATCTGGGTGGCCGATGAGCCGACGGAAGATTTCCCATATTATTATGTGTTATTACAGCGATATGTGAATGGAGATCATTTTACACGGGTAGGAATGATCTATGTAAATGCGAGAACGGGTGAATGTACGGAGGCTGACTATTAAAAGAGAGAAGGAGGAATTCGAATGAGAAAAGCAAAACAATTATGCAGTTTACTTCTCGCCGGAACGATTCTGGCGACCAGCCTGACTCCGATGACGGTCAGCGCCGCATCGTGGAGAAAGAACAGCGTAGGCTGGTGGTATGAGGAGGACAATGGAAGTTATCCGGCAAACCAGTGGAAACAGATCAACGGAAACTGGTACTGGTTTAATAAGAATGGATATATGGCAACCGGCTGGCAGTATATCGGGGGAGAATGGTACTACTTCCAGTCAAGCGGAGCGATGCTTGGAGAAGGCTGGCATGTCATCAATGGAAACTGGTTCTATATGTATGCAAGTGGAGCGATGGCAGCAGATGCCTGGATCGGCGATTCTTACGTGAACAGCAGTGGAGCGTGGGTACAGGGAAAGACAAAAGTACAGGAAGGCTGGGTGCAGAGCGGAAGCCGCTGGTGGTATCGCCATGCTGATGGCGGCTATACAAGAAATGGCTGGGAAATGATCAAAGGCCAGTGGTATTTCTTTGATAAAGACGGCTGGATGGTAACCGGCTGGAAACAGATTGGAGGAGACTGGTATTATTTCCAGACGAGCGGAGCGATGATCGGACAGGGCTGGCATGTGATTAATGGAAAGTGGTATTACATGTATGCGAATGGTGTGATGGCTTCCAATACCTGGATTGATTCAGACTATGTGGATTCATCCGGTGCCTGGTTATACAGAGCGGATAAGAAATGTAGAACTGTGTATGCACAGTTTTTGCGGAACAAAGGCTATTTGAATCAGGAAAAAGGTAACAAGGATCCAAGATTTATAATGTTCGATATGAATGGTGATAAGGTTCCGGAACTTGTTATTATACACAATATAAATCATTTGTCTGGTGGATATATCTACACCTATTCAACGGACGGAAATGTTTCCTATGCTGGCTGGGTATATGGGTTATATGGAAGTGTTGCAGCGTATCCGTCTGCTGGTCTGATTGAGTCCGCATATGCACATCAGGGAACAGATCTGGAAGAATATTTTTCTTTGGAGAATGGTACGTTGGTTTCTAAGGGGAGATGGATCAGCAGTTACCTGAATGGTACACAATGGTATCTGAATGATGTGCAGACATCACAGAGCCGCTATGAAAAATGGAAAGCAGAACATGTAACGGGAGATAGTGTATGTCTTACATATGATACCATGTATTCAATTACAGAAAAAAATATACGTACTTATCTGGATTGGTAAGAGAAGACTCGGATTCTCCATGACAATCATGTTGTGAAGGTAAAAATAGTATTTAGAAAATAAAAAGGTTTTTCTATGATGAAATAAAAATCATGGAAGAACCTTTTATTTTCACCTGTCCTTGACATACGAATTCATAATTGCTATATATAAAACAATGGCAAAAAGCCCCGGCGATTCGCTTAATCGCGTAAATAATAAACTGAACCAGAAAGGTGCGAGATAAGATGATCTGTAAATACGAAGACTACCTGAAGGAACCATACGTTCTAACCATCGAACAAATGCAGCAAATACACAACGATCTGTTAGCCAATCTCGACAACGATCCTGAAGCATTGAAATTATACGAAGAACTGATTGCTGCCGCCACAAAATACGCTGCAATGCGTGCCAAATGGCTGCAGCTGCCCCGACAGGAAAAAATGGATACGGATTCCCTGAGGACTTCTCATCATGATTCTGTTATCACCCATTTCAATATGCTCGCAAGATATCTGCGCATGCAGGGCAAGAAAGCTGCGTGGAGGGATGCACTTGGGGATGAGAAAGAAAATAAATACGGCAGAAAAACGATTGGTGATTTCGCGTGCTACCTGGTGTTTATGAATAGCATTTGCGCGCGGTAGTGAAAAAAGAGCTGTTTTACGAGATAAATTTCATATGAACCACAAGCCCCCGGTAAGTTGTAGGTAACGAATACAAACAATTTACCGGGGGTGTTGTATAAGGGATTGACTGTGAGAGAATATAAAAAATAGGTTAAGGGGATTCATTATCCTTCACACACCGGAATCTGAATCTCCGTCACAAACTGTTTCGGATCGTTCGCCAACACATAATCGATCATCGTCACCACTGACACATCCTGGCTCTTTTTCTTCATAAAAAGCCATCAATTTTCAACCGGTGTTCCCGGATATAAGTCAGAAGTTTCTGATAATAAGCCGGCGCTTCGTTATGACTTCCGCAGAATCGAATAGAAACACAGGTCTGTCCGGGGAGTTCCTCAGTGATGCCCTGGTAGCGGTCTTCCGGTTCGAGGAGCAGAAAAACGGTGTCGTAGACCTGGTAAGCGTCGGCTTCCAAATGTTCTTTGGAGATGCCGAGCCCGACTTTTCCGAGAAAAACCAGAGTCTCTTCCTGATCTTTCTGGAGTGTCCGGATCGAAGTCTCCAGATCCAGATAGGTTTTCGGGGAGAGATGGTTGCGGATCTAGGTGATCCGTCTCGGCGGAGTCTGAACCAGTGTAATCGTATCCAGCCGGGAGGAGAGTGCATCTGTCAGTCCTTCGAGCCGGGTGTTGATCTTTTGCTCGATAATCTGAAGTTCCTGCTGTTTCTGGCGGACGGTTTCCCGTTGCTGGATCAGCATTTCCTGAATTTTCCCCACATCTTTATTCTGAAGAAAATCCGCGATGTCTTCGAGCGGCATATCCAGGGCGCGAAGATAACGGATCGTATTTAAACGTTCAAACTGTTGGACGCCGTAGTAGCGGTAACCGGAATCCGGATCCGTATATTCCGGGCGGATCAGCCCTAGAGCGTGTCTGAAAAATCATTTCCGCAATCTGCAAGCCCCACTTTGCGGTATATTTTACCCTCATTCGGTTGCCGTAGCCCGCTACGCCGCCCTCATTCGGATAAAATCTCCCACAAACTGAGACTCGCAGCTCACGAAAAGCCTTTTTCAGACACGCTCTAGTTTTTCATAATGACGCAGAGAACCGACGCTGATAGAAAACATGCGTGCGACCTCTCCGATGCGAAAGAGTTCCTGTTTTTCCATGAAGTGTAATCTCCTGTAGTGGTAAATATATTCTGTATTGAACATTGTAACTCTATTTATATTGTATCAAGTTGGTAAGAGAAATGCCAGTTTTGAGTATAAGGAATATAATATTTTTTAAATACATAATACATGAAGCGAAATGTGTATATTAGAGGATAAGACAGAATGAGGTGCATTTTAAAAAGGTATGAAAATACAATCACTAAAGAGATATGAAATATAGTTTACCAAAGCTGCTATGAACGGAGAAAACAGTCACATTCATAGATGAAAACGAGTAAAAATATGGAATCAGGATTGACATTTTTTCGCAAAAGAGTTATCTTTGAGGAAAGATAATAAAACTATTTTATTAAGTTTATAAAAGCGTATGTATGGAGGGTATTTCACATGGAAGGTAAGATGAAAGTAGCAGTGATGAACGGTATCGGCAAGATGGGATTTACGGAGCGTGACATCCCGACGCCGAAGGACGATGAAGTTCTGGTAAAGCTGGATTATGTGGGAATCTGCGGATCGGATCTGCATTATTATGAGAGTGGAGCCATCGGCGATTATGTCGTAGAACCGCCGTTTGTTCTCGGTCATGAGCCGGGTGGCGTTGTTGTGGAAGTGGGAAAAGATGTCAAACACCTGAAAGTCGGTGATAAAGTAGCTTTGGAGCCGGGAAAAACTTGCGGACACTGCGAATTCTGCAAACAGGGCAAATACAATCTCTGTCCGGACGTCGTATTTTTCGCAACTCCACCGGTAGATGGTGTATTTCAGGAGTATGTTGCTCATGAGGCAGATCTCTGTTTCAAACTCCCGGAGAATGTAAGCACACTGGAGGGTGCGCTGATCGAACCTCTGGCTGTCGGTTTCCACGCAGCGATCCAGGGAGATGCTCATCTGGGACAGAAAGCAGTGGTGATGGGTGCCGGATGTATCGGTCTGGTTTCCATGATGGCACTGAAAGCCCGTGGAGTATCTGAGGTTTATGTGGTAGATATCATGGAAAAACGTCTGGAAAAAGCCCTGGAACTGGGCGCAACCGGAGTGCTCAACGGCGAAAAAGAGGATGTGATCGCCAAAGCACAGGAACTGACCGGCGGGGCCGGTATGGACCTGATCATCGAGACCGCCGGTACAGAGATCACCACCAGACAGGCGATCCATATGGCGAAGAAGGGTTCCACGATCGTTCTGGTCGGCTACAGCAAGAGCGGTGAGATGACCCTGCCGATGAGCCTGGTTCTCGACAAAGAACTGACTTTCAAAACGGTCTTCCGTTACCGCCATATCTATCCAATCGCAATCGATGCGGTAGCTTCCGGTAAAGTGAATGTAAAAGGAATCGTTACGAATATTTACGATCTGGATGATGTACAGAGAGCGATGGATGAGAGTGTGCATAATAAGGCAGACATTGTAAAAGGTGTGATTAAGATTCATCCGTAAGAGTTGAAAGGCTCGTAAAAAGAAAAAAGTATACAGGTGTCAGGCATTTCTTCGTAAAAATTTTGTAAGAGTGCCTGACACTTTTAAATTAAAAAGTCGGAATTGACCTATAAATCAGCCGGAATCCTATCTGGAAAATCTCTTGTTTTTTGAGTAAAATAAAAGTAATGGGCGGTGATTGCGCCGCAGAAAATAACAGGCAGGGCTGTCCGCGGCGGGTGCGGCGGGACGGCCGGAAAAGAGGTTTGAGATGAAAAAATGGACAAGAGTCATGTATCAGCCAAATCTTCCCCTGGAAGCAGGCAGATATGTAACAGCAAGCAAAGAACATATTGCATTATCCCTGGAGGCAGCGACAGAGGGTATGGTGCTTTTGAAAAATGAGAACAATATCCTGCCGTTAAAGAACGGTTCCCGGATCACACTGTTCGGACGCGGAAGTTTTGACTATGTCAAAGGTGGCGGCGGAAGCGGAGATGTAACCGTATCTTATATACATAATCTGTATGATGGTTTCAAAACCCTGGAAGATAAAGTACAGGTATACGAACCGGTAGCAGATTTTTATAAGAAAAATGTAGAAGAACAGTATGCAATCGGAAGAGCACCGGGTATGACCGAAGAGCCGGAACTGCCGCAGGAACTTTTGGACGGCGCACGGGCATTTGGCGATACCGCACTTATCGTACTGAGTCGTTTCTCCGGAGAGGGATGGGATCGTTCCAGCGTGGAATACAACGGCGAATTCAATCCATGGCCGGATGAGACAAGCATGCCGAAACTGTCCGCAGAAGTGTATCCGGACGGCGATTTTTATCTGACTGCAGGCGAGAAAAAACTGCTGGCACAGGTAGAAGAAGCTTACGATAAGATCGTGGTTGTATTAAACATCGGCGGTGTGATCGATCTGTCCTGGATCAAAAAAGATGACAAGATCGGAGCAGCTTTATACGGCGGTCAGGGCGGCATGGAAGGTGGAACTGCGATGGCACAGGTACTGTGCGGTCTGGTCAACCCATCCGGTAAACTGGCAGATACCTTTGCAGCGAGACTGGAAGATTATCCATCTACCGAGAACTTCCATGAGTCTGTAGAATATGTAGATTATACCGAAGATATTTACGTTGGATACCGTTATTTTGAGACGATTCCGGGCGCAGCTGAGAAAGTAGTTTATCCGTTCGGTTACGGTCTGTCCTACACAACCTTCGAGGTGGAGACACAGAAAGCATGGGAAGAGGCAGACTCTATCAACGTACAGGTGCAAGTAACCAACACCGGAGATATGGCCGGTAAAGAGGTCGTACAGTTGTATTACAGTGCACCACAGGGACTGTTAAAGAAACCGGCGAAAGAATTGGGTGCATTTAAGAAAACCCGCCTTCTGCAGCCAGGAGAGAGTCATACGATGGTACTGACCGTCACAAAAGAAGCAATGGCATCCTACGATGATCTTGGAAAAGTAGCAAAATCTGCTTATGTTCTGGAAAAAGGCGCATATGCTTTTTATATTGGAACCTCCGTAAGAAATAATGAAAAAACAGCTTATGAATATCTGGTAGCAGAAGATACCGTGGTAAAACAGCTGGAAGCAAAACTGACACCATCCGGTCTGGCAAAGAGAATGCTTTCCGATGGAACCTACGAGGAACTGCCTCAGACTGAAGGAAATGATCCGAACGCCTGCGCATTTGAAAAAATGGTTCCGGGAACCGATGAAGGCATCCTGCCGGAAGTACGTTTCCGCGAGCAGCGTCTGGCACTCTATGTAGTGAAAAAAGGTGCAAAACCATTTATCGAGGTAGCAGAAGGAAAGATCACCCTGGACGAGTTCATGAGTCAGCTTTCCGATGACGATCTGATCGAACTGCTTGGCGGACAGCCAAATACCGGTGTGGCCAATACCTTTGGTTTCGGTAACCTGCCGGACTATGGTGTACCGAACATTATGACAGCTGACGGACCTGCAGGTCTTCGTATCGCACCGGAATGTGGCGTGTGTACAACTGCATGGCCATGTGCAACTCTTCTTGCCTACACCTGGAACCCGGATCTGGTAGAACAGGTCGGTGCAGCCGGAGCAGAAGAAGTGAAAGAAAATAATATCGCCGTATGGCTGACACCCGCTGTCAACATTCACAGAAATCCTTTGTGCGGAAGAAACTTCGAGTATTATTCCGAAGATCCGCTGCTTGCAGGTAAGATGGCAGCAGGTATGGTACGTGGTATCCAGTCTCAGCATATCGGCGCTTCCGTAAAACATTTTGCCGCCAATAACAAAGAGACAAACAGAAAGCACAGCGATTCCCGTGTATCCGAACGTGCCCTTCGTGAGATTTATCTGAAACAGTTTGAAATTATCGTAAAAGAATCCGATCCGTGGACGATCATGAGCTCCTACAACGTGATCAACGGTCACAGAGCTTCGGAAAATAAAGAACTTCTGGAAGACATCCTTCGCGGAGAATGGGGATTCCGGGGCATGGTGACCACAGACTGGTGGACCCGTGGCGAACACTACAAAGAGATTAAAGCCGGAAATGATGTCAAGATGGCAACCGGTTATCCGGAACGTGTGAAAAAAGCCATGGAACTTGGTGAGATCACCCGTGCGGATCTGGAACACTGCGCAAGACGCGTGCTGGAACTGATCCTGAAGATCGATTAATCGAAAAAATATAGACAAAAAGGAAAAGAAAAGGCGAACAGAAAAAGAATCTACTTTCTGTTTGCCTTTTTTTGCAAAAATATAAAAAGCCGGACTGGATTACCGGGGAAAAACAGGGTATAGTAGTAAGAAAACAGTGCGTGTAAGAGGAGTAACAAGAGATGAACAGAAAAATGGAAAATCATTTCCTCTGTGTAGAAGTCAGCGACCGCGGTGCGGAACTGATGCGAATCGTGAGAAAGGATACCGGTGCGGAGATTCTCTGGAACGGCGATCCGACCTTCTGGGACTACCGTTCCCCGATTCTTTTTCCAAATGTAGGAAGTACCTGGCAGAAAAAAATGAAGATCAACGGGAAAGAATACCAGACCCGCCAGCATGGATTTGCCAGAGAAAAAGAATTTACCTGCGTAGAAGAGTGTGTCGAAAAGCTGCGCTATCAGCTGGTATCTGACGAAGAGACAGGAAAGTACTATCCATTTGAATTTGTATTATGGATCACGTATGAATTACAGGAAAAACAGATTATTGTCACCTGGGAAGTGGAAAACCGGTCCGGGAAAGTCATGAGTTTTACGATCGGCGGACATCCGGGCTTCCGGTTTGAAAAAGAAGGAGAACAGAAAGAAGACTATGAACTGTATTTTCCGGAAAATACAGAGCTTACCGCTACCGCGGTCGATCTGGTCAACGGTACCGGAAAACCGGATCAGAAATACCCGGTGAAACTGACGGATCATACGCTGGCATTAAGTGACCAGCTGTTTGATGTGGACACGCTGGTATTTGATGATGCGCAGATTAAAGAAGCTTGGCTCAGAAAAAAAGCCACCGGACAGCTTTATACGGGAGTCCGCTGTATCGACGAGTTTTACAGTTTCGGCATCTGGTCCCTTCCAAAAGGACCGTACGTCTGTCTGGAGCCTTGGGCGGGCAGATGCGATGATGAAGGATTTTGCGAAGACATTTCAAAAAAACCGGGCATCAATCAGGCAAAGCCGGGGGAATGCTGGAAAAAGCAGTATGCGATTCTGATCGGGTAGAGCGAGGAAGCTGAGAAAAATGTATTTGCAACAGAAAAAAGAGTGTCAGATGTAAGAATCCGGCACTTTTCTGTTATTTTCAGAAAAAATATACAGAATATGGTTGTTACATTACTTATTAATGATTGAAGTTTAATTACAGAAATTACAAGGAGGTTTTTCATGGGAAGAATATTTTATGTGAGCAGCATGCATGGAGATGATACAAACAGCGGACAGACACCGGAGGACGCGTTCCGCAGTCTGCGAAAGATCAATCAACTGGAGATCCAGCCGGGAGATCAGATCTTTTTGGAACGGGGATCTGTATTTATCGGGGAGTATCTGCACTTGTATGCAGGGGGAACCAAGGAGGTACCGGTTGTCGTAGATGCATACGGCGAGGGTGCGCTGCCGCGGATCGAGGCAAACGGAAACGGGATCTGGTATCAGAACTACGGTGGACATCTGGACAATGTGGTACATATCTGGAAAGGCTATCTGTCTTCCGCGGTTCTCTTATACGATGCAGAGTACATTTCCATCCGGAATCTGGAAATCACCAACAATCCCTGCATCAAAAATGAACGCCTGAACCAGGCAGATCGCATGAACCGCACCGGTGTATCCGTGATCGCACAGAATCACGGAACCCTGCATCAGATCGAACTCGATCACCTGTACATCCATGATGTAGAGGGAAATATCTACGACAAACATCTGAATAACGGCGGCATCTACATGTCCGTCTCACGCCCGGACGACGAAGAAAAGACCGGGATCGCCCGTTATGACGGTGTCCACATCCATCACTGCAAAGTCGAAAAATGCCGCAGATGGGGAATTGCCGCAGGCTACACCTACCAGCATGACAAATTCACGACCCTGGAACTGCCAGATGAAGTGGTGAAAACCTACGGCTCCACCAATGTCGTGATCGAACACAACTTTGTCAAAGATATCGGCGGAGACGGCATCACACCGATGTACTGCTTTGAACCGCTGATCCAGTATAATATATCCGAAAATATCGCCGTAGACATCCACCCGGATCTGTACAACGAAGAGGGAAACCGTGGCGGCATGACCGCAGCCGCCATCTGGCCATGGAAATGCAAAACCGCCCTGTTCCAGTACAACGAAGCCTACAACACCGTCTACAACCAGGACGGACAGGCATGGGACGCTGACTCCGGCGACGGAACCATTTACCAGTACAACTACAGCTGCAACAATGGTGGTGGCTGTGTGATGTTCTGCGAGGGCGAGAGCGTCAACAACACCTTCCGCTACAACATCAGCCAAAACGACGGAACCGGCATCCTGACCCCGGTACGAAACGTGGACGCGAAAATCTACGGCAACATCTTCTATATAAAAGAAGGCGTAGACTTCATACGTCACCGGATCTGGGGCGATACGATGATCGAAGGCGGCGGAATCGAAGTCACCGACAACACCATCATCTACGCCGGAAACGAACCAAAAGAAGAGTCCTGGAACTACAACAGCCCAGACGCCCACTACCAGAACAACACTTATGTAAACTACAAAAACACCCCGGAAGGCGACCCAACCCCAACCCGCCTCTCCGATGCCACCACAATCCACCCAGCCCCCGGCACCGCCCCGGAAACCACCGACGGCCACAGCCACATGTACAAAGGAAACAAAGCCTTTGACGGCTACCGCCTGAAAAAAGACGGCACAGACATCCTGAAACGGTAATTCCTTCAAGCCTGTAAGATATGACAGATACTTTCCGTCATACCTTGCAGGCTTATTTAAATTACGCGAGCAACGAGCCAAAGTTTATGCTTTGATTCATTTTCTCCATGAAAAACCACAGTCACAGCCAATACCCAGCGAAAGAGGCGGAGCGGGTCAGGGGCTGCTCCGCCTCTTTCGCGTCCGTCTGGAAAAGTCCCCTTTTTCATCTTGGCAGCGACACAAAATCTTCACAAAAAAATTAGCACTCCCTCTTGACGAGTGCTAACACATGTGTTATAGTACAACTAGAACAAAGGAAGAGAGAAATAAATAAAATAACCCCATATATCCAATGTTCAAACCAACAAAACAAAAAACAGTAATCAATTCACCTGACACAGGTGGAATTCATAGAAGGGAGAAATGACTTATGTTAATGCCTAGTATTTTTGGAGAAAACTTTATGGATGATTTCTTTGGAGTTCCGGAGAGAACCTATACAAAGAGTGCACAGAACACCCTGATGAAAACCGATGTAGTAGAAAACAAAGACGGATTTGACGTATCCATTGACCTGCCGGGATTCAAGAAAGAAGATGTAAAAGGAGAAGTGAAAGACGGCTACCTGATCATCACCGCATCCACAAACCAGAATAAAGATGAGAAAAACAAAGATGGCAAATACATCCGCAAAGAAAGATACAGCGGAACCTGCCAGAGAAGCTTCTATGTAGGAGACGATATCACGCAGAACGACATCAAAGCAAAATTTGAAGACGGTGTCCTGAAACTCGAGATTCCGAAAAAAGAAGTAAAACCAGAAGTAAAAGAAGCAAAATACATCTCCATCGCATAAACATGCAGGAAGATGAACATAAAACTAACGGCGGGCGCGAACCGGGCGTCCGCCGGAACTTAAACTGTGCGCTCAAGACTGTGAAATCGAGTGAACAGAACCAAAGGAAAATAAGAGGGTCACAAGACCCGTTCACTATAGAGATTACCACAGAGGGACAGGACAAAATACATATCCGGAGTCTCTCTTTTTTAATATACAGGAAATCAGCACTTAGAAACACAGAGTGTACTAGGTTCCAAAGGAGGTGGAACAAGTGGAAAAGAAAAGAGATTACTACGAAGTGCTTGGCGTAAGCAAAGATGCAGAAAGTTCGGCAATCAAAAAAGCCTACCGAAAACTGGCGAAAAAATACCACCCGGACACCAATGCCGGTAATGCAGAGGCAGAAAAACGATTCAAAGAAATCTCAGAAGCTTATGCAGTATTAGGCGATGAAGAAAAGAAAAAATTATACGATGAATTCGGACATATCGCTTTCGAGCCGGGATTCAATGCGGATGCTGCGAGAGCACAGAAACAATATGGATATGGAAACTTCGGCGGTGGAAACGGCCAGAATGGTTATCGGGAGTACCATTTTACCGGATCCGATGGAGATGATATCTTCGGAGATCTGTTTGGAAATATGTTTCGTCAGGGAACAAAAGGCGGAAACTTCCACAGCGGAGGATTTCATAACGGCAGCGGATTCTATCAGCAGTTTCATCAGGGCGGAAACGATGGATTCTATGGTAACCATGGATTTCACGGAACCTATTCCGAAAAAGGGGAGAATCTGGAAGCGGAAATTTCGCTTACCTTTGATGAAGCGGCATTTGGCTGCGACAAGATGATCACACTGCAGGAAGCTGACGGCAACCGCACCCTGAAAGTGCACATTCCTGCGGGAATCGATACCGGACAGAGCGTGCGGCTGCGTGGAAAAGGTCATCCGGGAATCGGAGGCGGTGAACCGGGTGATCTGCTCCTGAGAGCAAAAGTCGGAACAAAACCGGGATACGAACGGAAAGGTGCCGATGTCTATACCACCGTCAATGTGCAGCATCTGGAAAGCCTTATCCCATACACAACTGCCGCTCTCGGCGGAGAAGCCAGAGTATCCACATTATACGGGGATGTCAGTTGTAAAATCAAAGAAGGGACCCAGTCGGGCAGCAAGATTCGGCTGCGTGGAAAAGGAATTGTATCCATGAAAAATCCGAACGTCCACGGCGACCAGTACGTCACCGTCCAGATCCAGGTACCCCGCCACCTGAACCAGCAGGCACGCCGGAAACTGATGGAATACAAACAGGCTTGCGGATAAAGAAAGCAGACAGGAATAACTTTGAACAGTTGTTACTGTCTGCTTTTTGCATGTGTTGTGCCGCATTTCGGGTGCGTTCCGGTTTGAAAGCAGAAAACAGACAACGAGAGTCTACGAGATGCAGTTTACAAAACATCATTTCTGAGCTATCCTATAGAAAGAAAAATAATAAAAAGTAACTATCCAGTAGATAGCATAACGGTGAAGATACTGAACAGTTGCGAAAAGACAATCAGGAGGAAGCAACATGGTAGGTCCGGAAGGAACAAAACGAATATCCAAAATAGATACATACCTGAACGTAGCCGAAGCATTTGCCTATCGAAGCACCTGCATCAAACGAAAATACGGTGCCGTGATCGTAAAAGACGATGTGGTAATCTCCACCGGCTACAACGGCTCCCCGCGGGGTTATGACAACTGCTGTGACCTCGGCGTATGCCCAAGAATCCAACTCGGCATGCACCAGGGCGAAGGCTACGGTCTCTGCCGCGCCATCCACGCCGAACAAAACGCCCTGTTAAACTGTTCCCGCGAACAGACCATTGGCGCCGACCTCTACCTAGCCGGTATCAACCCCGGCGACAACTCCATCCACCGCGCCAAACCCTGCCCTCTATGCTCCCGCCTCATCATCCAGGCCGGAATCCAAAATGTCTACCTCCGCGTAGGCGCCAAAGCCGGCGAGTACGAAGTAGTCCCAGCCCAAAATCTGGTGTGGCATCTGTAAGACAAAACTACCGCAGGGAAATATAGGTATAGAAAAAGATAAAAATAAAGAAAAATAGAAGCTGGTAATTATCCAGAAAAGATATGCTACAAAGATGGATAGAACGATCCAACACTGTACAAAAAAATGTCAAAAAGGATATGAATCCGCTCTGTTTTGCTACTATCCAAACAAAGACAGGCACGCAGAAGCAACTATAAAGTGTTCATTCAATCTTTTATGCATTATGAGTTTACATAAAACACCCCTACAGGAAATAGTCTGTGCCAGTAACGTCCAATGCCCAGGAAACCCGCGATCCCTCCTCGGTAAGCGCGAACTTGTCGAGTACGAGTTTGAGACTACAGGCTCAAACCGAACGCAGACCTGAGCGCGCACCGAGGAGGGATCGCGGGCTTCCTGGGGCTCACCCCCTCCCCAACAAACTCATCCTTTACTGCGGAATCCGAGCCTTATAATAAAGCGGCGACAACCCAAAATACTTCTTAAACAGCTTACTAAAATGATAAGCATCCTCATACCCCACAGCCATCGCCACCGCCTGAATCGACTGCTCCGGGTTCTTATCCAGCAATTCCCGCGCCTTCTGCATCCGCAGACTGATCAGATAATTGATCGGCGTATCCCCCGTCTCACTCTTGAAAATCTTCGAAATATAAAAAGAACTCAGATACATATTTGCCGCAATCTGATCCAGCGAAATCTTCTCTTTATAATGCGTCTCCATATAATGCATAATCTGCTGAACCACATACTTCTTATCTATCGACTTGAACTCATACCGACGTTTTGCATCTTCCTCAAGTGCCTGTTTCTGATATCTGCAAAGCAGACAGATTACCTGAATCAGATAGGACTTCAGCATAAAATACCGCCCCGGCCGGCAGGTCTTCGACTCCTGTTCCATCAGGTTACATAGCCGAAACAACGGTTTTTTATAACTGTCCGGCAATGTTGTCAGCAACTGATAATTTTTGAAAAGAGGAAAATGTCCTCTGGTACATCCGGCAAATTCCACATTTGAAAAAGCCAGATAAAATTTCTGGGCAGAAGTTTCGGCTGCCGGAAGGCTCTGGTGATATGTTCCGGGATTCAGCAAAATCACGGACCCTTCTTCCACATCATCCAGCTTCTCGTCTATACGAAATGTTGTTTTCCCTTTCAGTATAAACACAAATTCAATAAAATCATGACAATGATAATTCATCTCAGGCTCTGTTCGAAGCAGATTACAGCAGAACAGAAAGCGGGGATTGAGATCATTGTAAGTAAGATCATACACCGATGGTTCCATAAAAAATCCCCCTGTCATAAATATAATTTCAACGTAACTGTTCAGTACCTTCACAGTTACGAGCCAAAA
>ERZ836877.1579-NODE-1579-length-33918-cov-4.811476_pt1 | contig 33918 bp, 28 predicted proteins | sample MGYA00519469_ERZ836877 | MGnify/ENA primary metagenome ERZ836877 (study PRJEB31850, sample SAMEA3708809) | human gut metagenome | biome: human gut; feature: human-associated habitat; material: faeces | place: China | collected 2014 ... | reverse complement strand
GACACCGCCCTTCCAGTAGCGGTTGCTGCTGTTCTCCTGTTCTCCTGTCAAAAAAACGGGTTGCTGCTGTGGGCGGTGAGGACACCGCCCCTCCAGTCGCGGTTGCTGCTGTTCTCCTGTTCTCCTGTCTAAAAAAAACGGGTTGCTGCTGTGGGCGGTGAGGACCCCGCCCCTCCAGTCGCGGTAGCTGCTGTTCTCCTGTTCTCCTGTTCTCCTGTCAAATAATCAGGTGGGGATTATTCGGGGTCGCCGTACATGTTGTGGATGAAGTCGTAGGCCGGGCCGGAGCCGAGGCGGCGAAGGATGTCGCGGATGCTGTCCATGTAGCGGTCGTTGAACTGCCGGAGGGAATCGGAAAGGGCCGCGGCATATACGGTGTCGCCCTGCTGGCGCAGGTGTCTGATATGCTGTGACCGGTTCCACTGTGCGCGGTCATGGTCGGCCTTCAGGTCTTTCCACTGCTGCAGCAGATCGTTCTGCGGTGTGCCGGAACCTGAAGAAACGGAGTCTATCACCACGTTAATCACCCCCGGCTCGGTCACTACAAGTAGATCCTGCGTGCCGAACCTCTCGTTGATTTCGATAGTGACCCGTGCAAGAAATTTGCCTCTGTGGCCGCGTATTTCAAATTTACCGTCCTTGATGAACGCCGAATCCACCCCGATGCTGTCTCTGATGCCGGGTTTGCCGAAAGGGGACAGAAACACCTTTTTCCCGTTGAGACGGGTCTGTGAAGTGGTTCCCTTGATGATATATTCATCTTTGCCGGTGTCGTTATTGCAGGAACTGAGAAGTGAGCCGGCACAGATTGAAACAGCTGCAAGTACGGGATATAATGTTTTTCTGAGTTTCATATCGAAAATACTTTATTTCATATCGAAGGCACTTTATTTCATATCGAATTAACGTTGAAAAAAGGATGCGCATTATATGATGCGCACCCTTTCAACAATGTATACCAAATTAAATTCAGTTCATCAGGAATTATTTACCGAACGACCACCATGTACACATGGCATCTTCTTTTTCACCATCCTTAATGATAAGTATCAGAGCATCGCTTCCAAGATATCCGATCTGGAATGTCGAAGCGAATTGACCGGGAGTCTCATTATTAAGGATAAACGGCCATAGGATGGCACCTGCAGAAGTGTTGAGGGTACCCATTCGTGTCTCGGTCGGAGCCCAGTCTACGGAGAATGAACCTTCACGTACCTTGTTGCCGTCCTTGCCATAAACCGTCACCGTAGCCTCATCCTCATTGAAGGTCATATAAGACTGGCTGTAGCATTCAGACTCGTATTCGTCATATCTGCCGCCTGCATGCTGGGTCTGGCCGTCGAACTTATATTTGCAGTCGCCGTCGTTGACTCCGCAGCCCCACCATGCTCCGTTGATGCTGCCGGCACCGTTCTGGGCGCCCATATAGCCGCCGTTACCCCATACAGCGCCAGTATAATCACCATCGGTAGTTATCGGTTTCCAATGCCAGTCGTGAGAAGCGAGGATGCCGGTAGGATCGTCGTCGCTCATGAACGACCACCATGTGCTGCTCCATCCGTTGGGATTCTGGGCATAGATTATCAGGCGCGATGCGTCGAGATAAGCGATTTCAAACTTCGTAGGCTCATTTCCGGGTGCCGAATCATCGCAGGTGAAGGGCCACAGGATAGTACCGGCGGTAGTCTCGAGGATTCCTCTCGAATTTTGCTCCGGACGTGTAATCTCGTTGTTGTTGTAGTCCGAAATCGAGAAAGATCCTGATGCGATTTTTGAACCGTCATTGCCGTATGCGGTAATGGTGCCGTCTTCGCTGAACTCCATGTATGACAGCGTATAGCACTCGCCCTTGATCGCATCATATTTGCCTCCGGTGTGCTGTGTCTGGCCGGTGAAGTCGCTCTTGGCGGATCCGTCGTTCATGCCGCATCCCCACCATGCGCCGTCAATTGCAGCACTGCCGTCCTGCACGTTCAAAGGATAACCTGCGTTGCCCCATACAGCTCCTTCCTCGGTGGTAGTAGGCATCCACTTCCATTTCTTTGTGCCCTTGTTGGAGACGAGGACTTTCATGGCCGGGTCGAGGGACTTAGCCACTTCGAGCGTGAACTCCTTGGAAGCCACCACTTCCTGACCGTCCTGGTTGATGTATGCGAAATAGAGGTTCTGTTTCGCATCGCTGCCTCGCGAGGGGAGGTAGTAGACCATGCCGCCGGCACGGCCGTACGACAGCTGTTTGCGCTCGCCGTTCTTCTCGTAGAAGATGTTTACGGCCGATACGTTCGGGAAGTTATACTGTATGTAGTTGCCGGTCTCCGACGGTTCGTAGGTCACGTTGCCGTCGTTGTCGGTCACGGCCTTGAACTGTGCGAACGTCGCGCCGTCCAGCAGGCTTTCGGCTGTCATGTTCTCGTAGTCGAAGCTGCCTTTATCCATCAGCGGGTCGCAGGAGGTGAACAATACACCTGCCGCTATGCCCAATGTCAAAAGAATTTTTTTCATTTCGAGTTTTTGTTTTAGGGATTAGTAAACAGGTGTACCTGTCATGTTCCAGTCAGCAACATCGGTACCCCATCCCGGGTTCTGCTTCAGCACGTCGGGATTGTCGATGATGTTGATCTGACCGTTGGGAATCTGCAGGAAACCGTTGGTTTCGGCATAACGCTGAGCCCAAGAGGTGGATGCATGTTTCATGACTGTCCATTTGCCGGTATAGTTCACTGCGGAACCGTTCTGCTTCTCGAGAGCCAATGCGGCCTCGCAGTTCGTGCCTCCGTCTATGCCCGACCAGCGGCGCAGGTCGTTGAAGCGGATACCCTCGCCGAACAGCTCCCAGCGACGTTCGTTCTTGATGTTCTCCCAGCTGTAGCCGGTCTTGGCGACACCGGCACGTTCCTGCACACGGTTCATCATAGTGGCGGTACCGGTCAGCTCGCTGTGCATCAGCATCACGTCCGAAAGACGCATCAGCACGATGTCGGCGAAGTGGTCGCCCTGGAACGAGTTGCCGTTCGAGTTAGGACCTGCATTGTTCTCAACACGGTATACGCCCCACCATGTGTATGAAGCGGTGTGATCGTCCCATGACGAATTCTTGCAGGTGATGGGCATCCATTTCTTGTTGTACATACCGGTTTCCTCGGTACAGGTGGTGGTGAATGCGAAGTGCTCAAGTTCCTCCTCGCAGTTGAGGACGGTGGCCTTCTTACGCGGGTCGGAAGCCGGCCATGCGTTCACGGCGTTCATGTTGAACACGCCCTGGCCCCAGCCCTGACCGAAGGGAAGGGTCTCCGGACCGCCGTTCTCCTTACCCTGCTCGTCGGCGTCGCAACGCAGACCGAGGTAGAGGGAGGTCATGTTGGTGAAGCCCATACCGATGGTGCCGTTCCATGTGGCGATGTTGGAGAACTGAACCTGGAACAGCTGTTCCTTGTTGCCGTTGCCTGCCCAGAACTTGCTTGCGTCGGCCATATCCTTCGTATAAGCATAGTCGGGAGCTGTCAGCTGGTTGCTGTACTGCCACAACTGGCGGAAATCGGAAATCAGTTCGGCGCCGGAATGGTTGATGCAGTCCTCAAGGTAGGAAACAACCTGAGCCTTGGTAAGAGGACCCTCTACGCCCTCCTGTTCGGGAAGTACCACGTCAGCGAGATTAGCTGAAGCCAGCTCGCCGGCCTTGTTGTAGAAGCCCTGGTAGAACATATATGCTCGTGCTAAGAAGCCTTCGGCCGTACCCTTCATGGCATGTCCGTCGCCCCATGTGGTGGCGCCATGCTGCATCAGATTGGCAGCGGACACGAAGTCAGCGAGGATATGGGGATAAATCACGTCCTTGGCGCTCTGCTGCGGACAGGGATCGGGAGCGGCGGCAGCCCAGTAGGCGGGGATATCGCCCCAGAACTGTGTGCCCCACAGATAGTAGAGGCCGCGCATGAAGTAAGCCTCGCCTAAAAGTTGATTGCGTGTGTTCTCGTTGCCGGTCCAGTCGAACGTGTCGACAGAATATATGATGGCGTTGGCACGTGCGATACCTACGTATGTGTTGTGCCATGCGGAGCCGTAGAGGTTGTCCTTGTTCGTCATCAGGTGGCCGATGGCGTGCGATTCCACGTCGCCTGTACCTCCGGCGCCGTTGGTGTCGTCAGACATTATGTTCCACACCAGCCACGGAGACTGAAGGGGATCGGTGGAGTATTGGTTCATTACTCCGTACAGCGCGGCCAGCTCCTTGTTCAGGTCGGACGGCGCCGCAGGATAGTTTCCTGTGTTGGCCTGGGTGTAGTTCTTCGAGTCGAGGAAGTCTTCGCACGACGTGAGCGAGAGAAGCCCGGCTGCGGCCAACGTAATCAAAAGAGTTTTTTTCATTTTTATATCGTTTTCTCTTGATTTTAAAAATTAGAATTTCACTGTCACGCCGACCAGGAAGGAGCGTGCGGAGGGATAAAGACCGTTGTCGATGCCACGGATCCAGCCTGCGGAGGAACCGTTGACGTCGATACCGCCGTTAGAACCGATTTCGGGATCAACACCCTTGTATTTGGTGATGGTCCAGACGTTCTGAAGCTGAACGTAGAGACGCAGCTGCTGGAACGGAGTCTTGAACTGGCGGGCGAAGTCGTAGCCGAGGGTGATGTTCTGCAGCTTGAAGTAATCGGCGTTCTGCATGTAGTAGGTGGAAACCCACTGGTTGTTCTCGGTGTTCATGGCCAGACGGGGAACGGAGTTGCTTGTTCCCTCACCGTGCCAGCGGTCGAGGACGTCTGCGGTGTAGTTCAGGTACTGGTTGGCCAGGAGGGCGTTGCGGTAGCACTGCATGGCCTGCATTCCGAACGCGCCGGAACCTGCCAGGCTGAAGTCGAGGCCCTTCCAGGTGAAGCCCAGGTTGATACCTAATGTCCAGTCTGGGTTGGGGTCGCCGATCTCGTGGCGGTCGTTGTCGTATTCAATCTGTCCGTTGCCGTCGTAGTCATCCCAGATGAAGTCGCCGGGCTGTGCGTTGGGCAGAACAGCCTTGCCTGCCGCGCGGGCGTCCTCGATCTGCTGCTGGTTCTGCCAGATGCCGCTGTGGCTCATGCCGCTGAAGTAACCGATGGGGTGTCCTTTCTCCACGAGGGAAACGTACGAGGAGTTCTGGAACAGCGAGTTCTGAGCGTCGTCGCCGATCTTGCCGGAAGCGGTGGCAAGGCGTGTCACCTTGTTCTTGTTGTAAGCGGCGTTCACGTTTACGTGGTAGAGGAAGTCGGGGCCGATGTTGTCGCTCCAGGAGAGTGCCAGCTCGACACCGGTGTTGCGGACGTCGCCGCCATTGATCATGGCTGCCTCCTCATATCCGAGGATGTCGTTCAGAGGAGCCTGTACCAGCCAGTCCTTGGTGTTCTTGATGTACCAGTCGAACGTGAAGGCCAGACGGTTCTGGAAGAAGCGTGTGTCGAAGCCGAGGTCCCACTGCTCGGAGGTCTCCCATGTCAGGTCCTCGTTGGGAACGTTCTTGGCGTATGCACCGGAAGTGTAGATACCCTCGACGGTGGAGAGGAGGTTGCTGTTGAACTTGTATCCGTAGTCGGCGTAGTCCGTGGGGGAGAAACCGATGTTGGAGAGGTAGTAGAAGTTGCCGATCTGGCAGTTACCGTTCTGACCCCAGCTTGCGCGGAGCTTGAAGAAGTTCATCACGTTGGAGGCGTTCTCCATGAATTTCTCGTTGGTAAGCACCCAACCTGCGGAAACCGAGGGATAGGTGTGCCAGCGGTGGCCGCGTGCGAAGTTGTTGGAACCGTCATGACGCAGGATGGCCGTCAGCAGGTAACGCTCGTCGTAGTTGTAGTTGATACGACCGAAGAAGGAGGCGATGCGACCTTCGCGGGGGTTATCGTAGCCGCTGTAACCGGTCATGCCCTTCTTGGAGAAGTTGGAGGGGATGGTGAAGTTCCAGCCGTTGAGTACGAGGGTGTTCAGGTCGTCGGGCGACTCGCTGAAGTTCATTGCCATACCTGTGGCCCATTTCTGCATCTCGACCGACTGACCGATCATGACGTCGATGTTGTTCTTCGCGAACTCGGGGAGGGTATAGGTGATGGTGTTCTCGATCGACATGCTCGAGCTCTGGTCCTGCTGCTGCTGCAGACCGTAGTTGGCACTGGCGCTGGTAGAACTCTGCGAGAAGGGAAGCGAAGTCCTGCGGACGTTGCTTGCACTGTACCCGGTGTTGATCTGGCCGCGGTATTTCAGGTTCTTGATGGGTTCTATAATCCAGTACAGGGTGGCGCCGACGCCGAAGTCACGGCTCTTGTTGAGCGAGTTGTACTGACCGTTGATGAATCCCTCGTAGGGGTTGCTGAAGATATTGGAGTTCCAGCCTGCGCCGTTATCCCTGTAGTTGGTGGGAGTGCCGTCCTCGTTGAATGCGGGAACAAGGGGCGAAGCGGTGTAGACGGGCTGCATGATGTTCCAGTAGCCGTTGCCCTCGGGGAGCTCGTGGCTGCTGTGATACCAATAAGAGATGTTCTCGCCGACGGTGATGATGTCGTGGTCTCTGCCCTTGAGAATGATGTGCTCGGAGTTGACGCGGCCGCCGTAACGGCGGTAGTCGGAAGCGTTGCTGCCTCCCATGATGCCCTCCTGGTCGCTATAGTTTACGGAGATGGAGAACTTGCTGCGCTCGCTGCCGCCGGCAACGGTAACTGCGTGGCTGTGCTGGAAGGCATTCTTGTTGCGGTAAACGTCGAACCAGTCCGTACCTTTCCATCCGTTGTTGACTCTGTCAAGAATGGACTGCGGCACATTAGACGCCCAGTTCATGGCATTGCCGTAGGTGTTGAAGTTGGTCTCGTTGATAACCTCCATGTACTGCTGAGCGTTGAGGTTGCCGGGCTTCCGGTAGGGATTGGACCAGCCTACGAAACCGTCGTAGGTAATGGAGATCTTGCCTTCCTTACCCTGCTTGGTGGTGACGAGGATTACACCGTTGGCGGCACGTGCACCGTAGATGGCGGCGGAAGCGGCGTCCTTCAGCACGTCGATGCTCTCGATGTCGTTGGGGTTGATGCCGTTCAGGCCGTCGTTGGCCGTACCGGAAACGATACCGTCGATAACCAGCAGAGGCGAGGACTCGCCGATGGTTCCGACACCGCGGATGCTTACCTTGAAGCCCTTACCGGGCTGGGTGGAAGCCTGCGTGATCTGGACACCGGGAGCGGTGGTCTGCATGGCGGTCAGGGCGTTGGAGGTGTTCATCTGGGCGATCTGATCGCCGGATACCTGGAATGTGGAACCGGTCACCAGTTTACGCTTCTGCGTACCGTAGCCCACTACCACTACCTCGTCCAGATTGTTCTCGTTTTCCTGAAGCATAACGTTGATGACGTTGCTGTCGCCGACCTTAACTTCAGAGGGCTCGTATCCGACATAGCGGAATTGGAGAACATCGCCCTTCTTGGCTTTGACGGTGAAATTACCGTCGATGTCAGTGTCCGTTCCGATAGTCGTTCCTTTCACCAATACTGAGGCTCCGATCAGCGGTTCGCCGTCGGAGGCTGATGTCACCGTACCGGATACGGTGCCGGGCTCTTGGGCAGATGCGATTCCAATGCTTGTGAATACACATAGCATGGCCACCACAAATCTGAGTAATCGAGCCTTGAAGTAATCAATAAGATTCTTTTCCATCGATACTGATTTAATAAGTGTGTGTTGTTATTTGGGTTTGTTATTGTATAGTGGTTTGTGTATAGGTATTCTATCGTGGGCCTAAGCAATAATCAGTGTGTGTCTTCGTACAGTGGAATTACTGTTGTGGTACAGTGAAAAGACTGTTTTAGGCTAACGTAATGATTGTTTTGGCTAACGTCGATGCAAAGTTAGGTTTCTTGCGAAGATAATTTTAATATAATTTTGTCCTCTATTGGTATAATTTTGACATTCTTAATAGATTTTAACAAATTAACCCCGAAAAAGTAACGTGAAATCTCCGATTTATGAGTGTGTCTGAAACACTTATAACCAATGATTAAAAAAATTAAGTTAACGATATAACAGGGATGAAGGGAGTCCGCTGCGACTGGAATGACGACGTCCACGTCGTCAACTCGTGGGCGACGTGGACGTCGCCCCTCCAGTCGCAGCGGATTGATGCGCGGCTCGGAGAGCACGCGCCACTGTCAGCTACTGTCGCATGAGACGCTAATAAATCGGGGAATGGCGCGTTAATAAGGTATGGGACGAGTACTGGCGATAGATTACGGGCGAAAGCGTTGCGGTGTGGCGGTGACCGACATCCTTAAGATTGCGGCCAACGGCCTGCCGACGCAGCGTACATGCGACCTTGAAAAGTATCTGCTCGATTACTGCAGTCACGAGCCGGTGGAGCGTATCATTATCGGTCATCCGCGCACGGTGCGCGGCGAGGATTCGGAATCCATGCGGTATATACGTCCCTTCATGAATCGCCTGTCAAAGATACTTCCCGACATGCCCGTCGAGATGGTGGACGAGCGTTTCACCTCCGTCCAGGCACACCGCGACATGATAACGGCCGGCTTCAAGAAGTCGGACCGTCAGCGCAAGGAACTGGCCGACGAGATGTCGGCGGTGCTGATCCTGACTTCGTGGCTTGAAAATCCAAGACTATAATCATAATGAAGCATTCCGCATTGACGGCCAAGATTCACCAGCAGGTACGCGCGCTGATGCCGGGCATCCAATCGGTCATTTTAGGCTTGAGCGGGGGTGCCGACTCGGTGGCGTTGCTGTATATGCTTCGTAACATCGGAGTCCGGGTCCGTGCGGTGCATTGCAATTTCCATCTTCGCGGCGTGGAATCCGACCGTGACATGAATTTCTGTATCGAACTGTGCCGCGGTCTTGACGTTCCCCTCGACATCGTACATTTCGACGTGCCTGCATATCAGGCCGCGCACAATGTGAGCCTTGAAGTGGCCTGTCGCGAACTGAGGTACGAATATTTCCATAGAATGCTTCGGGAAACCGGTTTCGACCGGATAGCGGTGGCTCATCATGCGGACGACAATATCGAGACTCTGTTCCTGAACCTGTTCAGAGGGTGCGGTATCGACGGGCTACGCGGGATGCTGCCCGATGCCAACAACGTGGTGCGTCCGTTGCTGCATGTCACGCGTGCCGAGATTCTGCAATATCTTGATGTCATAGGACAGGCTTACGTCACGGATTCCTCCAATCTGCAGTCCGACTATCGTCGCAATTTCATCCGTAACGAGCTGCTGCCTCTGATAGAAACGCAGTGGACCGGCGCACGCAAGGCCATCACTTCGACCATATCCAATCTCAGGTCGGATTCCGAGGCCCTCGACATGCTGGCCGCCCGCGAGCTTGATTCGCTGCATGATCCATCCGTGTTGCCATACAGGCTGCTGCAGGAATCCGCAGCTCCGCAATGGCTGCTGCATAAGTGGCTGACGCGCTACGGCACTAAATCCAATATATCCCGCGAGATTATGGCTGCCTTTACCGCAGGTCGCCCCGATACCGGCAAGCAATGGGCTGTCCGCGACGGGATAATCCGCGCCACGCGCACCTCCCTGCAATTTTCGGCGACTGGAGGGGCGGTGTTCCCACCGCCCACCTGTTGACGACGTGGACGTCGTCATTCCAGTCGCAGCAACTACTGGAGGGGCGGTGTCCCCACCGCCCGTAAGTTATTTTTGACAGGAGAACAGGAGAAACAGGAGCAGCTACTCTACTAATAAAAAAGTGTGTCAACGGAAGGTTGACACACCAGTGAGAGGTTATGTAATCGGGATGCGATTATTTCTTGTTGCCGAAGTAGCGCTCGTAGAGACCGGCGAAGCCGCGGCCGTGACGGGCCTCGTCCTTTGCCATCTCGTGAACGGTGTCGTGGATAGCGTCCAGACCTGCTTCCTTGGCGTTGCGTGCGATACGCATCTTGTCGGCGTTGGCGCCGGCCTCGGCGTGCATGCGCTTGTCAAGGTTGGTCTTTGTATCCCATACCATGTCGCCGAGCAGCTCGGCGAACTTGGAAGCGTGCTCTGCCTCCTCCCAGGCGTAACGCTTGAAAGCTTCGGCGATTTCGGGATAACCCTCGCGGTCGGCCTGACGGGACATGGCCAGGTACATACCTACCTCGGTGCACTCGCCCATGAAGTGAGTGTTCAGGTCCTTGATCATCTCCTCGCTGGTGCCTTTGGCTACGCCAATCTCATGCTCGGTTACGAAATTCAGGGCATCATCTTCGTTCAGCTCTTTAAACTTGCTCTGCGGAGCACCGCACATCGGGCACTTCTCGGGAGCGGTCTCACCCTCTGCGATATAGCCGCATACGGTGCAAATCCATTTCTTTGCCATTTCTATCGTTTATTTTAGTTTGTCAATACTCTGTTCTAAGTATAAACAAAATTAGTCAAAATTTGATTAACCTCAAAATGAAAAAGGGCCCGTTTAATCATTTTTATGAATTAAACGGGCCTTATCCTAAAATGTGTCAAGACTTTATATCATGTGTCAAGACCTTATATAAAGAACAGGATGACCAACTGGGCGGCGACCACACGCATGAACATGGTGAGGGGGTAGACGGTGGAGTAGCTGACGGCGGGAGCGTCGTTGTTCGCAATCTTGTTGCCGTAGGCCAGTGCGGGCGGGTCGGTATAGGAACCGGAAATCATACCGCAGATGGTGAAATAGTTCATCTTGTATTTGGCGCGTGCCACGATGCCCATCACCAGCAGGGGAATCATCGTGATGGCGAAACCATACAGCACCCATGTCGCGCCTTCGGGGGTGAATACCGTGGCCGCGAAGTTCTTGCCGGCGGCTATGCCCACGGAGGCGAGGAACAGGCATATACCTAACTCACGCAGCAGCAGATTGGCCGACGAGTTGGTGTATGTCACCAGGTGTATTTTATGTCCGTAGGCACTCAGCAGGATGGCCACGATAAGGGGGCCTCCGGCCAGACCTAACTTCATGGGAACCGTCATGCCGGGGAACTGCAACGGTATGCAGCCCACCACGATGCCGAGGAAGATGCCGATGAACATGGTGATGAGGTTGGGTTCGTTCAGACGTTTCATGGAGTTGCCTAACTTGGCTGCCAGGTTATCGATGTCGGTGAGCTTGCCCACCACGGTGAGGCGGTCGCCCATCTGCAGGCGCAGACCGGGAGATGCCACCAGATCCATGCCGGCACGGTTCACGCGCGTCACGTTAAGCTGATAACCGTCGTGCAGGTGCAGCGAGCCGAGCTTGACACCGTTGTATTCGGTACGGGTCACCAGCACGCGGCGCGAAACGACGGGACCCTGCTCCATCTCCCATTTCTTCTCGACGCTGGGGCCGATGAAACGGTTGAATATTTCCTCGTCCTGCGCCTGGCATACGATTAGGCAGAGGTCGCCGAGATGTACTTCGGTCTTGGACGTGGGGATGATGACATGGCCGTCGGGCTGCTCGATACGCGACACGACATAGTCGGCCGAAATCAGGGTGTGCAGCTTCAGCATGTTCAGACCGTCAATCAGGTCGTTGGTGACGCGCAGCGTCATCATGTGGGGCGCGAGCTCGCTGTTGTTGGACTCGGCCTCCAGTTCGGCGGTCTCCTTGGCGTTGTCGATCTTGAAGATGACCTTGATCAGAATCATGGTCAGGATGATGCCGATCACACCGAGGGGATAGGCCGCGGCATATCCCATGGACATCTGCTGGCTGACGTTGCCACCGTCGGGCACAACCTGCAGGAAAGTCTGCTGTGCGGCACCGAGACCGGGGGTGTTGGTCACCGCACCCTGCATGATACCAACCATCTGCGAGATAGAGGTGCTTCCTTCCGCACCGCCCTGGATGTAGTAGATGGCCAGCATCACCGCCACGTTGAGGCTGATGCCCAGCAGGGCCAGCAGGTTCATGCGGATGCCGCCCTCCTTGAACGACGAGAAGAAGCCGGGGCCGACCTGCATACCGATGGAGAAGATAAACAGAATCAGACCGAAGTCCCGCAGGAAGTTAAGCACTTCCGGGCTGGTGGTATATCCGAAGTGGCCCAGCAGCAGACCGACGAACAGAACGAACGTCACGCCGAGGGACACGCCGAAAATCTTGATTTTCCCGAGGTAGATACCCGTGAAAATCACTACCGAGTAGAGTATGATGGTACTCGGCAGGGAGAGGTTGTTTGGTTCAAATAGCTCTAATAACCAATCCATTGTATAGCTTATAGTATTTAATGAAGTTTACAAAGTTAAGAGAGTTGAAAAAGTTAAGATAAATGTGATGAAACTCCTATGACAGCACTATTCTCTTAACTTTTTAAACTTTTTACACTTTATCAACTCTGAGCGTCAGCTCAGTTTGCGGTATCGGATTCGGTGCGGGGTGCTGTCGGCGCCGTCGCGGCGCTTCTTGAACTCCTCGTATTCCGAGTAGTTGCCTTCGAAGAATGTCACCTTGCTGTCGCCCTCGAAAGCAAGGATATGCGTCGAGATGCGGTCCAGGAACCAGCGGTCGTGGCTCACTACGACGGCGCATCCGGCGAAGTTCTCAAGACCTTCCTCCAATGCACGCAACGTATTGACGTCGATGTCGTTGGTGGGCTCGTCAAGCAGCAGCACGTTACCCTCGCTCTTAAGCGCCATGGCTAAGTGCAGACGGTTGCGCTCGCCTCCGGAGAGTACGCCGATCTTCTTTTCCTGGTCGGCGCCCGTGAAATTGAAGCGCGACAGATAGGCGCGGGCATTGACGTCTCGGCCACCCATACGAAAAGATTCAACGCCCTGCGAGATAACCTCGTACACGCTCTTGTCGGGGCTCAGGTCCTTGTGGTTCTGGTCCACGTATGCTATCTTGACGGTGTCGCCCACGTCGAACGTACCCTTGTCGGCCTTTTCCAGACCCATGATGAGACGGAACAGAGTGGTCTTGCCGGCGCCGTTAGGACCGATGACGCCCACGATGCCGTTGCTGGGCAGCATGAAGTTGAGGTCGGAGAACAGCACCTTGTCGTCGTAAGCCTTGGCCACGCCGTTGGCCTCGATCACCTTGTTGCCCAGACGGGGACCGTTGGGAATGTAGATCTCCAGTTTCTCCTCGCGCTCCTTCTGGTCCTCGTTCAGCAGTCGGTCGTAGCTGGACAGACGCGCCTTTCCCTTGGCCTGACGGGCCTTGGGCGCCATGTGTATCCATTCCAGCTCGCGTTCCAGGGTCTTGCGGCGCTTGGAAGCCTGCTTTTCCTCCTGAGCCATGCGCTGTGTCTTCTGCTCAAGCCACGAGGAATAGTTGCCTTTCCATGGGATGCCTTCGCCGCGGTCCAGCTCCAGGATCCAGCCGGCCACATGGTCGAGGAAGTAACGGTCGTGCGTCACGGCAATCAGAGTGCCGGGATACTGCGCCAGGTGCTGTTCAAGCCATTCCACCGACTCGGCGTCGAGGTGGTTGGTGGGCTCGTCGAGCAGCAGGATGTCGGGCTGCTGCAACAGCAGGCGGCACAGGGCCACGCGACGGCGCTCGCCTCCTGACAGGTACTTGATCTGCTGGTCGTCAGGCGGACAACGCAGCGCGTCCATGGCGCGGTCCAGACGGTTGTCGATGTTCCAGGCGTCGGCCGCGTCAAGTTTGTCCTGCAATTCGGCCTGACGCTCTATCAGCTTGTTCATCTTGTTCTCGTCCTCCAGTACTTCGGGGTCGCCGAAGGCGTTGTTCACCTCGTCATATTCCTTCAGCAGGTCCATGATATGCTGCACGCCTTCCTCCACCACCTGACGCACCGTCTTGTCGGGATCCAGCTTCGGGTCCTGTTCCAGATAACCTATGCTGTAACCGGGCGAGAACACCACGTTGCCCTGATAGGATTTGTCGATGCCGGCTATGATCTTGAGGAGCGTCGATTTTCCCGATCCGTTCAGACCGATGATGCCAATCTTGGCGCCGTAGAAAAACGAAAGGTAAATGTCTTTAAGAATCTGTTTCTGCGGGGGCACGATCTTGGAGACGCCCACCATCGAAAAAATAACTTTTTTATCTTCAGCCATGTGTCAGGTTATTTGGTAACGGTGCGGTAGTCGCACTTGACTTTGCCGCGTTCGAAGGCATTGAGCTTGGAGCGTATCATCTGTTTGCGGATAGGGGCGATATGGTCGGTGAACACTTCTCCAAGCAGATGGTCGTACTCATGCTGGATGATACGGGCCAGGAATCCGGAGAATTCCTGCTTGTGGGGCTTGAAATTCTCGTCGACCCATTCGAGCGACACGTGCTCCACGCGCTTTACGTTCTCGGAGAGTCCTGGCAGCGACAGGCAGCCCTCGCTGCGTGACACGGGGGCCTGGTCCTCGATAATCTCTAACTGAGGATTGATCAGCACCATCTTGGAGTCGGCGCATTCGGGGAATTCAGAAGCGAGCACGGACCCGTCTATGACTATGACTGCGATGCTGAGGCCAATCTGCGGCGCGGCAAGGCCGATGCCTTCGGCGGCATACATCGTGTCGAACATGTCTTTTACAAGTTTCTGCAATTCAGGGTAATCTGGCTCGATATCCTCAGCCTCCCGGCGCAATACGGGGTGTCCGTATACATATACTGGTAATACCATAGTGAAAGTCTGTTTTATTGAAGCCGGCTACCCTTATTGTCAAGTGAGTTAACCGACTTCGTTGCATGTCGCTCTAATTTTAAAGTGCAAAATTACCAATTTTTTCCCACCCCTGCAAATATGAAAGTAATAAGAGGGCATGGCGGAACGGATTCCGACATGCCCTCTTTGGGTCGGTGATGACGAAGAATTACTTCTTGGAGCGGTTGCCGTAACGGCTGCGGAACTTGTCCACGCGGCCGGCGGTGTCGACCAGCTTCTGCTTGCCTGTGAAGAAGGGGTGCGAAGAACTGGTGATCTCAAGCTTTACAAGAGGATACTCCTTGCCGTCAATTTCTATTGTTTCGCGCGAAGCTACAGTGGAACGTGTGATGAACGTCTCGTCGTTCGACATGTCTTTGAAACATACCTCGCGGTACTCCTTGGGATGAAGATCTTTTTTCATTTCAGTTTGTACGTACTTAATGTTTAAAAGTTGGTTTAGCAGGTCGCGATCCCACTAATTGGCCTGCAAAGTTACAAAAAAAATTGAAACCGTGCAAATAAGGGCGGATTTATCGGGATTTATCGAGATTAATCGGGATAAATCGAGATAATCCCGGTAAATCGAGAATCCCGAGGAGCCCGAATAAAGCAGACCCCGCCGGGAGGGCGGGGCCTGAAGGTATTTCATCGGGGGGAATTACTTCCCTGTTGTAATCTTGATCGATATGCCGCCGTCGGGGTTGATGTCGATCTGGAGTGTCGTGCCGTTGGCGAGCTTCAGGGCCGGCGCGTTGTCGGCGTGATGATCCGGCACGGGGTTGCTGCCGGCTGTGCCGCCTTCAACCGAAGGCAACGCGCGGTTGATGTCCACTTTCTTCACCACAGCGGCGGGCTTGGGAGCCTCGGCCTTAGGCGCGGGCTTTGGAGCGGCTACGGGCTTGGGTGCGGGAGCGGGCTTGGCAGCGGAGGGTGCGCCTGCTCCGGCAAACTGGAACAGGGGCTGGTCGGTGCTCATCACGTCGCCGTCCTCGATCATGACCTTGGCGATGACGCCGTCGCGGTCGCTGGCCAGATTGTTCTCCATCTTCATTGCCTCGTACACCAGCAGGGTGTCACCGGCCTTGACAGCATCGCCGGGCTTAACCTTCACTTCGAGTACGGTGCCACCCATCGGAGCGTTGAATACCGGACCGTCGGCAGCGGGTGCGGGAGCAGGAGCTGCGGCAGGAACTGCGGGAGCGGCCGCAACGGTAGCGCCGGTGCCTTCGAACTCGATCAGAGGCTGGTCGGTGGACATGACGTCGCCGTCGGCCACGAGCACACGCTTAACCTTGCCTCCCTTGTCGCAGGCCAGGTCGTTCTCCATCTTCATTGCCTCGTAAACCAGCACCACGTCGCCGGGCTTGACTACGTCGCCGGGTTTCACGCGGATCTCCATGATGTTGCCGCCCATCGGAGCGCAGAACACCTCGCCGGCGGGAGCCTGGGCCGCGGGAGCAGTCTGAGCCGCAGCGGCGGCAGGAGCCTCGGCAGGCTTGTTGGCCTCATATTCGGCCTTGCGCTTGTTGGTCAGGAAGGTCTTGGCCACGGCCGGGAGAAGTTCGAGAAGCAGATATTCCTCCTCGTTGGCTGCCAAAGGCACGCCACCGAACTTGTCGAGGTTCGGGTTTTCCGGTTTCTTGTAAGAAGTCACGTCGTAGGGTTTCTCCTCGGCGCTGCCTGTGATCTGCTCGCGGAACTTGGGATCTACCGGCACGGGAGTCGTGCCGTACTCACCCTTCACGAGCGAGATGAACTGATTGTTCTTCTGTGTATAGTCGGCGTTGCCCTTGCGGCGGTCCATGGCGAGGTTCACGGCCTGCGAGCCTACGATCTGGCTGGTGGGCGTAACGAGAGGCACGAGACCTGCGTCGCGGCGCACCTTCGGAATCAGGGCCATAGCGTCCTCCAGAACGTCCTCGGCACCGAGAGCGCGCAGGTTTGCCACCATGTTTGAGTACATGCCGCCGGGCACCTCGGCGTTCTTCACCAGCTCGTTGGGCTTGGGAAGTCCGAAGTAAGCCTCGATCTTGTGGCATGCGTCGAGCAGTTCCTCCTCCTTGTTGTTCTTTGCGGCCTCGATGGCGCGGTCGAATTCGGCGTCAATCTCCTTGGGCATGGCTGCGAAGGCCTCGTCGAAGTCCTTGGGCCATTTGTCCTTGTTGAGGTCGAAGTCAGCCAGAGCCTTGCGGGCGTTCTTGAGCTCGTGGCGAATCTTGGCCACAGCCTCCATGTTGGCGTCAACCTCTACGCCGAGTTTGTCGCAGAATATCTTTATAAGCTCGATGGAAGGAGCCGCGGAGCCGCCGCCGAACCACCAGATGTTGGTGTCGACGATGTCCACGCCCTGTATGATGGCCGTCAGCACGGAAGCCAGGCCGTAGCCGGGAGTACAGTGGGTGTGGAAGTCGACGGGCACCTTCAGGGCCTTCTTCAGCTTGGGCATCAGCGTATAGATGCGCGAGGGGCTTACCAGACCGGCCATGTCCTTGACGGTGATCATCTTGGCACCCAGTTTCTCCATTTCCAGAGCCAGGTTGACGAAGTAATCGTCGGTGAATATCTTCTCGTTTTCGGGCGTTCCCTTGGGATCGACGGTATAGCATACGGCGGTGTCGGAGATGCCGCCCAGCTCGTTGATCATTCGGATGGAGCCCTTGATGTTGTTGATGTCGTTGAGCGCGTCGAAGATGCGCATCACGTTCAGACCGTTCTCAATGGCTTTCTTGTAGAAGCCTTCGAGCACGCTGTCGGGATAGGGAACGTATCCGAACAGGTTGCGGCCGCGCGACAGGGCGGACAGAAGGGATATGCCCTTCATTTCCTTGGAGCATGCGCGCAGACGGTCCCAGGGGGACTCGCCTAAGTAGCGCATCACGGAGTCGGGCACTGCGCCGCCCCACACTTCCATGATATAGAACTTAGCCTCCCGGTACAGGGGGAGCAGCTTGTCAACGTTTTCCTGTTTCAGGCGCGTAGCGAACAGTGACTGCTGTCCGTCGCGAAGAGTCAGGTCTCGAATTTGAAGCTTCTTTGCCATAATATTCTCGGTTTTGTGTTTTTTTGGTCTTAATTTATATGGTATTGAAAATTAAGGTGCATTGTCTAATGAGCAGATGCTTAGTCGAACACTCCCTCGGCTGTGTCCTCGGGAACGGAGTCGTCGCTGACATGGACAAACGGCGATTCGCCGTCGCCGCATGGCGAGAACGCGTCGGGGAATTCAAACTTGGCATCCTGCGAATAGGGGAGTCTCCGGTCGCCGTACACCTTCTTCATGTATAGTCCGTAGATAGGCAGCGCGGCGCGTGCACCCTGTCCGAATGCCATGGAGTTGAAGTGGATATAGCGTTCCTCGCCGCCGACCCACACGCCGGTGACCAGGTCGGGGGTGAATCCCATGAACCAGGAGTCGGAGTTGGAGTTGGTGGTGCCGGTCTTGCCGCCCATCTGCGCGCGTATGCCGTATCGGCTGCGCAGGCTGGCGCCCGTACCGGAGTCGACCACATTCAGCAATATGGACACTATCTTATAATAGGCGTCCTCGCTCATCACCTCGGTGCGGTGAGGCACGGCGGAGTATATCAGGTTGCCCTGGTTGTCCTCTATGCGGGTGACGAACACCGGATCGACGCGGATGCCCTGGTTGGAGAACGCCGTGAATGCACCTACCATCTGTCCCACGGGGACGTCGACCGTGCCGAGGCAGAGCGGAAGCACCGGGTCGATATAGCCGGTGATGCCGAACAGACGCATCTTGCTGGCCAATGCCGCCGGGGTGAGTTCATGTACCAGACGGGCCGAGATCCAGTTGTTGGAGTTTGTCAGCGCCCAGCGCAGGTCGACCATCTGACCTACGCGCGCACGGCTGGAGTTACGCGGCGCCCATCCGCCGAACACAGGCTGCGTGTTGGAGAACATGGAGCATGGGCTGTAGTCCTGTTCCATGGCCAGCGTGTACAGGAAGGGCTTGGCCGTAGAACCGATCTGGCGCTTTCCGCGCGACACCATATCGTACTGGAAATGCGTGAAATCGGGGCCACCCACGTATGCCTTGACATAACCTGAGTGCGGGTCCATGCTCATGACGCCGGTACGCAGCACCGTCTTCATATACAGCAGGGAGTCGTACGGAGTCATCTTCACCGTCTTGGAACCGGGCACGATGCGGGTCACCGAGCGGCCGTTCTCCTTCACCGTCTTCTTGACGTAGGAGAATATGTCCATAGTGTAGGGGGTGTGGAAAGCCCTGTCTATCTCCTCCTGCGATGCGCCGGCCTGCTTCATGACGCGGTAGCGCTCGGTCTGGCGTATTGCGTTCTTGATGAGCCGCTGCACGCCGGCACGGCTCAGCTCGTTGGGATTGGTGGTGTAGGGGCCGGTGGGCGAGCCATGTTTCTCCCGTTCGAACGCCGGCTGGAGGTATCCTCCAAGATGCTCGTACACGGCTTCCTCGGCATAACGCTGCATGGTCGGGTCGATGGTGGTGTGTATGCGCAGACCGTCGGTGTAAAGGTTGTAATACGATCCGTCGGGCTTGGGGTTCTTGAGAATCCAGCCGTACAGCGGATTCTGTTCCCATGCGGTGGAGTCGGTGTTGTAAGCGCCGAGGGCTATGAGATAAGAGGATTTGTCGGCATAATCGCCGCGTTTGGGGCGCACAGGCTTCTTGGCCGTCATGAGACGGCGGATCTCCTCGCGCAGATAGGGTGAGCCTCCCTCCTTGTGGTCAACCTTATGATAATCGAGACCAAGGGGAAGGGCCGCGAGCGAATCGCGCTGAGACTGAGTTATGAAGCCTGCCTTGACCATCTGGTCGAACACCACGTTGCGGCGCTGTTGCGTACGCTCCTCGTGGCGCAGAGGGTTGTAATAGCTCGGATTCTTCAGCATGCCTATCAGCATGGCCGCCTCCTGGATTTCCAGATCGCGGGGCTCCTTGCCGAAATATACGTTAGCCGCCGTCTTGATTCCCACCGCATTGTTGAGGAAGTCGAAACGGTTGAGATACATGTTTATGATTTCGTCCTTGGTGTAGAAGCGTTCCAGCTTGACGGCTATCATCCATTCGATGGGTTTCTGCAGCGCGCGTTTCAGCAGGTTTGAGCTTGGCTCGGAATATAACTGTTTGGCCAGCTGCTGGGTGATGGTGGATGCGCCGCCCGACGACTTGTCGCCCATCAGGAATGTCTTGATGGCCGTACGTCCCAATGCCTTGAAGTCGATGCCGGAATGCTCGCGGAAGCGCACGTCCTCGGTGGCCACCAAGGCGTTGATTACGTGGGGCGAGATGCCGTTGTAGTCGGTATAGACGCGGTTGCCCGAGCCGTAGTAGTAACGTCCCAGTTCCGAATCGTCGCTGGCATAGACCAACGACGCGAGTTTGTCGTGCGGGTCCTCAAGCTCCTCGATGGGAGGCATGTATCCTATCACGCCGTTGTATATGAGCAGCATAAGGAACAGGATGAGGAATCCCAAGGACAGAAAAGATATCCACAACCATTTCACCAGGGTGCGGTTGCGGCGGTGTTTGCGGCCGTTGCGGGGCGCAAACTGTTCGTCAAGGTCGTATAGATTGTCGCTGTTGTCCTGTTTTGCCATATCAATCGCCGGGCTGGAGTCTCAACAAAAGTTCGCATACTCCAATCCGTTTAGCAAAGTTACGATAAATTTTTCAATATACAAAAGGAGTCGTTAACAATGTTAACAAATGCCATAATCCCCGGCAGTCACCGACAAAGCAAAGGCTCCATCCCTTAAAACGGAACGGAGCCTGAAAAATTAGTCAAGGTCAGAGGTCTTGTCACTTTTTCTTCTTAGACGTTTCCGGCTTTTTCTTCTGGACTGAGAAGCCGAATTTGCCTATCATGTCGCCCAAGGCGTAATAGTGGCCGTGGACGTATGCGAGCAGATTGGCCTTTTCGAGCATGAAGCGGCCGGTGTCGGGGTCCATATAACGATCGTCGGCGCGTACGTTCACTACTTCGGCCAGGAACATGGTGTGCGTGCCGAGGTCGGTCTTGGAACGTACCACGCACTCTATGCTGAGCGGGCTCTGTTCCACGGTGGGAGATTTCACCTTCTCGCCGGGAATCGGGACAAGGCCGGTCTCCTTCCATTTGTCGTACTGCGCGCCGCTGCGTACGCCGCACCAGTCAACGCTGCGGGCCATATCCACGGTGGTGAGGTTAACGGTAAACTCACCCGTCTTCTCAATCAGCGGAAACGAGTGGCGTTCCTGCCGCACCGAAATGGAAAGCATTGCCGGATCGGAACAGACCGTGCCTATCCACGCCACGGTCAGCAGGTTCCATTCGTCGGGCGTGGCGCCTACGGAAACAAGCGCCGCCGGAACAGGATAAACCATCGTTCCGGGGCGCCATGAGATTTTAGACATATAGTGTCGGTGAGTTTGTTTACACCTTATTTAACACCAAGGTCTTCCAGTACCTGGTCGATATGCTTCTCGGCCTTGAGGACGGTAGCCTCGTAATCGGCCTTGTCCTTCATGTCCTCGCGCACCTCGACATAGAACTTGATCTTGGGCTCCGTGCCGGAGGGGCGAACCGAAACCTTGTCGCCGGCCTCGGTGAAGAACTGCAGCACGTTGGATGTGGTGGGGAACTCCAGTTTGGTCACCTCGCCTGTGATGAGGTTGCGGCAGTTGAGGTCGCTGTAGTCCTTGATGGCCGTCACCCGGCTTCCGGCCAGGGTCTTGGGCGGATTCTCGCGGAAGTTCTTCATCATGGCCACGATTTCCTCTGCGCCGGTCTTGCCGGGACGAACCACGCTGACGCCACGCTCGCGCGAGAAGCCATACTTGGCGTAGATGTCAACCAGCACCTCGTAGAGGTTCATGCCCTTGTCGGCAGCCCAGGCTGCACACTCGGCCACCAGCGAGTTGGCGGAGATGGAATCCTTGTCGCGAACGAATGTCTCGGCCAGGAAGCCATAACTCTCCTCACCGCCGCCAAGGTAACGGCCCTGGGTCTCCATGTCACGCATCACGTTGGCAATCCACTTGAAGCCGGTGAAGCAGTCGAAGCACTTCACGCCGTTGGACTCGGCTATGCGCTTGATGGTCTCGGTGGTGACGATGGTCTTCACCACATATTCTGTGCCGTTGAGCAGATTGCTCTCCACGTTCTTGGTGATGATGTAATATATAAGGAGCATGCAGATCTGGTTGCCGTTCACAAGCTGGTAGTTGCTTTCCTTGTCGCGGACAACGAGACCAACGCGGTCGGCGTCGGGGTCGGAAGCCATCACGAGGCTTGCGCCTGTTTCCTTGGCTTTCTCCACGGCCATGTGCATAGCCTCCGAATTCTCGGGGTTAGGCGATGCGACGGTGGGGAAGTCGCCGTCCTGGATATCCTGTGCCGGAACATGGATCACATTCTCGAAGCCCCAGAGCTTCAGCGAGTCGTACATCAGACGCAGGCCGGTGCCGTGGATGGGGGTGTAGACAATCTTCATGTCCTTGTGGCGCTTGTCGGCCTCGGGGTCGAGGCTGAGGGTGTGGATGTCGGCCAGGAACTGCTCGTCGATATCCTTGCCTATGGACTGGATCAGATCCTTGTTCGGAGCCCACTTGATCTGGTCGTTGCTCTTGATCTGGTTGACATACTCGATGGTCTTGACATCGTGGGGCGAGATCATCTGTGCACCGTCGCTCCAGTATGCCTTATAGCCGTTGTACTCCTTGGGGTTGTGGCTTGCGGTGACCATGACGCCGCTTTGGCATCCCAACTTACGGATGGCGTAGCTGACCTCCGGAGTGGGGCAGGGACCGTCGAACAGATAAACCTTGATGCCGTTGGCGCTGAAGATGTCGGCTGTAAGCTCGGCGAATTCGCGGCTGTGGTGACGCACGTCGTGGCCCACGGCTACCGAAATCTGAGGCAGCTCCTTGAAGCAGTCCTTCAGGTAGTTGGCCAGTCCCTGTGTGGCTGCGCCAACGGTGTAGCGGTTCATACGGTTGGAACCGGCGCCCATAATGCCGCGCAGACCGCCCGTGCCGAATTCCAGGTCCTTGTAGAAGGCCTCGATAAGCGGGGTCTTGTCCTCGGCGTCAAGAAGCGCCTGCACTTCCTTACGGGTATTCTCGTCGTACTCCGGGCTAAGCCATGCCTGGGCTTTGGCCGTAACTTCTTTCAATAATGTCTCGTTACTCATGGGTTATATATTATTTTCTATTTGTCTTTTCAATGGCGGAGGAGGCTGCGCCGGCGTATGGGGAAGGAACTGCGCCTTCGGCGCGGTAGAGGCTGCGCCTCCGGCGCAGAACGGAACGGCTTCGCGCAATACGCACATACTGTTCCTTACTATACGCATAATTATATACGCCTTTCTGTCAATACAAACACAAAGATAACGAATAAAGTCGATATTTTAATATTTTTTTGAAAAATGTTCATTTTATTTTGCAGATTCCGAAAAAAGATATAACTTTGCGGTGTAGATGAATACACCACTACATTACTACACTACCTGTTATGATAGAATTAAAGAACCTTTCATACTATTACGGCAAATCGACCGTAGCGGCACTGGACAATGTCTCGGCCCGTATCGGAACCGGCGTGCACCTGATGTTGGGCGAGAACGGCGCCGGCAAGACCACGATGCTGAAGTGCGTGGCCGGACTGCTGCTGCCCACCGGAGGCGAATGCGTGGTTGACGGGGTGTCCGTCACCAAGAGACTCCCTTCGGAACTGGCCCGCGTGTTTTACCTTGGCGTGGACGACGGCGCTTTCATGCGCGACATAGATACTATGGCGAAGCGTCACGCGCCGTTTTATCCCCGCTTCGATGCCGAGGAACTGAAACGGAACCTGGATGCGTTCGGCTTAAGCTCAAGTCAGAAACTGTCGTCTATGTCATTGGGAATGCGTCACAAGGCCATGCTGGCATACGCATTGAGCCTCAATACCGAAGTGCTGCTGCTTGACGAGCCGGCCAACGGCCTGGACATAGAGAGCAAGATGGCGTTGCTGCGCATGATAGCGGGCAAATGCGACGACGAGCATACGGTGCTTGTGGCCACGCACACCATCAGCGACATGGAGACGCTGTACGACGGTCTGATAGTGATGCAGGCCAACCACATACGGCTCACGGCCATGACCGAGGAGATAGCCGAACGGTTCGCCTTCGTGCGCACGCTTTCTAAGGTGGATGACAGCCTCTATTCAGAATGGCGTGGCGGTAAGATGTGCAGCATCCTGCCGGTGGACATGGCCGATGAACTCGGACTTGAATCAGGCCCGGTGGATTATGCCGTACTGTATGGCGCGCTTCACAGCCCGGCTGCTCCCGAGGTGATAAAATATATGACGGGACCCGGCCGGTCCGATTACAAACCATTTAGCAACGGAGTGGATTATGAATAACGAGATGACAATGCAATTGACAGGCATGCGGAACCGCGACCGGTTTTCATGGCTTGGGGTTTGGGATGTGACTAAGTTCTGGTGGCCGGTGCTGAAATGGGAGTTCTGGATATTGTTGGGTTACACGCTGTTGGTGTCTGTGCTGGCGATAAGCGTTGAAATGCACATATTGGTGATGTTGTGGTCACTGGCCGTCACGCCGATAACATACATGGTGATGTGCGCCTCGTCACTGTTCGGACTCAAGAGCATGCGCGAAAGGTTCATCACGTTGCCGGCACTGAACAGCGAGAAGCTGGTGTTCACGCTCCTGTGGACGTTTGTGGTGGTTCCGGTCATCTCGGAGCTGATACTCACTTCCGTATTCTACCTGCATTGGGGCGAGGCGGCCTATAGCGTGTTGTTGAGCACGATCGAGATACAGGATAACGTAGCGGCTATATCGGAAGGACATCTGACAGCCTTCAAGATGTGGAGTATAGCCATGATGGCGGGGGGCATGATAACCTGTCTTTATTGTGCCGAAATGTCGCGCAGCCACAACATAATAAAGGGGATCGGCTTTTCGATACTGGTGTATTGCATACCGAGTTTCCTGATTGGATTAATGGCCGGATTGACAGGCTTCAGATTAGGTAAGGAGGGTGCATTCGATGGAGGCGTCAGTGTGGAGCAAGCCATGACGAGCCTGTTTGATACCATAGTGATATACGTCAACATACTCGGAGTGGTGATGCTGGTGTATTTCGTGGTGATGCTGACATTGTATATAAGGAAATTTGCGAAACGTCAGGGATGAACTTCAATGACAACATACCGATATCGCGTCAGCTGGTAGAATACTGCTATACGCAGGTGATGACCGGCGGCTGGCCATGCGGCGAGCGCATACCCTCCACCAAGGACATGGCCGTGATGTTGGGCGTGAACCCGCGCACCGTGATGAAGGCGTACGACGAACTGGCCGAAGCGGGAATCATTTACCAGCGTCGCGGAATGGGATACTACACCGCCGACGATGCACGCGATACGATTATAAAGAAACGGCGCGAGACATTCGTGCGCAACACCATTCCGGAGTTGCGGCGCACGATGGACGAACTCGGATATACGCCGCAGGACATTCTGAATCTGCTAAACGATTAAAACACAGAAAATAATCACAAAATAAACGCATAAAACTATGAAAGTAAAAGCATTACTGGTTATGGCCCTGACGGCTGTAATCGCAACCGCCGCACACTCGCAGCTGCTGTGGAAAGTGACTGATAACAACAGTGGCAAGACATCGTATGTATTTGGTACGCATCACTTTGCGCCGCTGTCGTTGCTTGATTCCATCAAGGGGCTGGACGTAGCGCTGCAGAATGCCGACAAGGTATATGGCGAGCTTGACATGCAGGCCGCAATGGATCCCTCGGCTATGATGGGAATGCAGCAGATGATAATGGCGCCTGCCGACAGCACCATCGACAAGGTCCTGACCGCAAAACAGCTTGCCGATCTTAACATGGCTTGGGCGAAATACGGTACGGATGAGGTTCCAATGGAAGCGCTGTATATGTTGAAACCTGCCGGACTCAGCACGCAACTGGCGGCTCTGATGTCGGCCAAGGTTCTGCCTGACATGAATGTCGGCCAGGGCATCGACAACGAACTGCAGGTGCGCGCCCGCAAGGCCGGCAAACAGGTGGCCGGACTCGAGACGATGGAATTCCAGACCAATATGTTGCTCGGAGACCCCATCTCGAAGCAGGCCGAGGACTTGATGGAGACCATAGAGGACATTGATGCCGAAGCCGGAAAGCTGGTGCGTCTCACCAACGCATACTTAGCACAGAACTATAAGGATATCGAGACCATCTGCGCAGAATCCGTCCTGAAGAATCCGGAATCGTCCGAGAAGATGATAATCTCGCGCAACAACAACTGGATGAAGCAGCTCGAGCCGGAGATGAAGAACATCAATCTGCTTGTAGTGGTGGGCGCCGGTCACTTAGTGGGTGACAAGGGTATCCTCAACCAGCTGAAGCAGGCCGGTTACACCGTGACGCCCGTGAAGTAAAGACTATTTTAACACGATTCATACCTTGATGCGGGGCTGCAAACCATAATTTGCGGCCCCGTTGTTTGTATTTTGAAATAAAAGATGTAAATTTGCAAGAATAAGAGCCCGTTATATAAAAATTGTCAAGATAGGGGCGGACAATAGGAACGGTTTGTGGGCAAGTAATTAGATCAAGTAAAATTAGATCGAGCCATGATAATGTCTATGACCGGGTTTGGCCGGGGCACCGTCAGCAGTCCTGCGCGCGCAGTGACGGTGGAGTTGAAATCGTTGAACAGCAAACAACTGGATTTGCAGGCCCGGATGCCGCAAGTGATGCGGGAGATGGAGCTTGACATGCGCAACCGCATCGCGGCGCGTCTGGAGCGCGGCAAGGTGGAGCTGAGCGTGACCGAGGAAATGATCGGCACCGAGGCCCCGGCGCGTCTTGACCCCACAGTGATAAGCGAATACAAGAGCCAGATAGAGGAAATAGCAAGGCAATGCGGCTTGCCCGAGCCGGCGGACTGGTATTCCGTCCTGTTGCGTATGCCCGACGCCATGAAACCGGCTACGGTGGAATTCGGCGACGACGACCGCAAGGCGCTTGGCGAGGCTCTTGAACTCGCCCTGGACGCCATAGACGCGTTCAGACTCACCGAAGGCAGAAAACTATATAAATTCTTCGTCAGCAAGATACAGGCCATCTCCGGACTGTTGGAGGAAGTGGTGAAATACGAGGAGGAGCGTGTGCCCAAGATCAAGGCCAGGCTGATGGATCAGCTGTCACGCCTCGATTCGATAGAATACGACAAGGGTCGGCTGGAGCAGGAGATGATATTCTACATCGAAAAGCTCGATGTGACCGAAGAAAAGATACGCCTGCGCTCGCACCTGAACTACTTCTTAGAGACGATGGGAGGCGAGGACGACCATGTCGGCAAAGGGCAAGGCAAGAAGCTCGGATTCATAGCCCAGGAGATGGGCCGCGAGATCAACACGCTCGGCTCGAAGTCGAACAACGCCGAAATGCAGAAGGTGGTGGTTAGGATGAAAGACGAACTGGAACAAATCAAAGAGCAGGTACTCAATGTGTTGTAACAATAACAACGGAAAAATCATAGTGCTGTCCGCGCCTTCGGGAACGGGCAAGAGCACCATTATAGGCGAACTGATGAAGATGCCCGACCTGAACCTTGGTTTTTCGGTGTCGGCCACAAGCCGCGCGCCCCGAGGCACGGAACAGGACGGCGTGCAATATTATTTCCTGAGTCCGGATGAATTCGCGGCCCGTATCGAGCGCGGCGAGTTCGTGGAGTGGGCCGAGGTGTATTCCGGCACACGCTACGGCACGTTGGTATCGGAAGTGGAGCGCGTCACCGGCTGTGGCAAGAACCTGATAATGGACATAGATGTGGAGGGGGCTTTGAGCGTCAAGAAACGTTACGGCGACCTTGCGCTGCTGATATTCATAGAACCACCGACACTGCAATCGCTTGAGGAGCGTCTGCGTTCCCGCGCCACCGACGATGACGAATCGATACGCCGACGTCTCGACAAGGCCGAGTATGAGATGAGTTTCGCCGACAGGTACGACAAGGTAGTGGTGAACGACAACCTGGACACTGCGGTGGCTGAAGTGGCTGACAATATACGCGCCTTCACGGAATGAAGATAGGGATATTAGGCGGAAGTTTCGACCCGATTCATACGGGACATGCGGTCGTGGCCAACGAACTGGTACAGCGAGGCGTGTTCGACAGGGTATGGCTCGTGCCCGCCCGTATCAACCCCTTCAAGACAGGTGAGGAAAGACCCGCCGACGGAGCCATGCGCACCGAGATGTGCAGACTTGTGGCCGACAGATGCAGGGGCGTGGAAGTTAACGATATAGAGCAGAGTCTGCCAGAGCCGTCATATACCTACCGCACCCTGTGTGCGCTGAGCCGGCAATATCCGGAGCATACGTTCAGGGTGATAATAGGCTCGGACAACTGGGAGGCTTTCGGACGATGGCGTGACGCCGACAGGATATTGGCGGAATATGGCGTAACGATATATCCGCGGCCGGGCTATGAACTTCCCGCCGAAATGCCCGCGAACGTGGAGGTGGCCGGAGAGGTGCCGCAGGTGTTCGTGTCATCGACTTATATCCGCCAGTCATTGAAGCGGGGAGAGGACGTGACCTTTTTGGTGCCCTATAACGTTCTGAATTATATAGAGGAAAAACAATTGTACAGATAATGGATGAAAGCGCACTGAACCGGAAGATGCTCAACATCACCGCGTACGCGTCGCAATACTGCGAGGCGGTAGAGAACGCGCGCGAGATGGAGAAGGACGAGTTTGTGGTCAGGATGACCGAACTGCTGCCGCAGATCTACGGCGAGTTCGCCGGTCTGAGTCCTGAGGATGTGGGAGTTCTGGACTACGGCTACTATCAGACGTATGTCGACGAGCAATGGTACGACACCATACGCCGCAATGTCGAGATGGTGCTTGGGCCGGACGATGTGTTTCTCGAGACTTTCGAGGAGGATATGAAATACAGCGACACGCCGATAGCGGCGTCGATAGCCGAGAGCCTGGCCGACATCTTCCAGGCGCTGTATAATTTTATAATGGTAGTAAAGGAAACGGATGGTCAGGAGCTGGCCGGCGCGTATGTGGAGTGTCGCGAGAATTTCGCTTCGTACTGGAGCCAGACGCTGTGCAACGTGCTGCGGGCGCTGAACCACCTGCGGTTCAATCAATAAGAAATATGGCTACGGAATATGTAATGGGGAGGTTGTTGGAGTGGATGGATAAGTCCACGTGTAATTTCACGGCGGTGCGCAATATGCGCGAGGAACTGGACACAGCCGGCTTCAAGCGCCTTGACGAGCGCGACGCGTGGCTGCTGGAACGCGGCGGCCGGTACTATATGACCAAGAACGGCAGTGCGCTGTTCGCTTTCATAGTGGGAGAGGGAGATGTTGCTGAGAACGGCTTCAGGATAATCTCCGCCCACAGCGATTCGCCTTGCTTCAAGATAAAGCCTAACGCCGAGATGTACGGAGACGGTGGCATAGTGAAGCTGAACGTGGAGAAATACGGTGGCGGCATCATGTATACATGGTTCGACCGTCCGTTGTCGATAGCGGGCCGAGTGGCCGTGCGCGGCAACGACTGGGAGCACCCGCGAGAGTATGTGGTGGATCTTCACGAGCCGGTATGCACAATTCCGCACCTGGCCATACACTTCAACCGTGCCGTAAACGAGGGCAACCCCTTGTCGGTACAGAAGGACATGCTGCCGGTGCTGGGATACTTCAACGACGAAGAAATAGCCGAGCATAAGAGCCGCGGAGGTCTGGTGCGCATCATGGTGGCGCGCGAGTTAGGCATACAGCCCGAGGATATAGTGGATTATGAGCTGTGTCTATATCCAGTGGAGAAAGCCCGCATCATTGGCGTGAAGGGACAGTTTTTCCAGTCGGGCCGCATAGACGACCTGTCGATGGCGTATGCCGGCCTGCAGGCCATGCTCGACGAGCATGAGAACAAGACGGCCGCCACGCGCGTATTGGCCGTGTTCGACAACGAGGAGACCGGCTCGGGCACAAAGCAGGGAGCCGCGTCGCCCGTGTTGCGCAACATACTGGAGCGCATCTGCCTGCAGCTCTGCGGCAACCGCGAGGATTATTACCGCGCCATTGCCTCCAGCTTCATGATTTCGGCCGACGACGCCCACGCTTGGCATCCCAACTACGACGGCAAGTATGATCCGACCAATCACGCCGTGATGGGCGGCGGCCCGGTGATAAAGATAAACGCCAACTGCAAGTATATGAGCGACAGCCGTGGTGCCGCCGTGTTCAACGAGTTGTGCCGCAAGGCCGGAGTGAAGGCCCAGTACTTCGTCAACCACAGCGACTCGGCGGGCGGCTCGACACTCGGCAACATCGCCACGTCGCAGTTCGACATCGAGGGCGTGGACGTGGGCAACGCCATCTGGGCAATGCACTCGGCCGCAGAGACGGCCAGCGTGGACGACCAGTTAGCTATGGTGAAGGCCATGCGCCTTTTCTTCAGATAAAGAAAGCGTAGCAAAGCCGCGCACAGGCCGTAAACCGCCCGATTAACATATTTTATTGAGAGGTATCTCAACATAATTCAGAAAAATTTGTTAATTTTGCGGGCTGATAGTGGCGCATAGCCATAATAGTATTGTAGAAAATTATAAAAAGATATAGTATATAATGAACGTAGAATTCCAAAAGGTCGATGATGTTCACGGCATTATAACCGTGACCGTCGGACAGGCAGACTATGCCGACACAGTAAAGAAGGAACTTAAGAACATCGGTAAGACACACGCCGAGCCCGGGTTCCGCGCCGGTCATGTGCCCGCGGGAGTGCTCGAGAAGAAATACGGCAAGAGCGTTAAATACGATGTTGTCAGCAAGCTGGTTGGCCAGGAGCTGTACAAATATATCGAGGACAATCACCTGGCAGTGTTGGGTCAGCCCGTTCCTTTCAAGGAGAATGACCTGAATCCGAACGAGACCGACTTCACGCTGAAGTTCAACGTTGGTCTGGCTCCCGTGATGGACATCAAGGCTGACAAGGAGCTGCACATTCCCTACTACAAGATCAAGATTTCGGACGAGATGATCGACGAGCAGGACAAGCAGCTTCGCCGTCGTTTCGGCAAGCAGGAGCCCGGCGAGACCGTAGACGAGACCGCACTGGTGAAGGGCGTAATCCGCGAGCTTGACGCCGACGGCAACGACGAGGGTGGACTGGTTATCGAGAACGGCATCGTGGCTCCCCAGTACTTCAAGGACCGCGCACAGGCCGACCTGTTCATGGGCAAGCATGTTGGCGACAAGGTTGTGTTCAATCCCTGGGCCACCTGCGACGGCAATCCCAGCGAGATGTCGTCGATGCTGAACATCGACAAGAGGGACGTGGAGAACTACAAGGGTGACTTCGAGATGGAAATCAAGGAGATCATCGTTCTGAAGCCCGCTGAACTCGGCGAGGAATACTATAAGGAAGTGTTCGGTGCCGACGGTACGGTGAAGGACGAGGCAAGCTACCGCGCCGCAGTCAAGGCCATGATCGAGAACAGCCTGTCGGGCGAGGAGAACTTCCGCTTCACCATCGACGCCCGCAACGTGATCATGGACAAGGTGAAGGACACCAAGCTGCCCGACGACATCCTGAAGGAATATCTGATCATCAACAACAAGGACATAAACGAGAGCAACGTAGACGAGGTGTACGAAAGCTCGAAGGGTTCGCTGCTGTGGGATCTGGCCAAGGACACGCTGATGACCCAGATGGGCATCGAGATAAACGAGGAGGACGTGAAGCAGACCGCCAAGATGATGGCACGCCAGCAGTTCGCGCAGTACGGCATGGCCAATCCTCCGGAGGAGGCCATCGACCGCTTTGCCGACGACATCCTGAAGGACAAGAAGGCCATAGACCGTATCCGTCAGAACACGGTAGACATGAAGTTCTTCACCGGACTCCGCGAGGCCGTGACAGTTGACGAGAAGGAAGTGACTCCCGAGGAATTCAACGCCCTGTTCAAGAACGAACAGGAGGAAGAAGGAGCCGAGTAATCAAAGAACTCTAAACAAATTGCGTCAGGTCACATTTGAGTATTTGGGAATATTGGCGCGTAATTTGTTATAGATACCAGGACTGCGCGGGAGCCGGGTCGCCGGTTCCCGCGACGTCTTAGTATAACCAGACCGAATGGATGGCGGTACAGACGCCGTCCGTTGAATAAGAAAGAACAGACTATGCAGAATGATTTTAGAAACTATGCCGTGAACCATCTCGGCATGAGCGGCAACACCATAGATTCGTACATGCGCAAGGCCGGCGCGGGCGTCAAAAGCCCGATGGCCGACTATATGAATCCGTACATCCTGGAGGAACGTCAGCTGAACGTGACGCAGATGGACGTGTTCTCGCGTCTGATGATGGACCGCATCATATTCCTTGGCACGCAGGTGTCGGACCAGAGCGCCAACATAATCCAGGCCCAGCTGCTGTACCTTGACTCGGTAGACCCCGACAAGGACATCAGCCTGTACATCAACAGCCCCGGCGGATCGGTATATGCCGGACTGGGCATATACGACACCATGCAGTACATCAACTCCGACGTGTCCACTATCTGTACGGGCATGGCCGCGTCGATGGCCGCCGTACTGCTCGTTGCAGGCGAGAAGGGTAAGCGTTACGCGCTGCCTCACAGCCGCGTGATGATTCATCAGCCCATGGGCGGAATCCAGGGACAGGCATCGGACATCGAGATTACGGCGCGCGAGATCCTCAAACTCAAGGAGGAACTGTACCGCATCATCTCCGACCACTCCGGTCAGCCTTTCTCCAAGGTAGAGGCCGATTCCGACCGCGACTACTGGATGATAGCCAAGGAGGCTCAGGAATATGGCATGATCGACAAGGTATTGGTTAATCCGTCGAAGAAGTAAAAGGAATGGCAAAAAAGAGCGATCTGAGGTGCGGCATGTGCGGCAAGTTCGATTCCGCCGAAAGCCCTGTGGTTCCGGTGATTCAGGACCTGTGTCTGTGCACGGACTGCATACAGTTTATCGACGACCAGCGAGATACGGAGCTGCGTAAGCGCAAGGGAAGGGTGCAGGACAAGAAAAGCGCACCCAAGCCGATACCCACGCCTCATGAAATCAAGGAATTTCTGGATCAGTACGTGATAGGTCAGGACGAGGCCAAGAAGTATCTGTCCGTGGCCGTCTACAATCACTATAAGCGCATCAACCAGAACAAGAAGGAGGATGACGACGATGTGGACATCGAGAAGTCGAACGTAGTGCTGGTTGGTCCCACCGGTACCGGCAAGACCTTGCTGGCCAAGTCTATCGCCAAGCTTCTTGACGTGCCGTTCACTATCGTGGACGCCACGGTGCTGACCGAGGCCGGCTATGTGGGAGAGGATATCGAGTCGTTGCTGACCCGGTTGCTTCAGGCCTGCGATTACGATGTGGAGAAGGCCGAGCGCGGCATCATCTTCATCGACGAGATAGACAAGATAGCCCGTAAGAGCGACAATCCGTCCATCACCCGCGACGTGAGCGGCGAGGGTGTGCAGCAGGGTCTGTTGAAACTGCTGGAAGGCACCGTCGCGCTTGTTCCGCCGCAGGGAGGCCGCAAGCATCCCGAGCAGAAGATGATACCGGTGAATACCAAGAACATCCTGTTCGTATGCGGCGGCGCGTTCGACGGCATCGAGCGCAAGATAGCGGCGCGACTCAACACCCACATCGTGGGTTACGGTCATGACGAGAAGAACCGCAAGCGCCAGCGCGACAACCTGATGCGTTACGTGATGCCCCAGGACCTCAAGTCGTTCGGCATGATTCCGGAGATAATCGGCCGTCTCCCGATTCTCACCAGCCTCGATCCGTTGGACAAGGAGGCGTTGCGCCGCATCCTGACCGAGCCGAAGAACGCCATCATACGTCAATATGCACGACTGATGGAGCTGGACGGCGTGAAATTGGAGTTCAGCGAGGATGCCCTTGACACCATCGTGGACAAGGCCGTGGAATACAAGCTCGGCGCCCGCGGACTCCGTTCTATCGTGGAGACCGTTATGGTGGACGCCATGTACGACGTACCGTCGCTGAAGACAAAGACCTTCACCGTCGACGCCGACTACGTCAACAAGCAGCTGAACAAGGCCCACTTCGGCGACCTGCTCGAAGCCGGCAACTGATCCCGTATCGGGATTGAAATATACAGGCAAGGGAATGTCCGGATGAAAATTCGGATATACCCTTGCCTTAGTTCGCCCGACATGGGCATAATCTAACGGGTGAAAGTCCCGAGCGCACCCC
>ERZ836877.1569-NODE-1569-length-34011-cov-12.175757_pt1 | contig 34011 bp, 50 predicted proteins | sample MGYA00519469_ERZ836877 | MGnify/ENA primary metagenome ERZ836877 (study PRJEB31850, sample SAMEA3708809) | human gut metagenome | biome: human gut; feature: human-associated habitat; material: faeces | place: China | collected 2014 ... | reverse complement strand
CGGCCTTTAAAGTATGGAAAGCCACCACCGAGGGGATGACCATAGCACAGAAACTTCTTAACACGGTAATGGCAGCACTTGTAACGGCCTTTAAAGTATGGAAAGCCACCACCGAGGGGATGACCATAGCACAGAAACTTCTTAACACGGTAATGGCAGCCAACCCCATTGGCATTGTTATAACCGTGGTGGCAGCACTTGTAACGGCCCTCATTACGCTTTTTGCAACTAATGAGGATTTCCGAAACAAAGTGATTGCCGTGTGGGAAAAGGTCAAAGAAGTGGCCGGAAATGTATTTGGTGCAATAGCCGATTTTTTCACGGTTACGATACCAAACGCATTTAATTCCCTCATTGGGTTTATAAAATCCAACTGGCAGGGCCTACTTTTATTCATAGTCAACCCGTTTGCCGGGGCTTTTAAATTACTTTATGACAACTGCGGTGCGTTCCGTGATTTCATAGACAATTTGGTGGCCAAAATCCAGGAATTTTTCCAAAATTTATGGTCCGGCATTGTTTCCATCTTCCAGGGCGTGGGCCAGTGGTTCAGTGACCGATTTACGGAAGCGTATAACGGCGTGACAAGCGTATTTTCCGCCATTGGTTCCTGGTTTGGGGCAAGGTGGAATGACATTAAGAACGCCCTGGCCCTGGTGGCATCCTGGTTTCTTACTATGTTTACCAACGCCTATACCAATGTGACCAATGTATTTGCGGCAATCGGTTCCTGGTTCGCTGCAAGATGGCAGGATATAAAGAACGCCCTGGCGTTGGTTGCTTCATGGTTCCTTACCATGTTTACCAACGCATACAACAACGTGACCCGTATATTTGCGGCAATCGGTTCCTGGTTCGCTGCAAGATGGCAGGATATAAAGAACGCCCTGGCCCTGGTGGCATCCTGGTTTCTTACTATGTTTACCAATGCCTATACCAATGTGACAAGCGTATTTTCCGCCATTGGTTCCTGGTTCGGGGCAAGGTGGACGGAAATTAAAACCGCCCTGGCCAATGTGGCCACCTGGTTTGGCACGCAATTCCAAAATGCCTGGACCAATATTAAAAATGCCTTTGCCAACGTGACTTCTTTCTTTTCCGGGCTATGGGAGAAAATCAAAGGTTGTTTCGTGGATGTGGGCACCAAAATTGGTTCCGCCGTGGGGGATGCCTTTAAATCAGCAATCAACAGTTGCCTTTCTACAATCGAGGGCGTGGTTAATAAGTTTATTGGAATGATAAACGGAGTAATTGACATTATAAACGAGATACCGGGCGTTTCCCTGGGCAAAATCAGCACACTTTCCTTGCCGAGATTGGCAAAGGGCGGCGTGTTGCGTGAGGGAGATGCCATGGTGGCAGAAGCCGGGCCGGAATTACTTAGCATGGTAAATGGCAAGGCGGTTGTTACACCACTTACGGGCACCGCCAAGAACCAGGCGTTGGAAAATGTGGGCAGTGGCAGCAGTGGTTACAATCAGACCATTAACATTACAAGCCCTAAAGCATTAAGCCCTTACGAAGTGGCAAGACAGACCAGGTTACAGACAAGAAGAATGATTTTAGCAGCACAAAGGGGGTAAAAACGTGTCAGATATTAAAGTAATATGCACCAGTGACAAAAATGTTGCCATGACCTTTACCTGGGACGATTTTACCCCGTTCCACTTACTGGATATTGAGGGCATTTACGGTATTGAAGCCAACGTGGTTACGTCAGAGAACACCACAACGGACGGAAGCACCTACCAGGGGGCAACGGCAAAGGAAAGAAACATTGTGCTTACCGTGGAAATGGATAGCAATTACAAAGAAAACAGAAACCTTTTATACCGTTGTTTCCCTATCAAACGCACCGGGACACTGCAATATATTGAGAACGGGGAAGCCAAAACCATTGAATATGAGGTTGAAAGCATCATACCGGGAGCCACAACGGGCGTGGTAAGAGATTACACCATTTCTTTGAAGTGTACGGACCCGTATTTTAAAGACTTATCGGATATTGAAGTGGTAATGGCATCCTGGGTAAGCAATTTCCGTTTCCCGGCGTGCTTCCCGGAAGAGGGTGTGGTTTTCGGCTACCGTGAAGCGGATTTGGTAAAGGAAATTGAAAATGAAAGCGGTGCCGATAATATCGGCATCATTGCCGTATTCCGTGCGGATGGCGTGGTTAAAAACCCGGCCATCTATCATGCAGAAAGTGGCGAATTTACAAAAGTGGGCTACACGGACAATGATTTTATCATGGCATCCGGCCAGTATGTGGTAATAAACACTTACACGGGCAAGAAAAACGTGTATTTACTGGACGGCGTGACCCAGGCAGAGATTGAAAGCAACCGCACACCATACGGAATGATTGATTGGGACGTGGTAATTGAAAAATACGGCCAGGTAATCAATGAATATTTGGACGAGGACGGGGATTTTATCCAGTTGCAGGACGGCACCAATACCATTACCTATTCAGCAGAAGAGGGAACCAGTTACCTTTCCGTATCTATCTATTACAGAATTTCATATTTGGGGGTGTGATTATGGAAATACATGTTTATGACCGCAACCTTAGAAGATTGGGGCACATTGAAAATCACACATCCTTACAGTGGCACCGCAAATATTACGAAGCCGGGACCTTTGAACTTCATTGCCCGGTTACGGATGAAAACCTTAGACTTTTGCAGCCTGGGAACATCATAACCAAAGGGGACAACAAAAGGGAAGCCGCCGTGATAAGAGGGGACCAAACGGAAGAGGAAAGCACACTGGTAAACGAAATCACAAGGAACGGGATATTTTTACCCGTGTACCTGGGGGACCGTTTGACCGGGCCGCTTTTCAATTTCAGCGGCACCGTGGAAGATGCCATGCACTTTATGATTAACCGCATGGAACCCGTGCCGCTTTTGCAGTTGGGAGAAACCACCGGGGATGCAACCCAAATACAATTCCAGGCCACTTATAAGAATGTGTTGGAATACCTCACGAAGTTGGCCAAATATGCAGAAATCGGCTTTAGGATTGTGCCGGATTTCAAAACCAAGACCATGACCTTTGAAACATACAAGGGAGTGAACAGAACCCAGGCCCAAGGTAAAAATCCAAGGGTTATATTTTCCGAAAGTTACGATAATCTGAACCAGGCAAAGCACAATTACAGTGATGCAACCATGAAAACCAAGGTAATTGTGGGCGGTGCCGGGGATGGTGCAAGCCGTATCTATGTAACAGTGGGCGGCGGCACCGGGTTTGACCTTAGAGAAGTGTTTTTGGATGCCAAAGACATAAACAAAGACGAAATGACGGATGAAGAGTATTTGGCAGCCCTCAAAACCAGGGGGCAGGAATACCTTAATGAAAACAAGGTATTTGAAAACTTTGAAGCCGAAGCGGAAGCGGATGTTAATTTTACCTACGGAAAAGACTATGACCTGGGGGATATTGTGACAGTAAAGAAGAAAAAGTGGAACACCGCACAGAACCTTAGAATTACGGAACTTTGCGAGGTTTACGAATACGGGGGCATGTATGTGGTGCCCACTTTTGGGGATGCCCTACCCACAAAGATAAAATGGGACGAATAAGGAAAGGAGAAGAAAAGGACCATGGCAGTAAGAGGATTTTTTTACAATGCCACAGACTTGAACGATACCGAGCGTACATATAACGGCGAGGATATGAACCAGGACAAGGCACCTTTCTACAAAGAGGGCGTGGTTTACGGGCATCTTCAAGTTACGGCAGAGGGCGGCAGCATGGAAGTAAAAGTGGATGGTGGCCCCAAAACGGGTTACGCATACATCAATATGCACACTATACACAACACATCCGTTTTGCCACTCACATTGAGCCAGGCAAGCGGTACACTGCCAAGAATTGACCGTGTTGTTATCCGAAATGACCAAACGGAAAGGCGGCCAAGTATTTTTATCAAAGAGGGGGCATTTTCGAGCAATCCCCAGGCCCCGGAACTGATAAACAATGATGCAATCCAGGAAAAGAGCCTTGCACGCATTTACATCCCGGCCGGAGCCGTGGAGATAACCCAGGCCAACATTACGGACGAACGTGCAGACGAAACAGTGTGTGGCTTCATTGCTTCACAATTCCAGGATTTTGATTTTAACCAGTTTTCCGCCCAGTTTAATGCCTGGTTTGCCCAGGAAAAGGCATCCATGGAAGCAGACCACGCCGATTTTGTGGAAGAATATGCCGAAATGACCCAGGCGTTTATGGATGACCAGGCCGCCGCATGGAATAAGTGGTTTGAAGAAAAGCAAACAGAACTTTCCGGGGATGTGGCCGGGAAACTGCAAATGCAGATTGATGGATTGACCACAAAGGTACACAATATGGCCTTTAAGGTCCGCATGGAATACCTTTTGGAAACCATCCAGGCAGCCATTACCGTTACGCTTACCAATACAACCACGGGAACCGTGCAGACGGCAGAAATTTCCGAAAGTGGCATTGGCTTTTATATCACGGAAGCCGGGGACTACATCCTGGAAACTGGCATGGAAAGCGTTATGGCCATTCCAAAGGCGTTTTCCGTGGACAATGTGGATTTGATGCACGAAATGACCGTGGCGTTGCGTGAGGGCACAAACATGGCCTATATCGGCAATTACATGGGCACATATTTATTAAAAGAAAGTGAGGAATAAAGGATGAAAGGATTTCCTAAAGTAATCAAAACCAAGTCGGACCTGGTAAATACCCATAAACTGGTATTAAAGGGCCGCCTGGACAAAGAAGATTGGTTGGCAGCAGTTGAAAAACTGGAAAATCAGAACTGGATTGCTTGCCCGGTAATCGAAATGTCCGAGGACAGAAAGACCGCAACAATTATGTTTTGCAATGAAGCGGCAGCGGAACAGAAAGTAAAAAATGGTTCCGTATATCCGACAATCAACGCCGTGGAAACAGTGACATTGGAGCAGACAGAGGAAGAAATTGCAGAGAACAAAACACCGATTGTTCATACTGTTTTGACCCTTTCCAAAGCATTGTTGACGGGTACCACAACCGTTTTCATCCCGGCAGCAGTTACATATTATGACCGCCTGGGTATCACAGAAGCAGAAGTGGAAGAAATGAAAGGAGCGTTGGCGTAATGAGTAGATTATTTGTTTATGACGAAAACATGACGGATGAACGTGCAAAAATCACGGTGGCCAAGATGGCGGCCATTTCCGACATTGTGGCCCCGGAAAAGCAGTATATCCAGTACACCGCCGAGGGAGAAGTTACCGTGATGGGCGGATGTGTTATTGCGGTGGGCGAAACATCCGTTTTCAAGACCGTGGAAACCGCACTTACCAAAGCCAATTTGGACCAGGGAAGTGATTTTGCCCATGGAAGTGACTATTATATTTACATTTGCGACCCTGGCACGGATGACCAGGACGAAATCTATTTGATTTCCTTAAACTCTTCCTGGCCGGATGGGGATGCCTGGGACGATACAAACACCCGTAAACTGGGCGGCTTCCATTATGGCCGTGTAAGAAATGTGGATGATTACGGCCGTGCAATCAACACAAGCGGTTCCGTGCGTGGTAGCGGTTGGGAAAGTAATACCCGTGTGGATATTATCCCAAATTCCGTATGGACCACAAAGCACCGCCCTAAGTGCGACCCGTCCGGCATGGTTTACCTGGGGAACGCATTGTGGGGAGATATTTACCTTTCCAGTGATGATGGTGCCAATGGCTTACAATCCGTTTATGGCGGCACGCCTATCACGGGTACCGAGGGCCTTAACTGGTATGTTGCCGGGGAGAGGGCACGCCGTGTGGGTAAGAGATTGCCGGACTACATGGAATTTACCGTGGCAGCAGACGGAAGCCCCCAGGGCTTAGATGCTTCCAATACAAACGGATGGACCGCCACAAGCAACACCGCAAGGACAACGGTTGGAAAGATTGCAAACGCCGTAAGTGCGTTGAATATCTGCGACCTGGTGGGAAATGTTTGGAAGTGGCTTAATGAATTACTGCATGACCCTACGGCAACAACCGGGGCATGGCATGACGTATTCAGTGGTTACGGCCAGGCTTACATGTATTCGGCAACTGGCTTGCTCGCCCTCTTTGGTGGCGGCCGTTGGGGCGACGGCGTTCGCTGCGGTTCCCGTGCGGTCTACTGCAGCGCTTACCCGTGGGGCGTGCACTCGAGCTTTGGCGTGTGGTGCGTGTGTGACAGTCTGTAATCTGTTTGGGTGGGCGAAAGCCCACCCTATGAGGTAAAGAAATGGCAGAGAATACTAAGAAAACCACCAACAAAGCGGCGGACCCGTACATGGAAAGCATGGTTTTGTATCAAAAAGTTTATGATTTCCTCAAATACATTTACCCAGTGTTGGCCCAGTTTCCGAAATTTGAGAAATTTGCATTGCAGACACAGATTAAGACGGCAATGTTTGAAATGCTAAAAAGCATTATCCGTTTCAAGAAAACCGGGACCAAAAGCCACATTTACAATGCGGATGTGGAATTGCAGTTTTTAAAAACTCTCATACGCCTATCCTATGACCTGGAATATAAGGCCATGAGCAAACACCGCTATGAAGTGGCAAGCCGACACCTGGCAGAAATCGGCAGGATAACGGCCGGCATTATCGAAGCCGTGAAAGATGGAAAATGGAAATAATAAATATTTGGGGAAACTGTTAATTCGCACCGCATGTTTCGTGGCTTGCACGCCCTCATTGGTGGCGGCAATTGGAACAACGGCGTTCACTGCGGTTCCCGTGCGGTCAACTGCAACAATTACCCGTGGAACGTGAACACGAACATTGGCGTGTGGTGCGTGTGTGACTTGAAAACCATTACAGACACAGAAACCCAAGTGGTTACTGGCAAAGATTTATCTATTATTTTTGATAAGTCAGACGGTTTTCCCGTTCCGGGGCATACCCGGACAAACTAACAAAGGCACCGCCTTTGAGTAGAATATAAAATTTGAAAATTGGTAGGGCAAAAAATGAAAACAGAAAAGGGATTGCATGAAAAGATATGCACCTTTGACAATGCCGATACCTCATACCACCAGGCCGCAAAATGCAAGCGGTACAGTGAAGAGGTATTGGCATTTTCTATGTCAAAGGAAGATGAACTATTAAGGGCAGTGGATGAACTGCAAACACTTAACTATAACCAGGGAGAATATACCGTTTTCAAAGTATGGGAGCCAAAAGAAAGGCTTATCATGGCACTGCCATTCTATGACAGAGTGGTGCAGCACATGATTATAAACGCCATTGGCCCGGTATTTGAGAGAGGATTTTATTACCATTCCTATGCGTGCCGTGAGGGTAAAGGGATGCACGCCGCCAGTAATCAGTTATACGGGTGGATGTATGAACTTATGGACCGTGACGGGTTGCGGATTTATGCCTTTAAAGGGGATATAAGTAAATATTTTGCATCCATTCCACATGATGGCCTAAAGGATGAAATCCGGCGGTACATAGGGGACAAGAATGTTTTACGCCTTACGGATGACATTATAGATAAAAACGGAATATTGCCGGATGGCGTGGGCATCCCGGTGGGAAATCTCACAAGTCAGACCTTTGCCAATGTGTACGGCAACCGCCTGGATAAGTTTGTGAAGCACACCTTACATGCACCGTATTACATCCGTTATATGGATGATTTTGTGATTTTATCCCCGGACCTTAACCAGTTACGGGAATGGCAGAAACGGATTGAAGAATTTTTGGAAGAGGAAATGAAATTGCACATAAATCCGAAAAGCACCATCCTTTATGCCGGAAATGGGATTGATTTTTGCGGATATATCCACCATCCAAATTATAGGAAAGTCCGCAAGGGGTCCGTCAGACGGTTAAAGAAAGACGTTAAGGCATTGAAAGCCGGAGAATTGGACAGGGAGCAGTTTAACCGCAAATACCAAAGCAGGATTGGCCACATGGGCCATGCGGACACCTACCACCTTACGAAAGCCATAGAATATGATTTGTTATTTTGGGAATATGAGCAGACAGAAAGCGGCCTGGTGGTGCCTGGGTAAGTGGGTCAGAATTTTAAGACCCAGGGGCGTATCATACCAGTATGAAATTTAGGCAGTAAGGGGGTGTGAAATATGGATTTGCAGACGTTGATTATTGCCATGGGCGTACCAAGTGCCGTGACGGGTTTGTGTTTCTTTTGGATTGAACAGAAGATAAAGAAAAACCAGGCGAAACTTGAAGAAAAGGAAAAAATGCGTGAGAAAAACGAAATTCTCATTATCAAAAGCACCATGGCATCAATCGCACTGGGAGAAGCCACCGCAACGGCGTTGAAAAACGGCCATTGCAACGGCGAAACAGAGGCGGCGTTGGAATATGCACGAAAAGTAAAGCATGAGCAAAAAGACTTCCTTATTGAGCAGGGTATAAAAGCCCTGGACTAAACGCCCACAAGCCACAAGGCTTTTGGAATAAAGAAAAAGTGAAAGGAGAAACACACCATGAAAAACATCAACTGGGTTAGAAAACTCACAAGCCGTAAGTTATGGACGGCGGTAGCATCTTTTGTTTCCATGATGATTGTAGCAACCGGGGGAGCCGAAAGCACCGCAACCCAGGTAACGGCACTCATTATGGCAGGGGCTTCCGTCATTGCTTACATCATTGGCGAGGGCTTGACAGATGCAAGCAACGCCGGAGTTATCGAAGTGGACACGGAAGTTGAAGTGGAAGCGGAAGAGGTGTAGCAGATGGACAAGCAGGAATTTATTAAGGCAATAGCCGGGTACGTGGCGAAATACGCCAGTGCTTACGGCATCCTGGTACATAGTCCGATTATTGCCCAGGCCATCCTGGAAAGTGCCTGGGGCAAAAGTAAACTGGCCGCCGTGTACCACAATTATTTTGGCCTTAAATGTGGGTCAAAATGGACCGGGAAAAGCGTAAACCTTTCCACTATGGAAGAATACACACCGGGAACCCTTACGCAGATTAAGGATAATTTCCGTGTGTATGACACCATGGAAGAGGGTGTGAAAGGATATTTTGAGTTTATCCAGTTATCCCGGTATCACAATTTGAGGGGTATTACAGACCCCAAGGAATACCTGGAAACCATCAAGGCGGACGGGTACGCCACAAGTAGTAAGTACGTTGAAAACACCATGCGAGTGTTGGAGCAGTACAATTTGCAGCAGTATGACACAAAGGGGGAAGATAATATGGCAAAATTAGCAAGTGCCGTGGTTGCCCAGGCCCGTGCCTGGATTGGCAGAAGTGAAGCGGCAGGAACACACAAGGCCATCATTGATGTATATAACGGGCACAAACCACTTGCCAGGGGTTACAAAGTGAAATACACGGATGCCTGGTGTGCCACATTCGTTTCCGCCGTGGCCATCAAGTGTGGCCTTACGGATATTATCCCAACAGAGTGCGGATGCGGTCAAATGATTGCCTTATTTAAGGCCCTGGGCGAATGGGTGGAAAGTGATAACAGAACACCGAACCCTGGGGAAATCATTTTTTATGATTGGAACGATACGGGCAAGGGAGATAATGCCGGATGGCCGGACCATGTGGGCATTGTCGAAAAGGTAAGCAATGGAAAGATTACCGTCATTGAGGGCAATTACTCCAATGCAGTGAAACGCCGCACCCTGGCCGTAAATGGCCGTTACATCCGTGGTTACGGCGTTCCGAAGTATGACAAGGAAAGCACCACAACCCAGGCGGCCACAAAGAGCGTGGAAGCCGTGGCCAAGGAAGTGCTTGCCGGAAAGTGGGGCAATGGCACAGACCGCAAGAAACGCCTGGAAGCGGCCGGGTATAATTATTCCGAAGTCCAGGCAAAGGTAAACCAGTTAGCCAAAGGCACCGCCACACCAACAAAGAGCGTGGCAGAGGTAGCCAAAGAGGTTATTGCCGGAAAGTGGGGCAATGGAGCCGACAGAAAGAAACGCCTGGAAGCAGCAGGGTATAATTATTCCCAGGTTCAGGCGAAAGTCAACGCAATGTTGAAATAATGTAACCAGTAAACAATTACCGCCTTATGGAACACATCCAGGCAAAAAGCAAGGAAAATAATGTATCACAAAGAATAAGGGACACGTCAATAAAAGGCGTGTCCTTTTTACATTCTGCTATTTGTCCAATAATTCTTCATAGGTGGTATGAAGCACATCTCGAATGCCCCGTAATTGGGTTAATTGGATGTGTTGTATGCCCCTTTCGATTTTCACAAGTGCTTCACGGGTAATATCAACATCCAACAACTGTAATTCACGGACCAGGGCAGTTTGTCCCATGTGGCGTGATTTTCTTATCTTTCTTATATTCCGACCTACAATGTTTCCGGCATCATCTTTTATCTTCACTTGCAACATTGATTTCCCTTTCTGGACTAATATTAGTCCTTTTTACTTTATTTTATTGGGATATGTGTGTTACAATGGGACTAATACCAGTCCACTTTTATATTGTGTGGCATATCAATGGTATAAAAACAATCAAAGGAGAACAGAAACCATGGGACTTTTTGGAAAAAAGAAAGAAGCAAAAGAGCAGAAGCCGATTGAAGAGGTAATGGCACAAAACGTATTTGGCAAAACATTGATGCAGGGAGAAAAGATTGATTGTTGCATCCAGGGCAAAGGCCAGGCGGAAAAATTGGTATTTTCAACGGCGGTATTGGCCACAACAGAAAAGCGTTGCCTTTATTTTGAGCAGGACGGAAGCCAAACGAAAACGGAAACGCTTATGTATGACAAAATTGTTGCCGTATCTCAAAATACGGGATTTGAAAAGAAGATGGGAAACTATATTGGCGTGACAATCACAACGGCAGACGGCAAAGAACGTGTGGTGCGTTGCGTGTCCAATGATGCGAACCAGGCAAAAATCAACGAAATTATTTTTATTATTGAAAGCAGAAGATAAAGAACGCCCCCAACGTGCAAAAAACAACCACATGTTGGGGGTTTTAAAATTCTTTTGAAAAAAATAAAAATATCCCGTGATATGTATTGACATATACCGGGATATGTGATAAGATAAAGACAGTTAAGGGAGATACTTAACGAATACATGGGCAAGCATAGAAAGGAGATAACATGAGCGAGAACATGACAGACAAGCAGATGGAAGTCATTTTGAACCTGGTAGCCGACAAATTCAGTAATTGCAAGACCATGGAAGAGGTTGCCAAAGCCGTGCAGGAAGTAAGGGACATGGCAAAAAAAGAAAAGCCTAATGAATAGGCTTTAAGGAGAACAGAAAGGGCGGTGGACTTGCCAAAACCGCCCAATCCGTTAAAAATATTATAAAAGGATTGTGGAAGAATGGCAAGACCAAAGAGCGAAGAATTTAACCAAATTAAGTACCAACATGAGTACAACAAAAAGAACTATGACCGAATAGAAATTACAGTGCCGAAAGGTAGAAAGGCGGTAATAAAGGAAGCGGCCCAGGCAGCAGGGCAAAGCGTAAATGAATTTATTGCCCAGGCCATTGATGAAAGAATGGGAAAAACCGAGTAAGCAGAAGCCAGGGCGGCAGCAGGACCGCCGGAAAGGATGACGTTATGAAAACATGGTATTGTGTAACATCTTCATTTGATGATAGGGGCAGGGTTACGGCGGCAATTACCGCAACTAAGGAAGCGGAAGAATGCCCGGAAAGTACCTATACAAGTACACGCCGAAAAGACATTTACAATGATTGGTTCGGAAGCATAGAGGAAGCAAAAGAATGGGTTGCACAATCCCGTTGTGCATAACTGCCAGGGCGGTAGCAGGACCGCCCGGCAACTAAAACGGCCACGCTGACCATGGGCGGCGTGAGGGTCCGAAGCCCCTAAAACAGTTGACGGGTTGCAATGGTGGGCATTGTGGTATTGGTTGACAAGTTTCTGCCAGGGTTTAATGTGAACCGGGCGGCGTGCAGCAGGACGGGCAAAAAGGTGGCACGCCTGGGCGGTGGGTAACTGCCTTAATCAAAAGAAAGACCGGGAACCCGGAACCCACAATGCTTATATCATTGCAAAATACGAAAAGAAAATAATAAAACGCACCGGGCACAATATAAGGAATTATGAAATGCGTTTGGTATGACCATAGAAATTACTTGCCGGGAAGCGAAAACATAAGGAAACAGACGGCACGGATATTTTCGTGCCCGTTTCTGCTTTACGGGAGAGGATTTCATGGGAAAATACTATAAACATTTAAGTCAAAATGATAGGATAAAGATGGAAACAACGCTTAATTCCGGCCATAAAGTGGTTGAGGTTGCGGAATATTTGCATGTTCACAGAAGCACGATATACCGGGAAATGAAAAGGGGAGAATATACCCACCGCAACAGTGATTACACCGAGGAAGTAAGATATAGCAGTGATTTGGGGCAGCAGACCCACGAATGGAACGCCCAGGGAAAGGGCCGCAATATTAAAATCGGAAATGATTTACCACTTGCGGAATATATAGAGGATAAAATTGTAAATGATAAGTATAGCCCGGAAGCGGCATTGGTAGCAGTTGCCCAAAGCGGTATTGAATTTAGTACCACCATAAGCGTGCGGACCCTTTACCGATATATTGACAATGGTATTTTCCTCAAACTGACCAACAAGGATTTGCCAGTGAAAGGCAAAAAGAAAAAGCATAATAAGAAAGTGCAAACACAGAAGAGGGCCGCAGCCGGGGAGAGTATAGAGAACCGCCCGGAAGAGGTAAAGAGCAGGGAAACATTTGGACACTGGGAAATGGACACCGTAAAGGGCAAGAAAGGCGTAACAAAATCATGTATGCTTGTTTTGACCGAAAGAAAAACCAGGAATGAGGTTATTATAAAATTGCAGGACCAAAAAGCGGAAAGCGTGGTGGGTGCCCTGGACAGATTAGAAAGAAAGTGGGGCGAAATGTTCACAAAGATATTCCGAAGCATTACCGTGGACAATGGCGTGGAATTTTCAGACTATGAGGGTTTGGAACGGTCCGCCATCAACGAGGGAGAAAAGCGGACCTTTGTGTTTTACTGCCATCCATACAGTAGTTGGGAGAGAGGAACCAACGAAAACAATAACCGCCTTATCCGCCGCCACATTCCAAAAGGGGAAGATTTTGACGAAAAGCAGGACCGGGACATTGAATATATAGAAAACTGGATAAACAACTACCCAAGGGGGATTTTTGGCTTTAAGACTTCCGCCCAACTGTTTGAGGAAGAGGTTAAGAAACTGGCCTAAAAATATTTTTTCAAAAACTTGTCGCAAAACTATTGACAAAATACAATGCTAAGTTGTAAAATCAAATGCGACAAGGGTTAATAACTCTATCGCATTTGATTTTTTTATTGGAAAAATCAGTGAGTGTTACAAGAGAATTAAACTCTTGTGGCACTCTTTTTTATTTGCAGAGAAAACGAAAGAAAGGTGGTTGGAAATGAGAAAAGGAGCGAAAAGGCTTAATTTCACGGATAGGCAGAAGATTGAAAGCATGTTGAAATCCGGGGCAAAGGTTGTTGAGGTAGCCCAGGCGGTAGGAGTACACCGGGCCACCATTTACAACGAAATGAAGCGTGGCGGCGAACCTTACCAGGCGGAAGTGGCACAGAGGGCATTATAAACACGGTCCGGCAGCAGGACCGGGAAAGCGAGGAACCGAGCATGGACAAGAATATGGATTGGATTTACAGACCCATAAATGAGCCGGATTTAGAAAACACCCTGGCAGCAGTAGAAAAGGCCCTGGGCTTCAAATTGTTTGTGTGGCAGAAAACATTTATTGCCACGGGAATATTTCGGCAGTACGGAGCCACCACGGCGGAGATATTACGGGAATTGTTGGCGGTGGATGCACGGCCGTTGGACTACACAACAAGCCCAGGCAGCCACATGGGAGCGTTCTACCGGGAAGAGTTATTGAAAATCAAAGAAAAGTTGGATGCCGCAGGAGTGCCCACAAGGAAAGTGGCAACGTCCCGGCAGCAGTTACGGGAGTACATGAAAGAATATGAAAGCAAAAATTTTAAAAGACACCACGCCGGATGGCCTGGCAGAGAAGATAAACACAGAATTTGGGAATAGTAAAGCCCCATTTCTCCAACAAGTATGCACCCAGTACCAAACGGCGGTTGTGCCTAAAATGAGGGGCAAAGATATTGTGGGCCATGAGGTAGAATATTCCGCCCTTGTGTTTATCGAGGAATAAGAGAAAAGCGAGGAACTTAACATGAGGAAATTAAAAGTAAATGATTTCTTTTGTGGATGTGGCGGCATGGGCATAGCGTTCCAAAATGCCGGATATGAGATAGCCGGAGCCTGGGACTTTGATAAATACGCCGTTGCCAGTTACCGGGAGAATGTGGGGGACCATGTGACCCAGGCAGACATAAAAGAATTAAATCACACACAGATACCACAAGCGGACGTTTGGGCGTTTGGCTTCCCTTGCCAGGATTTGAGCGTGGCAGGAAAGCAACGTGGACTTGTTTTAAAATGCCAGGCTTGCGGTACAGAAATCGAAATAAACCCGGAAGAATATACCGGCCAGGCATTTTGCCCGGAATGTGGCAGCACGGACTTAAAGGCGGCAAGCCGTTCCGGGTGCTTCTTTGAAATGATGCGATTATTAGAGGAAACCCAGGAGAACGAACCACAGAACATGCCGGCCGTTATCATTGCGGAAAATGTGAGAGGACTAAAACCATTTTTGCCAGTGCTTGAAGCGGAATATAAACGCCATGGATATACCGCCCACATTGAAATGTTTAATTCAAAATGGTGGGGCGTATCACAAAACCGTGAGCGTTACGCAGTGGTAGGAACCAGGGATGATTTACACCTTTCCTTTGAATTTCCGAAAGAGCAGCACGAATTTGTCCCCAAATTATCGGACTTCCTGGACAAAAATGTGGATGAAAAGTATTACATCCCGGATGAAAAGGCGAAAACAATTATTGCCCAGGCATTGGAGAAGTTGGAAACACTGGGAAAATGCCATGCGTGCATTACGCCGGATAGATTGAATAAACGCCAAAACGGACCACGAGCAAAGGAAGAGGACGAACCAATGTTTACACTGACCGCCCAGGACCTACACGGTGTCATCATACTGGAAGAGGGCGTGGACGAGGAAGATTTAAAAGCGGAAATTTGCCGGGAAAGTGGGCTATTAGACCCAAACGGATGCGGTAAGACGTTGAGAGTTGGGGGGGGAACTCCTTAACCAAGAAACACAATTACCAACATGTATTGATTGCCCAATAGATGCCGGAATTATTCAAAAACAGAAAAACGGGTGCGGAACATTTGTTGGATTGGCACCATGTCTTTTGGCATCCGACAACAAACAACCGCCCTTATTGATAGAAAAAGCGAGGAACTTAACATGAGCGAAATACCACAATGCGTAATGGTTGGACACCTGGACATTAAGGCACTGGATATTTGTAAACGTGTCTATGACCCGGCAGGAATAGCCCCAACCCTTACAACGTCCGGGGGGGTACAGAGAAGTGAAAATATTTGATACAAAACGCCTACGGGTTAGAAAACTGACACCAACAGAATATGGCCGGTTGCAGGCCTTTCCAATGGACCGTTGGAAACAAGTTGTTTCAGATAGCCAGGCATATAAGCAATTTGGAAATGCAGTAACAACCACAGTATTTACACCAATAGCGGAGCAGATTGCAAAGGCAATCATGGAAGTGGAAAACCATACAGAAAGTGAGGAACTTAACATGGATGCAGAAAACAAGGAATTTGGAATGAACCCACCAACCCAGGAAGAGGTTGCGGACGGACCGGCAGCAGGACGGCAGGGCACCAACCAAGAAGAGGTAATGGAAGCCAACACCGGGCATATTGGAGCCGGGGAAATGGCGGAATTTATCACAGAAACATTATTCAACGAAACATTGGTACCCGGAATTTTGTTTGAGAAAATCAAAAACAGTATCATGCAGACACTAACCCAGGAATTTGACGGCAAAACCATTGGGGAACCCAAAGAAGATGCCAGGGATTGGCCGGCAGCAGAAAAGGCATTAAATGACATGTTGGAGCAGTATGCAAACATGGGACCGGCCGGGATGTATGGCATCCGTATTTTATCCCCTTTGAAAGTGCGATTGGACCAGGGAGAGAAAACGCCGGATTTATTCAACAACATTGTGAGTGCCACAAGGTAGAAAGGCGGTTGACATGATACGCCTAAAAGATTTTCTTGCAGTTTTGCATCAATCGGACAGATTGCAAATTATAAAAGACGGAAAACCAATATACACCGGGTACCTGGCACTTATCGTTCACAATCCGCAGATTGAAGCGGAAATGGATGCAGTAATTACCAAATTCCGGGCGGTCCCGGAAATAAAGCATAAGCAATGGAGAGAACGGGGATTGATGGCACCAATGGAGCCGGAAGAAATGCCGCAATATGCCTTTTCGGATTTGCAGATGCAATTATATTACACCATTTACATTTAGGAGAATGAAGCCATGGCGGAAATGACAGTAAAAATAAGCGTTACAGACATGCCAAAAGTAATGGCCATGTTGGCCAGGTATAAGAAAATACAAAGGCGGCGTGCCTGGGTAAATAAAACCAAAACAAAGAAAGCGAGGAACCGAGGATGGAGAATGTAAAAGACTATCAGCCAATCAATGGCGTGGTGGAGCCGGATTTTTTGGAATATCTCAAAAAGACTTTCCAGGGATGGCAGCAGTATTTTGAAGAGGGCGTGACCCTGGGCACCAGGGAGATTGCCAAATTGCAGGAAAGGGTTATGGGCGCCAAATTAAATTCCCGTTTTGGGTTTGAAGTGGTTGCCCACCGTGGCCTGGATGACGAGGACCAGGACCGTTTTACCCTTATGATTTACAAGAACCGTGAAGCGGTGGAAAATGACCCACCACTTTATCATTTCACAACACCAATTTACAGATAAGAAAGCGAGGAACTTAACATGGGATTTATGGACAGTTTTACAACAGACGGCACCGTGGAAATGAAACACAACGAATATTACAACCTTATGCGTGAAGCGGCCAAGGCGGATTTAATTACCAACGCCGTAAAGGCGGAAGTGCCGGGCTTTTATATCCAGGCAATGATTACCGGGAAAAAGCCGGAGTGCATTGCCACACTGGAAGCAGAAGAGGAAAACACGGGCTTCCATGCGGAATATGAGCAGATTACCGGGGCGGTGGTTACAATCTTTGAAGCCTGGATGAAAGAAAACGGCGTGGAAAGTGCGGCCACATCATTGCACCGCCTTATTGATACCCTGGCACACAACCGCATTGAGGAATTGCAGACCATTAAAGAGAACCAGGAAGAACACAACGCCCAAATGGAAGAAATGTTTAAGGGAATGATGGAAGCCATGGAGAAAATGCCCGTTATCACGGCAAGTATTGATTTTGGATGTGGAAAATGCCACCCGGCAGCAGGAGAACCGGGAGAGGACGGCGGCAAGCACCCGGACCGTTGGAGTTGTGAAGAGTGCGGCCACTATAAGCCAAACGCCAAGGAAGATGCAAAGAAAACCACCCAGGCATGTAAAGAATGTGAGGATGGCAGCAACTTCCAGGGAAGAGAAGATGCAGCAGGGCAGCAGGAGCCGGAAAGAGAGGGAAACAATAATGGCAATGATTGAGTTAAGAAAAGAGATTGAAGCGGCGGCCCAGGCGGAACTTAACCGGGCAAATGCCAAGTTTCCTTTATTCAGTAGCCCACATGAGGGTTATGCCGTGACGTTGGAAGAGGTAGAGGAAGCCCAGGAAGCAATGGAAAATGTGAAATCATCCATGAAAGTGTTGTGGGACCGTGTAAAAGGCGTGGATATTGCGTGTTTCCTGGATGATGAAACAAAGCCAATGGCCATTTATAACCAGGCTATTGATGCCGCTTGTGAAATGGTCCAGGCAGCAGCCATGTTATTGAAATATGAAATGAGCGTTGGGGACAGTGCAGGAACCAACGGAAAGGCGGTGTAATATGGCGGTTTATGCAGTGGATTTTGACGGCACCCTGGCCGCTACCAGGTTCCCGGAAATTGTGGAGCCAAAACCCAAGATGGTTGCAGTGGTTAAGATGCTGCAAGCCCAGGGGCACAAAGTTATTTTATGGACAAGCAGGGACGGCAAGGACCTGGCCGCAGCAGTGGAGTGGTGCAAAAACCAGGGAATTGTATTTGATGCAGTAAATGAGCCGTTGCCGGAGCAAATTGCCCGTTGGAACAATGACACAAGAAAGATTTATGCGGATTTTTACATTGATGACAAGGCCGTGACCGTGGAAACCATGGAAGCAATGATGGACCAGGTAGTGGATATTGTGGATAAGTACAAAATGCAATAGCAGGAAAGCGAGGAACTTAACATGGGAAATGCACTTGCAGTATTTATGGGGACAGAAAGACAGAGAACAACGCCGGATTTTATCAAAAGTGGAAGAAAACGCACCTTTGAAGTGCCGGACCTGGCAGCAGATACCCAGGAAATGAACACGAAAAGAGAAATTAAAGCCATCATGGCCGCCATTGACAAGGAAATGGCCAGTTATAAGAGCCTGGCAGAATTGGATTTTCGTGCCGGGTACATGACCGGGAAGATTTACGAAAAGGAAGCCGTGGGGCTTATCACACCGGGCCACCGTGATGCACTCATAGGAATTTTATATGCGAAATATGAAACCATCCGTGGTTTGGAAATCGGCGGTGCCGGATGCAATTTGTAATAAATGGATTGAAATATGACACCGAGAAGATGGAAAAGGTGGCAGACGTAAAGAAATGGTACCGGGTGGACAATATTTGGACCCGTGCCGCCTATCCAGGCAAAGAAGTGGGCCATACATACGATTGTGAATTGTGGAAGTCAGCAAAAGGGAATTGGTTGTTGACCCATGAGGAAGATTGTTGTAGGAATTACGGCCAGGCTATCCAGGAAGAGGAAGCCAAGAGCCTTTTAATGAGATATGCAACGGATATTTACGAAAAGTTGTATGGAGATTTAGAGGAAGCATAAAAAGCGAAACCCGGTTGCAAAGGTGGGGACCTAAAACAACCGGGTAAGAACTTAACACCCATATTATAACACAAGATATAGAGAAAATAAAGCGTTTTCGCCTATATATAGGAAAGGAAAAGGATATGATTGTTAAGTTGATGATTGGAGCCGCCATTTTGGCGGTGGGCTTCCTGGTTGCACTTGCGGCAGCAGTGACGGCAGCAGGACACGCCCAGGAAGAGTTTATGGACTGATTTTTGAAAAGGTGCGACACCGCCGCCCCGTCCTTGTAATGGGTATTAACAAATGAACGAACCCCAAAATGATATAGAAATATATATTTTGTTTATTGGGTACCTGGTGGATGGGTAGGTGGTTTGAATATAAAGGTGGGGACCAATGAAAAGAAAATACTATGATGATTACGATTATGAGGAAGCATACCAAAAGCAGTGTGACACCTTAGAGGAATGGGAATTGGAACGGTTGATGAAAGAGGGGAAGGTTGAGTGCCTTTACAGAACCACCACAACCAAGTCCGAGAACATCAAAAGCGGCACAACATTACTGGAAGCCCAGGTGTACCCGTCATTCAAAGACAAAAAGGACATGCCAGTGACCGCAAAGAAGAGGGAAACACGCCCATCCCAAAAGAATTTGAACGATAAGAACGCAAGGCGGTACCTTATACGTCTGGCCAATATCAATTTTGGGAAAGGGGATATTTGGGCCACGTTTGGGTGGGATGATGGCCATTACCCGGAAAATATGGATGCAGCCCAAAGGGATGTAAGGAACTTCATAAAACGCATCAATTACCGCCGGAAGAAAGCAGGATTGGAAAATATTAAATATATTTACATCATTGCAGCAGACGGAAACACCAGGCCACATTTTCACATTCTGATGACCGGGGACGGCGTGGACCGTGACGAGTTAGAGGAATTATGGGGAAAATGCGAAAGACCGAACACCAGGAGAATAAAGCCGGATGACAATTTTATTATCACGGGCCTGGCAACATACATTTCCAACAATCCGCACGGGACAAAAAGGTGGTGCCCATCAAAGAACCTTAAAAAGCCGGACCCACCAAAACGCAGTTATTCAAAATTCAAGAAATCCAGGGTGGAAAGAATGGCCAGGGACTACGAAACTTTGAAAACGCAGATGGAAAAGGCTTACCCAGGTTATAAATTCCTGGATGCAGAGGTTAAATACAACGGCATTAACGCCGCATTTTACATATACGCCCGGATGGTGCGGAATTGAAAGGAGAACAGACCATGAAAACAATTTCAGTAATCAACCTCAAAGGCGGCGTGGGCAAAACTACCACCGCCACATCCCTTGCGGAACTATTGGCAGAGGGGGACAAGAAAAGAAAGCGGCCCGGCAGCAGGGTTTTGTTATTTGACAATGACAAGCAGGGCAACGCTTCCAAGTTGTTTGGAGTATATGACCGGGAGCATGAAGCCCAGGCGTGCCGGATTTTAAAGACCGGGCGGATTGCCGGAAATATCGCAGACACCAAGGAACCAAACATGGACATTATCCCGTGTAATTATTTCATGGAGTTGGCGGAATTGGAGATTAAGGCAGACCAGGAACATGCCCAACATGAAAGATACAAGGCGGCCCTGGATGAAGTGGCCGGGCATTATGACTATTGCATTATAGACAATCCGCCGGACCTGGGAATGAATGTTATAAACGCCCTGGTGGCAACGGATGAAATAATCATACCCGTGTACTTAGATGCCTACTCACTGGATGGCCTGGAAGAGTTGGTGGAGCAGATAAACCAAATAAAGGCGTTAAATCCAAAGGCACGCCTTTCCGGCGTTCTGATTGCGGACTATGAAAAGACGGACACAAGCGAGGAAGCGGAAGCCTGGTTGAGAAATCGCAGTGGGTTCCCGGTATTTGTTCAAAAAATCAGACATTCCAAGAAAGTAAAGGATGCCACGATTTACGGACAGACACCTTGCCATTACAACATCCGAAGCGGAGCCGCCCAGGACTATAAAAAATTTGTTGCGGAATATGTGGGCCTTTATGGGCACCAGGTAGCAGGGGAAAGGAGATAAGACCATGGGATTTAATATTTTGGACATTGTGAACGGAACCACCAGGGCAGCAGCAGAAGAAAACCAGGGGTACCGGGATATTACTTTGAATTACCAGGACATTGTTGTGACAAAACACAACAAGTACAGTATGGACGAACTGGAAGAACTGGCCATGAGCATTGAAATGGTCGGATTGCAACAACCGCTTACCATTGGCCGTGTAAACGGGGAATGGTGGTTGGAAAGTGGCCACCGCCGCCATAGCAGCATTGGCATGTTACTGGCAGAGGGAAAAACACAGTTTGAGAACGTACCGTGCCGCTATAAGGAATACAAGAGCGAAACGGAATTTAGGATTGCCTTACTTATCGGCAACACATTCAACCGCAAAATGACAGACTTTGACCTTATGAACCAGGCCAGGGAATGGAAAGAGGTTTTGACCCAGGCAAAAAAAGAGGGGCTTATTGTTCTTGAAAAGGGCCAACGCATCCGTGATTTTGTGGTGGCCATCCTGGGAGAGAGTGACGGGAAAATTGGTACCCTGGAAGCAATCAACAACAAAGCCACGCCGGAAGTTAAGGCAGAATTTGAAAAGGGCACCATGGGAATTACCGCCGCCTATAATGCAAGCCAACTTCCGCCGGAAGAGCAAAGGGAGATTGCCGCCCAGGCAGCAGCCGGGCAGGATGTGAAGTGTGCGGAAATCAAAGCCCAGGTGGAAGAGAAAAAGAACCGCCGGGAAGAGGAAGCCAGGGCACAAAATATGTCAGATACCGACACCACGGAAGAGGAAAAGGCCAATGCCAAGAAATTGCACGCCGTCAAAATGATTGAGAAATATTATATATACCTCAATGATGAAGAGGTGGGCATTTTGGAACGTATGTTGGAAGATTGCAAACGCCGTAAACGTGAATACGCATTGGACGAAGATTAAGGGGGCCGGGAAATGAAGATGCAAAACATGAAGCGTGGGGAAACCACGGAGCAGATAACCCTTTTCAACTGGGCCAATAATAATTTACACGCCTTGCCGTGCCTGGCACTCATGTACCATGTGCCAAACGAGGGCAAAAGAACCAACGGGGCAGTTTTAAAGGCGGCCGGGATGAAATCCGGCGTGCCGGATGTGGTTTTGCCAGTGCCGTGCAATGGGTTCCATGGGCTTTACCTGGAAATGAAGTATGGCAAGAATAAGACCACCGCAGAGCAGGAAGCATTTATGGCCATGTTGCGGCAGCAGGGATATAAAACGGCCGTGGCTTATGGATTTGAGGATGCCAAGGCGGAAATCCTGGCATATTTGCAGGAGCCGGGAAAGATGTCATTGGAAAAGTGCCTGGCTTCCCCGTGGATTGCCGGAAAATGTGATGGCGTGCAGATGCCGGGGCGGATGTTTGCAAAGACACCGTGCCGGGAATGTGCAAAACATGAACCAACCAGGGCGGAACGGGCCATTGAAGAAAACATGGCAGCAGTGCAGGAGCAGTTTAAAAGACCGATAACCAAAGCCATTGCGGATTTATCCGCCGGAAAAGCCATTGGCAATTTGAGCCTGGAAGATACGTTGGAAACCATAAGCCAAAACCTGGCCTTTTTGGTAAGGGGCAAGGAATTGACGGTGGAACAATCGGCAGCAGTTTTGACCGTTGCCATGGAAGCATATAAAAAGGCCAAGGGAAGTGAAACAAATGTGTAAGGTTTGGATGCGATTAAAACAAGCCGTGTGCCATTGGTTCACAAAAGATTATTGGGAGTTATACCGGGAAGAGTGCATTTTTACAGACATGGCAGACCATGAAAAATGCAGAACATGTAAACACAATCCAAGAAAACCAAAGAAAGAGAGGGCATAACCATGAACAAAAAAACAGACGGTGGCCACCAAATTGATGAAGCGGTGGTTAATATCATGCTTGCCACGGTGGATGCCATAGAAGCCAAGGCAATGAAAGGCATTAGCATTGACGTTGGCCAGGGCGTAAAGGCAAAGGTTTCAAAGATGGCAAAGGAAAGCATTAAGGTGGAGCGTTCCGAAACCTCAAAGAAGATTTACGAAGAATAAACAGTGAAAGGGTGCGTGCAACATGGGCAGCCGATTGGAAGCGGATATTAAGACGATAGCCAGGAGCATTATACAAGGCAACGAGAAAAGAAAAAAGAGAATAAAGACCAAAACAGCCAGTGCCTTTGACGTTATGGCGGCGGCAGTGGTAGAAGATGCCTTGTGTGCTTCATGCGGAAATATCCAAAGCGGCAAGGCCAGGAAGCAGATGCAGGAGAAGATTTATAAGAGCATTGTTTATAATACGCCTTATGAATACATAGCGGATGCCGTGTGTGGCCGCAGACAATTCTATGAGTACCGCACCGAGTTTATAACACTGGTGGCAGAAGCAATGGACATGTTGCCAGGGAAAGGACAAGAAAATGGGAATTGACGTAAGCAGATTTAAAGTGGTCCACAGTGACAAGGTATATAACGCATTGGCTATTATGGAAGTGCATATGCCGGATATGGATTATGAGAAAAGAGAAACATTCACAAAAGCCAAATTTCTTGATGTGCTTATAATCAACGAGGATGGCAATGTGGTATCAATCCATGATGAAGCATGGATGTTTCAGTTTATACCAATCACGGCCGGGAGATAATGGCCAGGCGGCAGCAGGGCCGTAAGTGGGTCAGAATGTGGAAAAGGTTTGTTTTATTATAGGCTTATGGGTAGCAGTACACCTATAAGCCTTTGACCATGAAAGGAAGGATGGTGGCAGCAGTGAAAGAATATGCAAAGGATTTCTACCAATCGGCAGCCTGGAAGAGAGCCAGGCAGACCGTGATTAAAAGAGCCAATGGGTTATGTGAACGCTGCAAGGCAGCAGGGCAATTTGTTCCGGGTGTGATTGTCCACCACAAAGAATATATAACGCCTGGAAACATACATGATGCCAGTGTCACATTGAACCTGGACAACCTGGAACTGGTATGTGAGGATTGCCACAACAAAGAACACAAGACCAAGCCCAATGGCCGTTATCGTTTTGGAAGTGATGGAAGATTATTACCACCAATGCAGCAGGACACCCCCCGGGGTGGTCAAAATATGGACCCCTCAAAAGAACCGAGGGAGTTACCTCAAAAAAACTCTGCAAGGTCGCACGCATATGAGGGGGGTTAAATTATGGCAGAAGATACAAAGAAAAGTGAGAAGAAAGCAACCAAAAGAGTAAATAAACTGACAAATGCCAGGATAAAAAAAGAGATAGAATTTTTACAACCAATGTTCGCCGGAATTGATGACGAGGACAAGAAAAACCTTGTAAATTCACTGATTGAGGAAGCGGCGTTTTTAAAAGTGGCGTGCTTCCAGGCGAAAGAAGAATTGAAAAAAGAGGGCCTTACAACGGAAACGGTCAACGCTTCCCAAAAATTCGTAAAGGCCCACCCGTCAGCCACGATTTATGAAAAATATTCACGCCAATATACGGCAATTATTCACACACTTATTGAGTATTTGCCACCGAAAGAAAAGAAAAATATTAGCAGATTGGCAGCCCTAAGAAATGGATAATTATATTTTCCAATACTGGGAAGCCATCCAAAATGGCACCGTTACAGTTGGAAAGTGGATAAAGGCCATCTATGAAATTTTGGTGGATGGTTTGAATAGTGGCAAATGGGACTTTGACGAGGAAAAAGCCAACAAGGCAATCAATTTCATAGAAAACTTTTGCCATCATTCAGAGGGCCGCAATGACTTACTTAAACTTGAACTATGGCAAAAGGCCATAGTAAGTGCCATTTTTGGCGTTATGGATAAAAAGACCGGGTACCGACAATTCAGAGAGGTTTTTATTGTGGTGGCCCGTAAGAACGGAAAAACATTGTTTTCCGCAGCAATAGCCGCATACATGGCGTATGTGGATGGAGAATATGGAGCAAAATTGTACTTCCTGGCCCCTAAACTGGACCAGGCAGAACTTGTTTATGATGCCTTTTATCAGATTGTCCAGGCGGATGACGAACTGGATAGCATTACCAAGAAACGCCGAAGTGATATTTACATAAAAGAATTTAATACAAGCATTAAAAAGATTGCATTTAACTCCAAAAAGTCGGATGGTTTCAACCCTCAAATGGTAGTCAATGACGAAATGGAAGCCTGGCCAGGGGACCAGGGTCTTAAACAGTATGAGGTTATGACTTCCGCCCTGGGTGCAAGAAAGCAGCCCCTTATTTTGTCCATATCAACGGCCGGATATATCAATGATGGAATTTATGATGAACTTATGCGGCGTGCTACCTCATTCCTCAAAGGCAATTCCAAGGAAAGCAGAATATTACCATTCCTTTACATGATTGATGATATAGAGAAATGGGACACCATAGAGGAATTGAAAAAGAGCAATCCAAACCTGGGCGTTTCTGTTTCAGAGGAATTTTACATTGAGCAGATAGAGATTGCAAAGGCATCCCTTTCAAAGAAAGTGGAGTTTTTGACAAAATACTGCAACATCAAACAAAATTCCAGTGTTGCATGGCTTGATTACTGGGATGTAATGAGGGCGGTTAATGAAGATATTAAGGTTTCCCTGGAAGAGTACCGGGGATGTTATTGCGTTGGTGGCATAGACCTTTCACGCACCACAGACTTAACCGCCGCTTCCGTTGTGATTTGGAAGAATGGCAAGTGGAATGTCATTACAAAATTCTACATGCCACGGAAGCGTTACGAAATCGCAGTAAATGAAGATAATGTGCCATACAACCTTTACAAAGAAAAAGGATTTTTGCAAATATCCGGGGAAAACCAGGTGGACTATAAGGATGTGTATAACTGGTTTATCGAACTGGTAAAGGTTTATAAAATCCGTCCGCTAAAAATCGGATATGACCGTTATAGTGCCGGGTACCTGGTGGACGAACTGAAAATGGCCGGGTTCCAAACGGATGATGTTTACCAGGGCACGAACCTCACGCCGATACTCCACCAGTTTGAGGGAGATTTAAAGGATGGCAAGTATAACCTGGGAGATAACACCCTTTTGGCTTCCCATTTCCTCAATGTGGCCGTGGAAATCAATATGAATGATAGCCGCATGAAGCCCGTTAAGATTGAAAAGCGTATGAGAATAGACGGTGCCGTTTCCGTGTTTGATGCAATGACCATGGTATCAAAATATCACAGTGAGATTGGCAAAAAACTAATGAATGAAGCGGCGTAAAAACGGCCCGGCAGCAGGATTTTAAAGTGGGTCAGAATTTTAACACCAATAAATTTACAATAGGTCCATGGATGTGTTCCATGGGCCTATTTTTGAGGAAAGGGGGTAATATTACGGGAATTATCGCAAATGTAATGGGAGCCTTTAGAGCAAAATACAGACCGCTTTTATTGAGCCGTGGCGAGTATGTGCCAACCGGGACCCTACGGGACAATGATATTGTTGGAGCCATTGCGGATGCCATTGCAAAGAACGTGGGAAAACTCACGCCCCAGGTAGTCCGAAAGGATGAAAAGGGCATGGTTATAAAAAATGATTACCTGGCAAGGCTTTTGAAATTAAGGCCGTGCCCGGAAATGTCAACCTATGATTTTTTGTATAGGATTGCATCCGATTTGGTATATACGTCCAATTCCTTTTCCGTGATTTTTTGGAATGAAGATTTTACAAGAGTAACAAGCATCCAACCAATCACAACGAAAAGTTTTCGTATTTTTGAGGATGACAAGCACAATATCCTTTTCCGTTTCCGTTGGGACTATGACGGGGAAACATACACGGTTCCGTATCAGTGCGTTATACACTTAAAGGCCCGGTATAACAAAAAGCGTTTCCTGGGCACTTCCCCGGATATTGAGTTAAAGCGAAGCCTGGACCTCATAGAAACATCCGGCGAAACAGTAAAGAACATTGTCAACCGTTCCAGTGCCCTTGCCGGATATTTGAAATACAACAACCTGGCAGACAATGAGGAATTGAAACAGATTGCCAAGGACTTCCAGGAAGCCTATATGAACGCCGACAACGCCGGGGGCATTGCAGCCATTGACAGTACCGTGGAATTTAAGGAAATCAGCCAACGGACCCCCAACGTGCCGACAAACCAAATTACATTCCTACGGGATAATGTTTACCGCTATTACGGCGTAAATGAAAAGGTGCTTACATCCACCTTATCAGACCAGGAATGGATTTCATTTTATGAAAATGTCATTGAACCCGTGGCAATCCAGTTGGGGTATGAGTTTACATACAAACTTCTTACACCAAGGGAAATTGGATATGGCAACAAGATTGAGTTTACCGCCAATCTTTTGCAGTATGCCACATTACAGACCAGGGACACCATAGGCGGAAACATGTTTGACCGTGGAGCCATGACAATAAACGAATACAGAGCGTTAATGTACTATGGTCCGGTAGAAGATGGGGACGTAAGGATGGTGTCACTTAACTATGTAAAAGCAGGGGACCAAAGCCTTTACCAAGTCGGAAAGGACGGCAGCAAAGAAGAACCGCCCCAGGATAAGCAACGCAAGGCAATGGAAGCGGCGGCCCGTGCCTATTTTGAAGCTATGAAAGGGGGTTAAGGAAATGCCAAAGGGAGCCAAACAGTTTGTGGCTTGCAAAAACGCCAAGAACGCCACCGTTGGAAAATTCTATGAATTTAAAAACGCCACAGAAACTTCCGTGGACCTATATTTTTACGGGGACATTGTAAGTGATTGGTGGGGAGCATGGCAGGAAGAGGACCAGTACCCGGAAGCAATAAAGAATTTCCTGGCAGAAGCAAACGGCCGGGACTTAAACATTTATATCAATTCCGGCGGCGGTTCCGTTTTCGCAGGTATCGCAATTTACAACATGCTGAAACGCTACGAGGGCAAAAAACATGTATATGTGGATGCCCTGGCCGGGTCCATTGCATCCGTGCTTCCGTTTGTGGACAGTGACATGCCAACCATACCGTCAAACGCCTATTTGATGATACACAAGGCGTGGGCGTTGTGTGAGGGCAATGCCATTGAGTTGCGGAAGATGGCGGACACATTGGAAAGCATAGAGGTTGGAATTTTAAACATTTACGAAGAACATTTGGCCGAGGGCGTGACCATTGAAACCATTAAGGAATTGATGGAAGCGGAAACATGGTTGAACGGAAGCCAGGCGGCCCAGTATTTCAAAGTAAAGGTTGGAGAAGAAAACCAGGTGGCGGCAGCGGTGCAGGACTACACAAAAATGTACTGCAACAATGCACCAAAGGAACTTTTGCAGGACCAGGGAGCCGCATGGCAGCAGGGCCAGGCAGCAGACCAGGAAATGCGTAACAAAATTATTCAGTTATCCATATCCCACATGGGGTAATGGGCAAATATGAAAGGAGATTAAAAACATGAAATTCAAGACAAGAGAAGAATTGATGGCCATGAATAAAAAAGACCTCAAAGCCCGTTTGGCGGACCTGGGGAAGATGGCCAAGGACCTTTCCGGCAAGGATTTGACGGATGCCATGGACGAAGCCAAGATTATTGGCGAAATCCTGGATGAAATCAAAGGCCGTGAAGAGTTGATGGCAGCCGCAATGGCAGCCGGAGCAGATGACCCTATGGATGATGGCAAGAAGCCGGGAGAGAGTGGGGCAGAGCCTAAGAACCAGGCAAGAGCAAAAAGCGGAAAGGCGTTAAAGGATGGCCTGGGGGTTAAATACCAGGCAAAAACACTGGTAAATCCCCGTAACGCCTTAACAACGGAAAATGTGGCCATGACACAGCATGTCAGCCCGGAGATTTCCCCGGCGTTCAACAATGTTTCTTCCCTCATTGACCGTGTAAAGACGGTACCGCTTCCGGGTGGAGAGAGTTACAAACGTCCTTATGTTGTTTCCTACGGGGACGGAGCAGGAAGCACCGCCGAAAATGCGGACTACAATGTTTCCGAGCCGGAATTTAACTATGCGGAAATCGTGCGTGAGAAAATCACGGCGTATGCGGAAGAGCCGGAAGAAATGGTTAAATTGCCGGATGCAGACTATGACAGTGTTGTGGAAGAGAGCGTGACCCGTGCAATCAAGCGTTACGCATCCCGTCAGATTTTGGTGGGTCCTGGTGGCACTGGAAAATTCCGTGGTATTTTCTTCAATCCTACGGAAGCGAAAGAGCAGGTAATTGACCCGGCAACAGACATTACAACCATTACCGCCATTGATGACGGCACCCTGGATGAAATTATTTATTCCTACGGTGGGGACGAGAATGTGGAAGATATTGCCGTGCTTATCCTCAACAAGAAAGACCTTAAAAAGTTTGCCAAGTTGCGTGATAAGAACGGCCGTAAGGTTTACACCATCAAGAACCACGGCAACACTGGAACCATTGATGAAGTGCCTTACATCATCAATTCCGCATGTGCTGAAATCGGCGGTGCGGCCGACAGTTACGCAATGGCTTACGGCCATTTAAGCAATTACGAGGTTGCCATTTTCTCTGATATTGATGCAAGAAAATCCGAGCATTACAAATTCAAGCAGGGACAGATTGCTTACCGTGCGGATGTGTTCATGGGCGGAAACGTGGTTGCGAAAAACGGCTTTATCCGTGTAAAGAACCCTACCGCATAAGGTAGCAGGAAAGGCGGCAGAGCATGACCAAGGAAGAGTTAATTGCTAAAGCCAAATTGAGGATAAGAAAAACGTCAGCAGACGATTTGGACCAGGATGTGGGGCAACTTGTAGAGGTTGCCCTTGCAGACTTAAAACGTATTGGGGTCTATTCCTCATATTTGGACGAAGCGAATATTAAGGACCCCTTAATTATCGAAGCCGCATTGCTTTACGCCAAAGCCAATTTTGGCAACCCGGAGAACCATGCAGAGTTAATGGCATCCTATGACATGATATGTACCAAAATCAAAGGTGGTGGCTACCATAGAAGCAATAGTGACACTGTTAATTAAGAAAAACCAAACGGAATACCTGGAAAGCAAAGTATTTGGAGAAATCAACCCGGTTGGCCGTGATGAATTTGCGGCAGCAGGGCAAAAAGGGTACAAAGCGGACATGATGGTGGAAGTTTGGGGGTTTGAATATGAGAACCAAACAGAAATTATGGTGGATGGCAACAAATACGCCATTTACCGCACCTACGGGCCAAAGAGCAACGGAAAAGTTGAACTTTATGCCGGGGAAAGGATAGGTACAAGGAATTGATTGTAAAAGCCACCCCGGAGAATTTGGACCAGGAGATTGTGGAGCAACTAAAGGATTGGGCAAATGGAGATTTAAGACGTGCGGTAAATGAAGCGGTCAAAGAAACCGCCGAAACCGCAGCCAAAATGTTACGGCAGGGCGGCCCATACCAGGAAAGAACGGGGAAGTACACAAAGGACTGGAATAGTAAATTGCGTAAAGGCAAATACACATCCGAGATTATGACGGAGCAATATACCGTATATAACAAAAAACACTTTCGTTTGACCCACTTACTGGAAAAGGGGCACCAAAGCCGGAACGGCGGCAGGGTTAAGGCGTATGAACACATTAAGCCTACCTATGACGTTGTGGAGCAGTTGGCCATTTCAAATATTGGAAAGCGTGTAAGGGAGATAAGCAAATGACAGTTGAAAAGTTAGTGGAAAGAGCCAAGGCGTTTGGGGAAAAATACGGCGTTTCGATTACCAAAAATGCGTTTGAGGGAACCGTTGATGACCCAGTGCCACCGCTTCCTTACCTGGTTTACTTATTACCCCATGAAACCAACCGAGGGGCGGACAATCTGAACAATTTAAAAGCAAAAGATTTTGACCTGGAACTTTATACCGCCGGGGATGACCAGGAACGTGAAACCCTGGTGGAGAATTTGGAAAATGAGGTTTTCCCGGATGTGGAATGTGAAGTATATTTGGCACCCATCCCGGATGAAGAATGTTACCAAACGGCCTTTGAAGTGACGGGCTTACTTACCAAAAAGAAAGGAGCAAACAAGGCATGAACAAAGAGAGCATTGTTTTAGGCAGTGGAGATTTGTATTGTACCGAATTTGAGGGAACAGACAAGGAACTGCCTACCAACGAAGAGTTGGAAACAGAAGAAAACCGCCTGGGCCACATTAAAGGCGGTGCAGAAATTGAGTATGCACCATCTTTCTATGAAGCCAAGGACGATATGGGCAAGGTGTCCAAGGTAATCATTACCGAAGAGGAAGCAACCTTGAAATCCGGCATTATGACATGGTGCGGCACTACGCTTGAAAAATTATGTCAGACCGCAAGGGTTACAGAGGATGCGACAAAGAAAAAGCGTATTGTAAAAATCGGCGGCATTGCCAACGCAACTGGCAAGAAATACGTTATTCACTTTGTCCACAAGGATGATGTGGACGGGGATGTGAGAGTTACCATTGTGGGTAACAACCAGGCAGGATTTACCATTGCCTTTGCAAAAGACAGTGAAACCGTTATTGATGCAGAGTTTAAGGCACAGCCTATGGACAAAGAGGGCACCCTTATCCTTTATGAAGAGGATATGGACGAAACCGCCGCAGCAGGGGAAGAAACTGCTTAAACATTTATGACAAGCGGCCAGGGACAACCACCCAAGCCGCTTATTTGTTAGAAAGGAGCCGATACCATGGCAGTAAAAGAATTTAATTGCAACAAACTCAAAAGAACCTTTTGGCCGTTCACTCTGAAAGACAAGACAGACGAGGACGGCAATGTGATTGAAAAGGGTAAAAAAATCATTGTGCGTATGCCACAGAAAAAGGTTTTTGAAGCCATTAAGACATTGGAAAACCTGGACGAAGAGAACGCCACCGTGGAAGATACAGAAGCCATTTATGATTTACTGGCAGCAGTATTGAACAACAATATGAACAAAGTAAAAGTGACCGCCGAGGAAATGTCAGACTATGACATTGAAGAGTGTTCCGAAATCCTTAAAGCATACATGGACTTTGTGGATGAATTAAAGATGGACCCAAACTAACAATTCCCTTTTATCCAAGAGATAAAGGGGATGATGTGCCATACGAACTTCTTACACGGCCGGAAAAACTGGTAATGGACTATTGCCATATAGATATTTACGAAGTCCAGGACATGGAAATCGATACATACCTTTTCTTTATGCGTGAAGCCATGATTTTTGAAAATTCACAAACAGAAGAGGGCCGGGAATATCTAAAGAATTGTTGGAGAATGGAGCAGACCAAGCCGGACCGTGAGGGATTGCGTAAAAATTTCAAGAAGAAAGGGGGTTAAAGTGTGGCAAGCAGTAAAATTAGGGGCATAACCATTGAAATTGGTGGAGATACCACGAAACTTGACAAGGCCCTGGGTGGCGTTGGGAAAAAGGTGCGAGATACCCAGGCCGAACTAAGGGAAGTCAATAAACTTTTGAAGTTGGACCCTACCAACACGGAAGCCCTTACGCAAAAACAAACCCTTTTAAAAGATGCCATTTCAGAAACCAAAGAGAAATTGGACATTCTGAAAACGGCGGAAAGCCAGGTGCAGGAGCAGTTTAAAAACGGCAAAGTTTCAGAAGAACAGTACCAGGCATTAAAAAGAGAGATAGGCAGAACCGAAATTGAGTTGGCCAATTTGGAAGAAACTGCAAAGCAGACAGACACGGCCATTGCACAACTGGGAAAGAAAGCCGAGTTGTCCGGGAAAGACCTGGAAGATGCCAAGGAAAAAGCGGCATCCCTAGACGAAAAACTGGATGGTTTGACGGATGCAGCAAAAAACGCCGCAACCGCCCTGGGGGCCGGATTTGTGGCCGCCGCTACATACGCCACGAAGTTTGAAACGGATTGTGACCAGGCATTAAATACAGTTATCACACAGACCGGGGCAGCAGATGCCGAGGTTGAGGGGTTGGAAGAAACCCTTTTGAATATCTATAAAAACAATTTTGGCGAGGATATTAACGATATTGCCACCGCCATGTCAGCCGTGAAGCAGCAAACGGGCCTTGCGGATGAAGAATTGCAGAAAACCACGGAAACCGCCCTTTTGATGCGTGATACCTTTGATATTGACGTAAACGAGGGCATCCGGGGCGTTAATGCCATGATGAAACAGTTTGGCATTTCCGCCGAGGAAGCATATAACCTTTTGGCCCAGGGTGCCCAAAATGGCTTGAACCAAAACGGGGACCTGGCAGACCAGTTGGCAGAATACGCCACTTATTATGCAGACCTGGGCATTTCCGCCGAGGAAGCATTTAACATGATGGCCAACGGTGCGAAAAACGGCACGTTCCAAATTGATTACCTCAATGATGCCGTCAAAGAATTTGGCATCAGAGTAAAAGACGGAACGGCGGATGATGCTTTTAAGCAGTTGGGCCTTAATGCGGACGAACTGAAACAGAAGTTTGCAGAGGGCGGAGAGGGAGCCAGGGAAGCGTTTACAACCGTAAACAATGCCCTTTTTGCATGTGATGACGAAGTACAAAGAAATCTTTTAGGTGTGACCTTGTACGGTACCAAGTGGGAAGATTTGGGAGAAGATGCCGTGCGTGCCCTGGTAAACACCCAGGGGGAGATTTCCACCACAAATGATGCCCTGGCAGAAATCAACGAGAACAAATACAACGATATTGGCAACCAAATAACGGAACTGGGCCGGAACCTGGAAACGGAATTGGTAAAACCGATAGGGGAAGAACTGCAACCCGTGATTAGTGATGTAATTGCAGAGGTTAAGGAGAAAATCCCCCAGGTCAAAACCCTGGTGCTTGCAGTTGTGGACAAGATTAAAAGTTTTATTTCTTTTGTGTCAAAGAACGGTCCAATGATAATTTCCATCATTGCCGGAATTGCAGCAGGGATGTTGGCGTGGAATGTTGTAAACATGATACAAGGATTGATTGCGGCCTTTAAAGTATGGAAAGCCACCACCGAGGGGATGACCATAGCACAGAAACT
>ERZ836877.1566-NODE-1566-length-34055-cov-4.036176_pt1 | contig 34055 bp, 23 predicted proteins | sample MGYA00519469_ERZ836877 | MGnify/ENA primary metagenome ERZ836877 (study PRJEB31850, sample SAMEA3708809) | human gut metagenome | biome: human gut; feature: human-associated habitat; material: faeces | place: China | collected 2014 ... | reverse complement strand
GTCGATAATTTCGGTTTCGGCCTGAGTCAGTTCGGGATGTATGCGTGGTTCGTGGCGGCTGTTGCGGCGGTGTCTGGCAAAAGCGAGACGATAGACCGAATCGGCAGGCAGATCGGGATGCAGCTGTTTTATAGAGTCGACGGTGTGTTTCATCGCCTCGGACATTCGTCGGCGCGGCAGTTTATGAGCCTCGAAATCGACTTGGGCGCGGCTCATCATGAAACGTGTCGACGGGTCGCCGGCAGCGATGCGTCTGACGCCGAGATTGAAGATAAACTGCGGCACACGCGCCTGGCTGTTAAAGCGGCGCATGGCTACGCGACCGTTGACATCGCGGGCTTTGAAGACGATTGAGTCTGAGATGGATAGCAGGTTGAAGTTATTGACTTTCAGTCCGCCGCCAATAGGTGTCACGACTGTTGTGTCGCCCATCGACGAGAGGTTGGCCGCGCCGGCGCCGAGAGTCAGGCCTCCGAGGGCGACAGATATGTCACCCGAGAGGACGTCGGCGCTGTCGACGCGCAGGACGGCTGTGAGAAGGCTGTCGACGGTCTTCACGCCATTGTTGAAGCGCTGGTTTGAACCGAATTTGAGGCACACGCGTGAAATGGCTGCCATTGTCGATGTGTCGTTGTCGAGCCAGTAGAGGTCGCGGCCGTCGATGTCGCCCGTAATTTTAAGTTTGTGAAAGCGGTTGGCTGTCAGCATCGACGGGCGTCCGACGAAATCTATGTCGAAGTCGAGTTTGCCTGAAATGTATCCCTGAAGCATGTCGGAGACAATCGACGGCAGCCGTGCGATGTCGCTGTAGCCTTTGAGACATCCGTCGACGAGCGGGTCGTCGCCGAAGCCGTCGACTGTACCGCTAAGTGTGAGGTCTGTGGCCGGTCCGGCGACATTCAGACGCCGCAGTTCGGCACTTGCTATGCCAAGGTTGTCGCCGCGGAGAATGACGCTAAGGTCGAGGGCTGCGTTCTTGAACATGGCGCGTCCGTAGCCGGCCTTACAGTCACCGATGGTGATGTCTGCCGTCGCATATGGCAGTCTGGCGAGCGCCGTGTTGTAGGCGCTGTCGAGTCTGAGGCCGACAGCGATGCTGCCGTCGGTGTGGATTCTGTCGAGATGCCATGCCGAGCGCATCGAGTCGGGCACGGTTGCGAGCAGCGAGTTTATCTCTATGGGCTCGACGGCGGTTTCAAACGAATTGACGATAAGGTCATTCTCGAAATCAAGGTCGGCTGAGAAACGGCCTTTGATGAAGGCAAGACCTACGTCGAAGCCGTCGAGTTTCAGTCTGTAAGGATGCTGTGAGTCCCAGTCGACGGTACCGTCGAGCGAAAACGGGAAGTCGGCGAGGTTGAACTGACCGAGCAGCGGTGTCAGCATGTTGCCCGACAGCTCGAAACTATAGGCAGGGGCATTGTCGCCGCCTATTCCGGCTCGCCTGAGCGTTACGACGGCTTTGGTGTCGTTGGCGATATCGATATAGCTGAAGCGGCCCGGGGTCTCGACACTGAAGCGGTCGATAGATATGTGAGGCAGACTGAACTCCCGGCTGTCTGATGTTTTGCTGTCTGCGTCGCTGTCGGTGCCGTCGACAGGGAAAATATTGAAGTTGTTGACATTGTCGTCGACAACGACGATATTGACGCGTGGCGCGCAGATAGCGACGTCGCTCAGTCTGATATCGCCTTTGGCGAGGGCGGTGAGGCTGATGCCGCCGGAGAAGTGGCTGATGCTGACGATAGTATCGGCTTCGGCCGGAAGGTCGCTGCGTCCGGCCGAGCGCAAGGATGTCATCTTGGTGGACAGTATCGTGAGACTGTCGACATCAAGACGCAGAAAGGGAAACGATGTTTTAAGCCCCAGCTCGACGCGGCCGATGTCGACGCGTGCGTCAAGGGCGCGGTTGACTACGGCTGTCACGAGTGGTGTCAGCCGCTCCGGCGAGAGTGTCGCGATGACTGTGATGAGAGTGGCCGTGACGGCGAGGACGATGGCTAAGACAGTCCATAGAAATATTTTTGTCAGACGCCGCCATAGAGGATATGGCCGGCAGGGCTGTGGTGATGGTTTGTTCATTCGCTGGTGAGATTGTTTTTGTCGGATAGAGGTTCGCGTCGGGCGCGGGCGGTGATGTGGAAGCAGCTCTGGCGGTGCTCGCGTTTGACGTAGCAGCGGCCTTCGCGACGCAGGTCGTCGAGAATTTCACCAAGAAGGTTCTTTAGATCTTCAAATGTGCGGTTGACGCCGAGCGAGTCGCAGATGAATTTAGAATAGCTTATGTCGAATGTCGTGCCGAACTGGTGGGCTGACGAATCGACAGCGTTGCGGTTGACTCGCCTCAGCCGTTTGACTGTCAGAGGGGTGCGGAGGACACTTGTTACTTTGATGCGGTAGTTGCCGCCGCCGCGGGCTGCAAGCGAGTCGTTGAAACGCGCTCCGATGTCATGGAGCAGATCGGCGGCTTCCCTGACGAGGTATGGGTAGGAATGGCTGAGTTCGGCGATATAATATTCGCGGCACGACCGGATGCCGACAAGCGGATGCCGCATCTGCCAGATGTCATCGTCGCTGTTGATGATGTCGATGCCGATCTCGCGCGCTTCGTTGAGATGCAGGTAGTTGCTGTCGTTGAATACGCGGCCGTGCGGTCCGATGTCTTTGACTTTCATGCGTCGGCATCCTTCGTCGGGGGCGCTGTCAAGACAGATGTCATAGGGATTTGATTTGATTTCGGCGAAGATGTCGTCAAGTGTCTCGAGAGCCTTCGGGGCATTTTGAGGTGCGGACTCTGAGCCGCCGCATCCCGAGACAGAGGCAGACAGGACCATTGCGGTCACAATGATTTTATGCAATAATCGTTGGCGCATAACAAGATGTAAAATTACATCTTTTTCGCAAAATGACCGCTTCTAAAATATTATAAAAGCTTAAATCGGTCCCCGATTAATATTGAATTTGGAATTTTGAATGTTGAGGTCAGTTCAAAATTCCAAATTATCATATTACTTGAAGAGCGCCGTCTCTATGAGGTAGACGGCAGCGCCGGCAAGGTAACCGGCGAGCGCCAGCAGGGTGAGGCGTTTCAGATACCATCCGAAGCTCATTTTCTCGAGACCCATGGCGATGACTCCGGCAGCTGAGCCGATGATGAGCAGGTTGCCTCCGACACCGGCGCAGTAGCTGAGGAATTCCCAGAAGACGCCGTCGACGACGAAGTTTGCGGCATAGCCAATCGATGAGGGGTCGGCGATGCCATACATGCCCATGACGCCGGCGACGAGAGGCACATTGTCGAGTATCGACGACATGGCACCGAGCAGAACGTTGATGATGTAGACGTTATGGATGTGCTCGTCAAGGAATGCGGCTGCGGCCGACAGTATGCCGGAGGCCTGCAGGACACTGACGGCCATGAGAATGCCGAGGAAGAAGAGGATCGATGGCATATCGATGCGTGAGATGACTTTGGGGAGGCGCTGTTCGCGTGATGCCGACAGGTGTTTGCCGTTGTAGAAGCATTCAGAGAAAATCCACAGCAGAGCCAGTATGAGCAATATCCCGACGAACGGAGGCATGTGTGTAATCGATTTGAAGACCGGTACGAGCAGCAGGCCGCCGACGCCGAGGCAGAAGATGGTGTTGCGTTCGCGTGCTGAAATAACGGAGTCGACGCTCTTTTCGGTCACTACGGCCGGCAGACGCCCTTTAAGCCGGCTTGAGACGATGGCGAGCGGCACAAGCAGCGACACGACACTGGGCAGCAGTACATAACTGACGAGCGCACCGGCTGTGACATTGCCTTTGACCCACAGCAATATCGTCGTAACGTCGCCGATCGGCGACCATGCGCCGCCGGCGTTGGCGGATATGACAATCATGCCGGTGTAAAGCCATCGCTCGGTCTTGCGTTCGATGAGCTTGCGCAGCAGCAGTATCATGACGATGGTTGTAGTCATGTTGTCAAGCACCGCCGAGAAGAAGAATGTCGTCAGACAGATGACCCACAGCAGTTTGCGTCGGCTACGCGTCGTTATGCGGTCGGTGATTACCGAGAAGCCGCCGTGGACGTCGATAAGCTCTACGATAGTCATGGCACCTATGAGGAAGAACAGTGTCTGGGTGATGTCACCCATGGCCTCGACAATCTTGACGTTGAGCACATAGTCGAGACATCTCTCTCCAAACGACTTGGTCACGAGCAACGGATTGCTGTCGACATAGTCGGCGAGAGCGTCGGGCTCGACGACGGGTATTATATACTCGGCTCCGAGAGCATAGATAATCCACATCAGCATGCCGAGCAGGAGTGCAATGGCGGTTTTGTCGATGCGCAGGGGATGTTCGAGGGCTATACAGATATAGCCCACACAAAATAAAAGGATTAGGGTAGCAACCATCTTGAAAAAGACACTTTCTTAAAATTCCTGATAAACCTAAAATGTGATGAAATAAAGTCTTAACAGCGAGTATGCAATCGCTATAAAACCGATGCAAATATAGAAATTTTTCCTTAATCAGGCGTTGTTCTAAAAGTCGGAAAGTATTGGCCGAATTGCCGCCAAAACAAGAAAGTCACCGGCGCTGTGGCGGAGTGCTGTAATCATACGATGTGTCGTGGCCGTTCAAACATATGTTTGTGTGAAAACGTTTTGATATAAGAGCGAAAAAACTTAAATTTGCAAATTTGCATTAAAAAGGAAACTAACATAAGACAAAAATATGACTTTTCAAGATTTAGGTGTCAGAGATGACCTGCTCAAGGCCGTGGCCGAACTTGGGTTTGAGATGCCGATGCCCGTGCAGGAGAAGGTTATACCTGTGCTCCTCGGCGGAGATCACGACCTTGTGGCTCTTGCCCAGACGGGTACGGGCAAGACGGCGGCTTTCGGTCTGCCGGTGATACAACGCATTAATGTCGACAGCCGTGTGCCGCAGGCGCTTATCCTTGCGCCGACACGAGAACTCTGTCTGCAGATAGCGGCCGATTTGGCCGATTTTTCAAAATATACGCCCGGTCTGCGTGTATTGCCGGTCTATGGCGGCTCGAGCATCGAGAGCCAGATACGCGCTTTGCGCGAAGGCGTACAGATTATCGTCGCCACGCCCGGCCGACTGATTGATCTGATCGACCGCGGTGTTGTCAGACTCGGAGATGTTCACACAGTTGTGCTCGACGAGGCCGACGAAATGCTTAATATGGGCTTTGTCGACTCGATCGAGGCGATTCTCGGTCATGTTCCCGCCGAGCGCGAAATGTTGCTCTTCTCGGCGACAATGCCCACCGAGGTCGCCCGCATCGCCAAACGTTTTATGCGCGACCCCGAGGAGATTGTCATCGGCACCCGTAACGAAGGCGCCGCAAATGTGCGGCACATCTATTATATGGTAAATGCCCGTGACAAGTATCTTGCGCTTAAACGTATCGCCGACGACTCGCCTAACATCTACGCCATTATATTCTGCCGTACACGACGCGACACCCAGGAGATTGCCGACAAGCTCATCGCCGACGGCTATAACGCCGACTCGCTTCACGGAGATCTGTCGCAGCAGCAGCGCGACACGGTGATGAAGAAGTTCCGCGACCGCGTCATCACCCTGCTTGTTGCAACCGACGTTGCCGCCCGCGGTCTCGATGTCGACGACCTCACCCATGTTATCAACTACGGTCTGCCAGATGACACGGCTGTCTACACCCATCGTTCGGGCCGCACAGGCCGTGCAGGCAAAACAGGTGTCTCGGTCGCCATCATACACTCGCGCGAGAAGGGACGTCTGCGCGAAATCGAGCGCATTATAGGCAAAAAATTCGAACGTTGCGAAGTGCCGACACCGCAGCATATCATCGAAAAACAGCTTTATAACCTTGCAGACCGCCTCGAACGCGTCGAGGTCAACGAAGACGAGATTTCAAAATATCTTCCCGGAGTCAGCCGCAAACTGTCGTGGCTCTCGGCCGAAGATCTGCTTAAACGAGTGCTGTCGCTTGAGTTCAACCGTCTGCTCGATTATTATAAAGACGCGCCCAAAATCGATTTCATAGACGAAAAGCCCGTGCGCGAAAAAAAGAAGGGCGAGAAACACGAGCGTCCCGCCGACGACCGTGAGAAAGACCGCCGCACGGCCTCGAAAGGCATGGCGCGCGTCTATATCAACGCCGGCAAGGCCGACGGTTTCTATGCCGGCAACCTCATAGATCTCATCAATCACAATGTCGTAGGCCAGCGTGTCGATGTCGGACGCATTGACCTGATGCCGTCATACTCGCTTTTTGATGTGCGTCGTGCTGACGCACACCGGGTCACGTCGGCTCTCACCGGCGCCGATTTCTTCGGCAAGCGGCTTTATTGTGAAATCGCAGACCCTGAGAAAGACTATGCCCACGCTTCAGACCACCGGGGAAAGGGTAAGGGCAAAGGCGAGAAAAAATTCTCACGCAAGAAAACGAAATAAATTTATTAATTTTGAATGTTGGTTTTTGAATGTCGGATTGTCCTCTCGTTCAAAATTCAGCATTATCAATTCAAAATTATCCGAAATGATGCGTCTGATATTGTCATTCTTAGCTGTTATGGCGCTCCTGCCGTCGGCTGCGATGCGTCCGTCTGTCGACGCTTTCTGCCGTGCGCCGATTGATGTCGTCAACTATCTGCCGGAGTATTCCCGTCTCGATATGGTCGACTATTTCGACAGCGGCAGCAGTGTCGCGTCTGACAGCTATTTGGGCAACAAGATACATATCACGGCTCTCGACTCGATGAGTCTGAGCTATGCCGTCGACGACTCTGTGCGTGTCACAATCGCGCTTTTGCCGACGGTGTCAGACACGCTGACGATGGTAATCAAGGAGCTGCCGGCTCCGGTCTATGACTCGACGGTCAGGTTCTATGACAACCGTTGGCGTCTGCTCGCGCCGTTCCAGCTGAAGCCGCCTCGTTTCAGTGACTGGCTTAAGGATAAGAAGCGGGCTGAGGCTGTCGCGTTTGACATACCTTTTGTCATGGCGACCGCCGGTTTCGACCCGGCGACCCGACGTCTCGTATACACCAACCGCACCGACCGTTACTTCTCGAACGGCGAGCGTCCGGCAACACTCGACGAGTTGTTGCCGGAGCTGGTATATCAATGGAACGGACGCCGTTTTACCCTTTTGAAACAATGAACGGACCGCAGTCACCGGCTATAAGTCTTAGCGAGTTCAACTCACGTCTGGCGGCCGCTGTCAACAATCGTCCGGCTCTGACGTCTGTGTGGATCACGGCCGAGACCGCCGATCTGCGTGTCTCGGGCGGACATTGCTATATGGAGCTGATCGAGAAAGATCCGGCCGGATTTACGACCCGTGCCCGTCTGAGGGCTGTTGTATGGGCAAGCCGTTTCGCCGTGCTCAACCGTCTTTTGGCCGAGATGACCGGCATGACTCTGCGCTCTGACATCAAGGTCATGGTCTGCGTCACGGCGACATATCATCCGGTCTACGGGCTGTCTGCTGTCATCAGTGACATCGATCCTGCCTATACCGCCGGAGACCTGCTGCGGAGACGCCAGCTGCTCATAGAACGCCTGACGGCCGAAGGTATCATCGACATGAACCGCACCCTCGAGTGGCCGGCTGCACCGCTGCGTGTCGCTGTCATCTCGTCGAAGACGGCAGCCGGTTATGGCGATTTCATCAACCAGTTGTATGGCAATTCGCTGCGTCTGCGTTTCACCACTCGCCTGTTTGCGGCGACGCTTCAGGGCGACAGCGCCCCGTCGAGCATCATCGGCGCCCTCCACGCCGTCGCCGCCGAGGTCGACAGTTTTGACTGTGTCGTCATAATACGCGGAGGCGGTGCGACAAGTGACCTGGCTTCGTTTGATGACTATGACCTCGCCGCCCATGTGGCACAGTTCCCTCTTCCGGTCATCGTCGGCATAGGCCATGAACGCGATGTCACAATCCTCGACTATGTCGCGAACATGCGCGTCAAGACGCCGACCGCAGCTGCCGAATGGCTTGTCGACCGCGGCCGTGCCGCCATGATGCGCGCCCGCACTCTGGCGTCAGATATATTCAATGTCGTCAGCGGACGTATTTCATCGGCAATGAGCCGTGTCGACCGCCTTGGCGGTCTGTTGCCTTCGGTTGTCGAGGCCCGTATTGATGCCGAGCGGCGCCGTGTCGACGACCGCAGCGCCGATAATCTGCGCCGTAGTGTCGCCGATATCGTCGGCCGCTGCGCCGCCACGCTTGACAGCGCCGCCGCCCTCACAGAGGCTCTGTCACCCGAGGCAACACTGCGCCGAGGCTATTCTATAACGCGTGTGGACGGACATGCCGTCACTTCGTTTTCCCAACTAAACAAAGGAGACATTGTCACGACCGTCTTTGCTGATGGTTCGGCAGTGTCGCAGATAACCGATATCAAGAATGAAAAAGATTGAAGAAATGACTTATGGCGAGGCTATCGCAGAACTTGAAGAAATACTCGCCTCACTCCGTGGCGACAGCTGTGATGTCGACGCCCTTGCCGCCCGTACCCGCCGTGCCGTCGAGTTGCTCAAGGCCTGCCGCTCGCGTCTGACCGCCACAGACAGTGAGCTTAAGGAGATATTGGCGCAGTTAGACCAATAAATCCGCTCTGCCCGCTGCCCGCAGCGGTTAATCGTCGTGATGATGATGGTGTTTGTGGCCGTGCTTATAGAAGTCGTGGCGCGCTTTCTGGTATTCGCGTGCGGCTTTGCGCAGTTTCTTGTATTTTTTGCGCATCTTTTTTGATGCGTGGCGGTAGTGGTGATGCGGGTTGTAAAATCCCGGTCCTCCATGATAGTGATGAGGTCGCGGCGGCGGTCCGTACGGTACACCGCTGTTTATCTCGATGCCCGCGCCGTCTGTCGTCAGCCACAGACTGAACTGCTGGGCGCTGACAGCTGTCGTGCTTATTATGAGCGCAGCGCATAGTGCTGTTATTGTACGTTTCATAACTAGGTCGTTTAAATGTCAATCAATAATCTAACGCTGCTGACGGTCGTTAAGTTCGCCAAGATCGATGCCGAGGTGTCTCCCGGTCTTGTCGACGAGGATTCTGCGGGCTATGCGGGCCCAGCGGGCGTCGCTTGCGGTGGCTTCGTTCTCGAGTATGGACAGCGCCTGCCAGAAACAGACGAGGGCGGCCGAAAGGCGGGTGAGTCCCTCTGACATGATGTCGCAGACGATTACTGTGTCAATCATATAAGACAGCACAAGCAGGGTGTAGATTTTTATCAGAGTAGTGACGACATGCCCGAAGCGATGTGAACTTAGGCTGGCTGCGGCAATCTTGCCGCGGCATTTAAGGCGCCGCCGCAGCATAATGGCTGAAAGACAGTCTGTCAGTACCATTGCAGTGCAGACAAGCGCGTAGGGCATAATCTCTGTGACGAGACTGCCTAACCATGCTCCCGCAAGAGGCAGGGCGACAGACGGTAAAGAGTAAGCGTGGTTTTTCATAGCGGATAGATTTATAAGCTTGATGCAAAATTACAATATAAATTTGCAAAAGTCAATGCCCGGGCCGGTAAATCATATTTATTTTGTGATTTTTATTTCTTTTTCTTTCCTTTAAGCGTTATATTTGCAGTGTCACTTCTGAGAAATGGTGACGGTGTTGAACTTTTATCATCATTATGGTGTTTAACGCATGACTTGAAACACATTTTTAATATATATAATATTATGGAATTTATAACTAACGAAAAACTGACCATTGTGGGCGCAGCCGGCATGATCGGTTCAAACATGGCCCAAACAGCAGCCATGATGCACCTGACTCCGAACATTTGCCTTTATGACCCTTATGCACCGGGTCTCGAAGGTGTCGCTGAAGAGTTGTTCCACTGTGGTTTCGAGGGTCTTAACCTTACATTCACATCAGACATCAAAGAGGCTCTTTCGGGAGCCAAATATGTCGTGTCGTCAGGCGGTGCCGCACGCAAGGCCGGCATGACCCGCGAAGATCTTCTCAAAGGAAACGCCCAGATTGCCGAGGAATTCGGCAAGAATGTCCGCGCATACTGTCCCGATGTAAAACATGTGGTTGTCATCTTTAACCCGGCTGATATAACCGGCCTGATCACACTGCTTTATTCGGGTCTCAAACCCTCTCAGGTGTCGACACTCGCCGCTCTCGACAGCACTCGTCTGCGCAGCGAACTCGCCAAATATTTCAAGATTTCGCCCGATAAGGTCGTCAACGCCCGCACCTATGGCGGCCATGGTGAGCAGATGGCCGTCTATGCTTCGACTGTCACTGTCGACGGCACTCCTCTCGTCAAACTGATAGGCACGCCTAAACTGCCTATGGAAGACTGGCTTGAGATTCAGCAGCGTGTCATCCAGGGTGGCAAGCATATCATTGACCTCCGCGGTCGTTCGTCGTTCCAGAGCCCCGCATACATCTCAATCGAGATGATAGCGGCAGCCATGGGCGGCAAGCCTTTCACATGGCCTGTCGGCACTTATATCAATGAAGGTCACTTCCGCCACATCATGATGGCCGCCGAGACGACTATCACGGCTGACGGCGTTACCGCCAAGGTTCCTCAGGGTACCCCCGAGGAAGATAAACTCCTTGAAAAAAGCTATGAACACCTCTGCAAGCTTCGTGACGAGGTCATCGAAATGGGCGTTCTGCCACCTATTGCAGACTGGCATAAGCTCAACCCCAATCTTTGATTTAACATACGTAAATAAATCGCTTATAAAGGTTTTTTTTCGGCGGGATGGTCAAAACGACCGTCCCGTCTTGTTTTTGAGTGCAGCATACGTCAAAGTCACATATTGCCTTCATTGAAAGTGTAGTTAAAACTGTTAAATAATATTAACAGGGGGGGGGGTAAAAGTTATGATTGCTAAAAAGAATTATTAATTTTGCATTTGCTATAGGCAAGTTTGATAGGCTGTTGACCTATGGCGGCCTGATGAGATGACACACAGAGGCCGGATTTGTGCGAGAAAAAAACGGGGTAGAGTCCGTATAGTCAGCATTCGTCCGGTGCGGCTTCAGGGCCGCAGTTGCCGCAGGTATGATTTGCAAAGAAAAAGTAGAACTACAACTAAAGAAAGACATAAAATAAGAGATAACGATGAGACACTATCTCCGCATGATAATCATGGCGGCTTTCGCACTTAGCGCCGTAGCCGCCGTCTCCAGGGACTGGTCGGTCAAGACCAACCTGCTGTCAGACGCGACATTGTCTCCGGCGGCGTCGGCCGAGATGACCGTCGCTCCCAAGTGGTCTGTCGAGCTGTCGGGGAGCCTCAACGCCTGGACGCTGTCGGGCGGCGAGAAGCGCTGGAAGCACTGGGCCGTGCAGCCCGAGGCTCGCTACTGGTTCTGCCGTCCTTACGCCGGACATTTCGTCGGGGCACACCTTTTGGGGGGCCAGTATAACATCGGCGGGCTCGACATGGGCTTCAAGTTCCTTGGCACCGACTTCGGCAAATTAAAGGACTACCGCTACCAGGGATGGTTCGCCGGGGCGGGCATAGCCTACGGCTATTCGTGGATCCTCGACCGCCACTGGAACCTCGAGGCCGAGATAGGCTTCGGGTGGACCTACACGCGCTATGACCGCTTCGAGTGCCGCGACTGCGGCAAACGGCTCGAGAGCGACCGTCCTCACAACTACGTCGGGCCGACCAAGGCAGCGATCAACCTCGTCTATGTATTCTAAAACGTCACGGCAATGAGAAAGACCATAATACTGATACTTGCGGCCCTTCTGAGCTCCGTATCGGCTTCTGCCGCCGACCGCACCGTCATCGGCGGCCTGGTTCCCGTGGAGAACCTCGACATCACCCGCAACAACAGCAGACTCTATATGACGATGGACTTCGACCTGTCGGAGCTTCGGCTTCGCAGCGACGAGGACATCACGCTGACGCCCGTTGTGATGACCCCCGACAGCAGCGAGTCTGTCGTATTTGAAAGCGTCGTCATCGCGGGTCGCAACGCCTACTACCAGCATCTGCGCCACAACGACCTGGGCGGCGCGCGCCTCTACCGCGCCGGAGAGCAGGAGACCCTGCGCTACACGGCCCGGGGCGACGATGCCGCGTGGCTCGACGACGCCGTCGTCAGAGTGCGCCTCACCGAAGGGTGCTGCCTCCGGATCAAAGAACGCAGCGGCGAGATAGCGCGGCTTCGACGTCCGCGGTTCACGCCCGTCTACAACTACATGACCCCGGTCGGCGACTCCGTCAAGGTGCGCGACCTCTCGCGCAGGGCTTATATCAACTTCCCGGTCAACCGCACCGAGATGTATCCCGACTATATGACCAACCCTCAGGAGCTCGCCAAGATCATCCACACGATAGACTCCGTCAAGAACGACCCCGACATCACCATCACGTCGATCTTCATCAAAGGCTTCGCCTCGCCCGAGGGTCCGTGGGACAACAACGTGCGCCTGGCCCGCGGCCGTACAGCCACGCTCAAGGAATACGTCGAGACCCTCTACAAGTTCCCCCATGACTTCATCAAGACCGCCTACGAGCCCGAAGACTGGGATGGCCTGCGCGACTACCTCGTTCACTCGTCGCTGGCCAACCGCGACGCCCTGCTTGCGATAGTCGACTCAGACCTCGAGCCCGACGCCAAAGACCATAAACTGCGGCGCGACTTCCCCGTCGACTACAAGCTGATACTGACGACCGTCTACCCGTGGCTGCGCCATTCAGACTACCGCATCGAGTATGTCATCCGGTCGTTCACGACGCTCGAGGAGATACTCCACGCACTTCGGACGGCACCCCAGAAACTGAGTCTTTCGGAGTTCTACCGCGCCGCCCAGAGCATGCCCGTGGGCTCGGCCGAGTATAACGAAGTGTTCGAGATCGCCGTCAGGATGTATCCCGAGGATGTCGCCGCCAACCTCAACGCCGCCAACACGGCGATGCGCCGCGGCGACTATGAGGCGGCGAAGGGCTACCTCGACAAATGCGGCGACGACCCGACGGCCGTCTACGCCCGCGGCATCCTCGCGGCACTTCAGGAAGACTATGACGCCGCCGAAGAATGGTTTGCCCGCGCTGCAAAACTGAAGGTCGCCGACGCCCCGACCGCCCTGAGCCAGATAAAAGCCATCAAAGAATATAACCGCGACTACATGTCGTCCGGTAAATAAGCCGACAAATAAGCCGACAAACAAGACAACAAGACAACAAACAATCAATCAAATTATAAACCAACCAAATTACAAACAATGAACAAGTATTTCAAATTCATGTCTGTAGCAGCGGTGGCCCTTCTGGCCGCAGCATGCAGCAGCGACGAGCCCAACGGCGGTCCCGACACGACCGGCAAAGACGGCCAGGCTTTCATGAAAGTCAGAATCAACTATGCCGACGGCGGCCGCGCCACAGCCGGCGCCTTCGAGAATGGCAGAGACTTCGAGCACACAGTATCTACGGCCCGGTTTTTCTTCTACGACGACCAGCAGAACTATGTGACCGAGGCCAGCGTATGGAACGGCGGCAACCCCAACCCGGCCAATCCCGACAACATCGAGTATTTCGGCAACAACGTTCTCGTGCTTAGCGGTCTCGACAACAACAACTTCCCCAAATACATGCTTACGGTGCTCAACGCCCCTGCCGGCTTCACCTCTAAGATGACCCTTCAGGAAACAGCCGACGATATCTTCGCTCAGGCAGCCGACAAAACTGACGGCGGCATCTACGGCGGCAGCGGCAACTTCATCATGTCGACGTCTTCATACGGCCGCACCGACGCCGACGAACCCGCCTTCGTCAACGTCCTCACCACCGGCAACTTCAAGCTCAGCGCGTCAGACGCCCTCGCAGAAAACAATTCGGTCGAGGTATATGTAGAGCGCCTTGCCGCCAAAGTAAGCGTAGGTGTCGACAATGAGGCCGAAGGTCTTGACTACGACGCAGATAAAGGCATGTATAAACTGAGAATCACTGTCTCGGGCGACCCCAACGACCAGGATCAGGCCGGCGACAACATCGGTGCAGCCGACGTCTATATCAAGTTCAACGGCTGGGCCCTGTCCAACACCCGCAAATCGACCCATCTCTGCAAAGACATCGCCAGCGTCACCGCCGGACTTGCCTTCAACTGGGACAACGGCGCTCGCGGCTTCTTCCGCAGCTGGTGGGGCGCCTCGGTAGGTTACGGCAGCGCAGTGAGCACCGCCGACCTCAACCAGTTCAGCTTCAACGAGCTCAACAAAAAATTCTACAACGAGATGGGCACCGGCGTCGACAACGACACCTACAAGACCTATGTAGACTACTGCGCCGAGAACACCAACACCGCCGAGTACTTCAACTCAGGCAAGAAAAACGCAGAAGGCTATGACCTCGTCAATCCTCAGGTAGTGACCTCAGTACTCCTCGGCGCCACCACCTATATGGAAGTAACCGAGAACGGCGTGACAGAGCTCAAGCCCGTAGACCTTATCCTCTACAACGGCCTTTACTTCACAGATAAAGCTCTCCGCGACTATGCCATGCGCTATGTCCAGGGTCTTGACAAACTCAACTACTACACCAAAGTCGACGGCAAAGAAGAATACCACCAGCTCTCAGCCGACTTCGCCAAAGTCCTGACCACAGGCGAGAACGCATCAGACGTCAAGGTCGTAGCCGACGAGACCGCCTTCACCGGCAAGACCATCTACACCAAGAATGCCGACGGTAACGGTTATACATCCGTCGCCGACAACGCTACCGTCATCTCGGCCCTCAACACCTCGCTTGCCAAAGTCGAAGGCGCCACAGGCTACAAAGACGGTCAGATGTACTACAACATTCCTATCGAGCACCACTACGAGGCCAGCGGCAAGGCACTCGAAGAAGGCGAGTACGGCATAGTTCGCAACCACTTCTATCAGCTTACCGTCAACAGCATCAAGCGTCTGGGTCACGGTGTCTATGATCCCACAAAAGACATCATCCCCGACGAAGAGGAAGATCCCAAGTACTACGTCGGCGCTCATATCAACATCCTCTCCTGGAAGGTTGTCAAGCAGAACGTCGAACTCTAAACAGTCGAACCCCGAAAACAAGATACAGCCGGAGCGCCCCGTCTCAACGACGGGGCGGGGCGCCGACGGCTCTTTCTCAATGCACAATGCACAATGCACAATGCGCAATTGGGCTAATTAGACCAATTAGACTAATAAGACTAATAAGTCTCAATTCAAAATCCAACATTCTCAATTCAAAATTCTCTCATTTCTCTCTTCAGCCGCGAACGAGTTCGCCATTAAAAATGAAAACAACGAGCCGCTGTCGGCGACGATACGGCCACAACATATATATAACGAAAGATAAACCAATCAATCAAATACAAGGACATCGACAGGATGAAACTTAAAACACTATATACCGGACTGATGCTTAGCCTGAGCGCCCTCACGGGCGTGACGCTCACATCATGCAACGGCATGATCTATGATGACGAAGGCGACTGCGACCCGCATTACAAAGTGAAGTTCCGCTACGACATGAACATGAAATTCGCCGACGCGTTCTCCAACGAAGTCAACGCCGTGACGCTCTATGTCGTCGACGACGCCACGGGCCGCATCGTCTGGCAGAAGAGCGAGAGCGGCGAGTCCCTCAGGAGCGAAGGCTACCTGATGGACGTCGACGTTGCCCCGGGCCGTTACACCCTTCTGGCATGGTGCGGCGAAGGCGCGGGCACCCACTTCACCATCCCCGAGTCCGACGTTCACACCGGTCTGACGTGTACGCTCGGGCGCAAGCGCCACGAGAGCGGCTACGCCTATAACGACGAAGATCTCAACCGCCTCTACCACGGGCGTCTCGACGCCGCCGAGTTTCCCGACGAACAGGGCACCCATGTCTACACCGTGTCGCTGACCAAAGACACCAACGTCGTGCGGGTCGTGCTGCAGCACCTTTCGGGCGAGCCCGTCGAATATAAGAATTTCGACTTCAGAATCACCGACAACAACGGCGTCCTCGACTGGGACAACAGCCTTCTCGAAGACGAGCCGATGACCTACCACGCGTGGAGCGTCAGCGGCGGAAGCGCCTCGATAGAGAATCCCGATGTCAAGCCGGCGTCGTCGCGGTCACAGAACCAGTTCAGCGCCGCTCTGGCCGAGCTGACCACCTCGCGCCTTGTCAAGAGAGCAAAGACAGCCGACGAGCCTCGTCTGACGGTAACGCGCAAAGACGGGTCTAACGTACTGTCGATACCGTTGATCAAGACCGTACTGCTCGTCAAGGGCCATCACAACCGCGCGATGAGCGACCAGGAATACCTCGACCGTCAGGACGAATACAACCTCGTCTTCTTCCTCGACGAAGGCGACCGGTGGATCAACACGACCATCTATATCAACAGCTGGCAGGTAGTGCTGCAAGACACCGAACTATAATGCAATGCACAATGTACAATGCACAATTCACAATTAAATCAGTAGGATTAATTCAAAATTCAATCGTAAAATATATAAATTCAATCATCGTCAGATAATGATAGCACGAAACTTTACATCATATATAGCGGGAGCATTTATCATGCTCATGGCAGTCGCCTGCTCGTCAGAGGCAGACAGCCCTGAGGCTCCTGTTGAAAATGACGGCAGCTATCTGAGGGTGACACTTGTGATGCCTGCAGTCTCGCGGGCTGAAATCCATCCTGACGAGCCGGCTCTTGAATCAGAGGATGCGGTCAGTGATATGACAGTATTTTTCTTTAACGGGGCGAGCGGTGTAGACGGCGATGCCGCCACGCCATTCTTCAGAACTGTGTATATTGACGACGGATTTACACATACAGACAACACTCTCGTCGTGAATGTACCGCTTGGCAATAATTATAACTATACCGACAACGACCGTATAGCGGTCGTAATCAATATGGGCAATCTCACGGGCCTGTCTACACTTGGAGATCTGCAGTCGTACATACCCGATGCGACATGGCAGGCGACAATCCAAGGTTCGCCGTCAGGCTGCGGTCGTTTTGCGATGACATCGGCGTATAACAATGATGGAATGCTCTACCGAAATCTGTCGGTTTCCGAAAGCGAAGGCAGCGGCATCCGCTATAAGGCAACAGTTGGCGTCGAGCGCATGGCCGCACGTATTGATCTTGAATATGACGCGCTCCAGGAGAATATGTCATATATCGAATATGTATCGACTTCACGGGATGACAACAGCACAGTTGACGGACGCGTCCGGCTTTACGGTCTGTCGCCAATCAACGCGATGCAACTGCCTTCGTTTGCGCTCAAACGCACAAGCTACGGACTCAGTGACGATTACAGCTGTTTCAGTCAATGGAACTACGCGGCTGATATGCCCTTTGACGGTTCGCGCCCCGCGGCATATATCATAGAACCGCGCACGTCTGCCAAAACGACTACAGCCGATGTTCCTGTTGCTTGGTATGGCGGCACTTCGTCGGATATGATGTCGAAGGGTTTATGGAACACAGACCTGAATATAGAGACGCTTCTGCAGGACGATAAAATCAAATTCCCTGTCGACGGACGCCGTGCCATCGTCATTTCATATTTAAATGAGAATACACAGCACTACACGGCTCATAGTAAAAAATGGCTTACCGGACTTATGCTTCGTGCTGTCTATGTCCCGTCAACGGTTTATGCCGACGGAACGGCCACTACAGCAGCTGATTATGAGCCCGGTCAGACTTTTTGGCTATATCGTGCGAATAATGCGCAGGGGCAACAGACGGTGCTTTATTTCATAAGTGACGAGGCCGCGTTGGCCTATGCAGAGGCTCATCAGTCATATAATGCCGAGATTACGTCATATCCCTCTGGTCAGTGCTTTTATCATGCATGGCTGCGACACATTGTCGAAGAACCAGAGCCCGACAATGACTTCCCGATGGAATACGGTATCGTGCGCAACCATATCTACCGTATAAGTTTTAATTTTCACAATGTCGGATCTCCGACTCCCGATATAGACGAGCCCCGGAGCGCTGAAGCGATTATATTCGTAAGACCTTGGAATATTTTTCGTCACGAACAAATTATCATTTGATTTCTTTCTATGAAAATCAGTTATATCAGTCATATAAGTATACTGCTGACAATCATGGCTCTCATACTCGGATCATGCGCTTCTGACGAACCAAGACCTTCGTCAGAGACGACAACGTCGACAGTCACTATCAGAACCCGTGGTCCGCAAGCCATCGCTTCTGACAACGAGCTTATCAGAACATGGTGGATGGCTTTTGTCGATGGCTCGAATGTGGTCAGACTTGTTATCGAACGCCCGTCTGATAAGGTTGAGCCGGTTGATTACGAGGCATTTGATTTTGTATTGGATAAGGGCGTTTATACGGTGTATGCGTTTGCCAATATCCCCCGCAATACTTCAGGCCTTGATTTTACAGTCGGGAATCAGGCTCCCGACCTTTCAACAGCCACATGGAGCGCTGTCGGCGTTCCAGGCGATGATATACCTATGACAGGTGTGCTCAAGAATGTCGTACTGAGCGGCAAAACAGGTGACAGTTTTACAATCGAGGTCGTGCGTCTGTGGGCCAAGATGTGCTTTGAATTCACGACCAATGCCTCCCACCCTGTCACCGTCAAAAGCATTTCTATGACTCCGGCGCTCACCGGCGCCGTCAACCTGTTGCCCGACTATGGCTCGCTCGGGAAATCGCCCGTGCTCCCCGCAGGGACGATATGTTCGCAGCTCGACCGCAATGTTGATATCAATGTGGGCAGTGAAGCTGTCTCTGAGACATTCTATCTCCTTGAGTCAACAGCCGAATCTCACCCGACGGGTTGTTATCCGCTTACGTTCGGCCTCGAATATGCCGACGGCACGAAGTCGACGGTCAGCGCTTTGGCTTATCAGCTTGCATATATAAACCGCAATGACTTTGTGACAATTCCCGTTCTGATTACCGACTGGACTGTCAATCTCGAAGTGCTGTTTTATCCTCCAATCGGAGGTTATCCGGCTGTTGTCGTCAGAAGTGAAGACGACGAATTCTATGCGGAATTCGGTTCATCAGGTCTGTTTGAAATTGCAGTTGAAGTCACTGACAGTTACACCGGTTCAAAGCTTGCGCCTGACCGCTTCTCGGTATCACTCAGCGTAGATTCGGGCGGCGACATATTTTCGCAGCAGCCGGTCAGGTCGAATGGAGAAATCATCGGTGAGCTTGCAGAAGGTAAGACAGGCACGGCTGTCATCAATCTTGATATCTCTGTTACCGATGATGCCATCCGGCAAACATACAAACGCAAACTATACATCATTAGAAGCTGATGAAAAAGATAATCATATTTCTCTTCATTATCATAAATGCTCTGATCGTGCATGCCGAGCCGGTAAAGCTAATTACCGATGCCTCGCAATTGTGGAGTGACTGCGGCTATACTGGCGATGCGCCAGGAACGGGCGATTCGCAGCCTATTTCTGTGCTTGTCGACGGAAACCCAAATACTCATTGGCATTCTGACTATCTGCCTGCCGATAATCCAAACTCAGTAAAACACGAGCATTACTTCGACGTTATCTTTCCTGACGGTCTTGTGCTTGAAGCCAATGACAGCATTGTCGTAATGCTCCAGCGAAGGGCCTCCATGACTGCGGGTCACCCGATGACGTTTGAGATCAGAGGCTCGGACGACCCGGCGAGTGTCGCGGCGCCGCCGGCAACCTGGATTGACGGATTCAGGTATGCCTTCTTTACATACCGCGGACCCAAGACCATTGAATATACCGCACGTATTCCGCTGATTACAGGCAAAAGATACTATAGATTGCGTTTTATTCTGAAAGCCAATAATTCCAAGTCGTTTTCGCCGGCCGGTTACCGTTATATGCATCTGGCCGAATTCCAGATCTATAAACTGACCGGCAACGATCAGTATCCGGGGATAATGGCCGACAGATTCCATCTTAAAACCGATATGAACTTCGGTTATGCCGACTATACCCTGCTTCGCACAGGTGGTATACTTGATCCTAAAGTGCGCGATGGAGTTTCTGATCTCAATGGCTGGATAGGTGCGACACCGGGTTTTGATCCATCCACAGGAAAATGGACCCAAAATCTTGATTTTTTTGAAAAATATAAAGACCGCCTCAGCGCTCCGGATTACACTCAGGTGAGCAGTGCGACAGATTCAAGGATAAAAACAGGAGTCAAATACCAGCCGGCTCACGTGACCGAACATGTGTTGTACGCCATCCCGGGTGATGCAATCGCACTGTATCCTTTTTATGGTTTCAATACTATAACACAGTATGAAGAAAAGTTCTCACATTGGTATAACTACGAGACAGGAGGCCATGTCACAGATTCAAAGGGCAATCGTCTGCTTGATTTCCTTATAGATCCGTCGGGTATCGCTGTGAGCAATGAATACGGCTGGTATGGAGGCTCCTCGATGCGGTATAGTACAATAAAACCGGCCAGGACCTATAATATCTATACAGTTGATGATTATAAAGATTTTGTGGCGGTATGCAATGGTGGTGAGTATCGTTCTGTCGGCATTTTACATAATGATCTTGATTTTGCAGGAATCACCGATATAGATCCAATAGGCACTATGGACCAGCCGTTTGTCGGTTGTTTCAACGGCAATGGCCATGTTTTCAGGAATCTCAAAATTTCGAAGGAAGATGTAAAAGGTGTCGGTATATTCGGTTGTATAAGCGCAGGTGCGGTCATTGAGAATCTGATTCTCGACAGTTCGTGCAGTATTGTCGGCAATGAATATGTAGGTGTTATAGGTGCATACAATAACGGGAATTACTCGGTAATGGGGACGAAAACCGCCACAATACTGAATATAATCAATCGCGGCAGCGTTGAGGGAAAAGGTGAGGACTCGTGTACCGGCGGAATATTGGGTTCTGTCCGTGACGCAGGCAGTATTCCGGTGTCACTCACATTCAGCAATTGCGCTTTTACCGGTACTTTGATTGGGCGCCAAGCCGATGGTCTCGTTAGCGGATGGATAACCGGCTCGACTATCGTTCGCTTCGAAAATTGCTATACAACAGGCACGTTTACTAACGAAAGTTATTTTCAAGGACATCAGTTTGCATGTCTTGGCGATGAAAGTACACAACGCAACTTCGACAGGTGTTTTAGTACGTTGAGTGGTGACAGCGGCATTCAGGGCATGATTGCCGAAGAAGCCAATACGCCTGAATTTATAGCAAAAATAGGCGGCAACTGGCAGGTCGGGACTTCATTTCCCACGACAAGAGTTGAAGACAGATATGATCCTGAAGTAATGATAACAAACGTTCAGGGTTCACGCCTTTACGGAACCATCGCGACATTCTTTTATCCGCGAGATGTGACACAGCATCAGCTGCAGGACTTTGATAAGGAAGATTATTATATCGCGGCGGATTTCAGTCAGGATTTGGTCTTCGATAAATATTGCGACTCAAAAAACAAAACAATCCTCGAACCGCTGATTAATTTCCGCCATATATTTCATATTAAATCCGGCAAGAAATTTGCCGATGACAATTGTTCGACAAAAGAGAAGAACGAGGCATTTATACGCAAAAACCGGCGACATGTCACGGCCGAAGCCGGAAAATATTTCCAGATCCGTCTCGATGCGCCGATTCCGGTGGAGACGACGACACGTTCGATTTTATATTATAAGATTGACGATACAGACTATCGCCGAGTGTGCTCAATGCGCATACGTGTGAAAGATTCCGCCGGAAATATACTCAAAGAAGTAACCGATGCCAACAATCTGTCAGATGCCAATAGCTTTTTTGCCTCGGAAACATTTAACGGATATGGTAGCCGTGAAATAGATGGGATAACATACAACGCCTGTGGCGGAGGTGGTTCATACTATCGAATGTTGGCATGCAACGCCAATCAGGCACAAGAGGGGACATATATTGTGCAGATTATCGGCCTGGATTATAACGGCAATAAGATTATAATACCTGACGGCAGCGGAGCCGAATTGCTTATTCAGGAATTTGAAATCACATTTCTGCCAAAGACCGCCGCAGTCCTTGTGCCGGAGGAAGACCTCAAAAAAGACGAATACAGACGTGTGGCAAATGATTGGCTTACTACCAACTACGGGGCTCCGCGCGATCGTATTGACTACGACCAGTATATGCTCTACAATGAACTTGACAAAGATGAAAGAGCTAAATACCTGGACATGAACAACAGCAAAGGTATAGGTCGATCCAAATGGCCTGTGAAATGGGCGACTTCAAACTATTCGTTTGCATATTCCAACCACCACGATTTTAATATGTATCAGGTTGCCAATCATTCTGATCGAGTTATATATCATGGGAAACCGTCTGCGAACATGCCGGCCGAGAAGAACTTCGGCACAGGTATGAACGGTCTCTTCGACCGCAGATTCTACGACACCCAAGGTGCTCAGCGAGGTTTCTTCTATTGGGTAAACGCCTCTGCCGACCCCGGTGTTATGGGCTATCTTCATCTCGACGACTTCTGCGCCGGTTCAACCGTGCATGTATCAGGATGGATTTCGGAATTCTCGGGCGGCGAAAGGGCGAATCTCACTCTTAACTTCATAGCCGTTCTCAACGACGGTGACCGTGTGCCGCTTCACAGCCACACGACCGGTTATGTGCCTGATGATGATACAATGGGTACATGGCTCTACTTTTATGCAAGTTTTGTGCCTATTTTTACAGACAAGGACTTCGACATCAAAGATGTTGACCACTACGAAATCGAACTGGACAACAATTGTAAGAACTCGGGTGGCGCTGACTATGCCATCGATGATATCCGCGTTTATCTGGTAAAGCCGGTTGTGTATGCCGATCAGGCCGAACCGATCTGTACGCAAACAACAAAGGCGGAGATTAAAATATCGGCACCTTTCGATGTGCTGATGCAAAGCCTTGGCAAAGTCGCTGCAGCCGATGCCGCACATGGCGAAAACCTCAACCTCTATTATTCTTTTGTAGACTATAATAAATATAACGGACTTATAGCCGAAGGCAAATCATCTGACGATGCCTTTGACGGCGCTGTGTTGCGGTATAATTACCGCGGCGATACCGAAAACTATTTTGGTAAAATTTCGTTCAATACATTCTTCCCCGGCAACGAAGAGTACCGTAGCGCTGGCGATAAACTTTCAGGTCATGCGTTCCGCGAGACCGTCAACGGCGTGAATATGATTGCCTTCAATACGCGCCCCGAAGACAGTACGATGGGCAGTGGCAAAGAATATATGGTAGTGCTCTATCTCCCTAACAAAGACGAGGTCTTTGCTGACGGTCAGGGGCCGACTGCGGCTCAATATCAGATCGGTTCTTTCGGCAAAGATAACGACTGCTCGAAGTCGTGCCTGTTCAGAGTGATGGCCGCGCACAGTATAAAGATTGACGGCGAGGTAAAGAACCCCGACGAAATCATCGAATCGTGCCGCAATCAGTCTCCTGTTGTTCAGGTCGATCTCTATGGTCAGTTTGATGACTCGGTCGAACTCATCGAAAAGAATGCACGTTTCGACTGGTTTGCCGGGTCAATGGACGAATTCTCGCAAATCAAGGAAGGTGACGTGTCTCTTTGGGATGCAATGATACATTTCCGTCAGTATTATTCTGCTGCAGACGGTCTTGAGAATTGCGAGCCTACAGGAATTTTCACCGAGGCTGACCGTGACATCATCGACAGATACTCGCGTATAGATCCTGCCGGAGAGACCAAACCGCGTTTGATACTCAGTCAGAGATCATACGTATTCCCGCCGCTTATTCTCGATAACGGACAGCAGGAACGCAAGGAATATGTTCTTGCCGTTCCTATTCCTGTGGTAAAAGAAGGCGATGTAAACGACTATCTGATATGCACGGAACCCACAGAAGTGCGCGTGATGGTCCGTCAGCGAGCTCCGCGCCTCAAACATGGCTTTGAAGATATAAAATATCCGGCGGCCATCGACGATGTGCCTCTTCGTGTAAGTCTCGCCGAGCTCAAAAAAGTGTCAACCGCAACGACAGACCCCGCAGAGATTGCCGCTCACAGATATTTGCTTGAAATACCAATTTATGAGCTGTCGGTTGTAACCGATGGTGTTACAGGTATGCGTATCCCTGGTGCCGGTTCGCCGATCTTCATCGTCCAGACTGACGATCCTGAATATAGGAATCTGAATTTCGATAGTCCGGTAGGAGAGCTCAGGTCTCTTGATGCCGAAAAAGGAAAACCGACAAACCGCTTCTGTGCAGTGTTTTATGGCAATCATATAAACTTTAAGGAAGGTTATACTTACCGTTTCCGTTTTACATTTGAAGAGAACAACACAGACACCGGTATAGCCGGTGAAGAGATATGCACAGGTCAGGATGTGTTCACCATCAAGGTTGTGCCTGAGTACCAGAAATGGACCGGCGTCGTTAACCTCAACTGGAATAATGACGGGAACTGGCGCCGTGTGGCCTCTGACGAAATGTATTCTGCCGCATCGGAGTTTACGACCGATGGAGCGAATGATAACAGCGGAAGTTTCGCACCCTTGGATTTTACCAAGGTGATTATTCCCCAGGGCAAAACATTCCCACATCTTTTTAAGGAGACTACTTTGTCGGTCGATAATTATGACTGGGCTAATCAGCCATCGCAAGACCCGGCCGCAGGCGATGCGACAGCTCTTGTCCAGTATGATATGGCGCAATTGCTCAAACCTAATGCAGAAGGTCTCTCATGCCGTCCGTGGTATGCCCACACCTGTGATCAGATTCACTTTGAGCCTCGGTCGCAGATTTACGGACAGCAGTTCATGCATTACAACAGAGCCTGGGTTGACATGGAAATGGAGCCTTCGCTGTGGCTGACGGCATCATCGCCTTTGCAGGACGTGGTGGCCGGTGATATGTATCTGCCTTCTGACAATGGCCGCCAGTCGACGACATATTTCGAAGACATATTCTTCGATATAGCTAAAAACAACCGATTCAATCCTGCTGTTTTCCAGCGTTCATGGAATCAGGCCTCGGCCACGGTTTATAAATATCCTAATCACGATGGCGATATAGAAGATGTGACGGTCAAGACTACGTGGAGTCGTGTTTACAATGATGTACGGGTACCTTATTCAGCCGGACACGGATTTTCTGTTCGCAATGACCTGAGCAAATATGACGGAGATGTCAAACCGGATAATGTTCTGTTCAGACTTCCCAAAGCTGACACGTTCTTCGAGTATTATACGGCTGATGGAAATAAAGGCGACCACACAACCATAAACAGAGCGCATCCCGGCAGACTGTGTTTTGATGAAAATACGAGCGCAACGCTGACGGCTACCATTGAGGCTGCTACAGACGACAACAAATTCTTTCTGGTCGGCAATCCGTTTATGTCACATCTCAATATGGTCAGGTTCTTCGAAAACAATCCTGATATTCAGGCAAAATACTGGGTTCTCACAAGCGCCCTTCAGGGAGCCGCAGTGATGTCGCCTGATGGAACGATGGTCGGGTCGACAGGTGATGAGCCGAATTATCTTCCGCCGTTTGCAGGATTTTTCGTAGAAGCTAAAAATCCAGGCCGACAGCTTAATGTCATTTTTACAGCCGACATGATGGATGTACCTGAATTCGCATCGCGCGGCCGTGTGTCGGAAGTTTGTGATGGACTTAGGATTACTGCTGTAGAGAGTGGCTCTACAGCATTGATATTCACAAATTCAGCATCGGATGCTATGTATGATGAGGCGGAAGATGCTCTCTTCATAAATGACGACACTCTTGATGCCGGTGCCGGTGTCTGCACACGCGTCGGCGGGTATGCCATGACTGTGAATGTTTGTCCTGAGATTGATGGCACTGAGGTCGGTATCGTAGCTAAGGACTCATCAAACGTGACATTGCGTTTTGAGGGCATTGATGAAGCTGATGGGCTGATGCTCTATGATGCATTGGAAGGCGTTTACCATCCCATTGCCGAGGGCACGGAAATTTCGGTCGCCGGAGCCGCAAAGGGACGTCTCTATCTCGTCAGTGAACGAATCAATCCCGGCAGCAGTATTGACATGAATCTTACAGGACGGGAACTTACGGTAACATCGGTAGCAGGCGGCCTCTCAGTGAGAGTCTACAATGCTATGGGTGTCATGATTGCTTCAGACGGTGCCGGCGATACGAAAGCGCGCATTACGCTCCCTCAGGGTATATGTTTGGTCGAAGCATCGGATGCCGAGAATACGGCAACCCGGAAATTCCTTGTTAAATGAAAAAGCTTTTGGGCGTGATTATGACTCTTGCTTCGGCGATAGCCGCGTATGCCGGTGCGCCTGAGTTGGAATTCTCTAAAAATGAGATTGACCTTGGTGTCTTTGACGGTGATTCGTTGCAGACTGTCGGTGTCAGCGTGCGCAACATAGGTAGCGATACTCTTATCATTTATCGTGTGCATACGTCCTGCCGTTGCACGCGTCCTAAAAACTACGATAAGATTATAGCGCCGGGCGATTCAACCGTAATAATATTCACTTATGACGGCCGTGGCCATTCCCCGGGCCGAATACATCAGACACTTAGCTTCAGAACTAATTCTCGCACGTCATATAATGTGTGTCACATAGTCGGCGAAATCCGAAGACCCTTGCAAAAGTAAGAGCCGGCTCGACAAAGGGTGGTTATTTGTAATTCTCGGCCTGGAGGCGGATGGCGTGGAAGAGGCGGCGGTCGGCGTCGGTGAGCGAGATGCCCCGGCGCGCCATGACGCGCGTGGCGATGTCGAAGAATTTTGTCATCGAGACGTCGGAGAAGCCTGTGGTGGCGGCGCCTTCGCTGAACGATGCGACGAAGTTGCGCGGGAAGCCGGTGCCGTGGATGTTGACGCCGACGCCGATGACGGTGGCGGTGTTGAACATGGTGTTGATGCCGGCTTTCGAGTGGTCGCCCATGATGAGGCCGCAGAACTGCAGGCCTGTCGGCAGAAAGCGCTGGGCGGGATAGTTCCAGAGTTTGATGGGCGTGTAGTCGTTTTTCAGATTCGAGGCGACGCAGCCTGCGCCGAGGTTGCACCACGAGCCGATGACGGCGTTGCCGAGGAATCCGTCGTGGGCTTTGTTGGAGTAGGGGAAAATGACGGCGTTGTTGATTTCGCCGCCTACCTTCGAGTGGGTGCCGATGGTTGTGGCGCCGTAGATTTTCGTGCCCATGTTGACGGTGGCGCTGTCGCAGACGGCGATGGGGCCGCGCATGACGGTGCCTTCCATCACTTCGGCGCCGTCGCCGATATAGACCGGACCGTTCTTGACGTTGATGATGGCGCCTTCGACAGTCGCGCCGGGCGATATGAACAGTCGCGCGCGGTCGCCGATGACGGTGACGCTGTCGGGGATTGGGGCGCCGGTGCGTCCGGCTGTCATCAGCGCGAAGTCGCCCTCGATGACGCGGCCGTTGAGCATGAAGATGTCATAGAGGCGGTCGACGGCGATGACCTCGCCGCTGTAGTCGCGACGCGATGTCTCGCTGCCGCGCACGGCTATCAGGCGTTCGCCGGCATAGAGCGCTTCGCCCGGCGCAAGGGCTTTGACGGCGTCGGCCATTAAGGCGTCGGCGACGATGTTGCCGGCGATGCGCAGGCTGTCGTCTGCGGCGGTCATCGGGAAGAGTTCGCTGAGATAACCGACGGTGTCATAGCTGTAATGGCCGGGAAGAAACTGTTCCCAGCGACGGTGCATTGTCATCATGCCGACGAGGAGTTCGGCTACGGGACGTGTATATGTGAGCGGCAGGAGGTTGTCGCGTGCCGGCTGCGGGTCGAAGAGTATTATGTTCATAGTCGTAGTGATTTCGCGCTGTAAAATTACTCAAAATTGTGTAATTTTGCTGCAAATCTTTGGAATATGAATTTTATCAGGACAGAAATAGATGGCGTAGTCATCATCGAGCCGCGTCGTTACGGCGACGAGCGCGGATATTTTTGCGAGACATTCAAGCGCGAGGAGTTTGAGCGCGAGGTCGGTAAGGTCGATTTTATTCAGGACAACGAGTCGCTGTCGCGGCGTGGCGTCGTCAGAGGACTGCACTTCCAGCGCGGAGCCTCGTCGCAGGCAAAGCTTGTCAGGGTGTCGCAGGGCGAGGTCGTCGATGTGGTCGTCGATCTGCGCGGCGGTTCGCCTACGTTCGGCCGTCATCTCGCTGTGACGCTGTCGGCGGCCGCCGGCCGTCAGATGTTTGTGCCCCGCGGTTTCGCCCACGGTTTTGCAGTCATCAGCGATGTGGCGCAGTTTCAGTATAAGGTCGACAATGTCTACGACCCGGCGTCGGAGGTGACGCTCGCGTTCGACGACCCGGCTTTAGGCATCAAGTGGCCTCTGAACCGCGATGAGATGATACTCTCGCCCAAGGATCTGTGCGGTCTGAGCCTTGCCGACGTCGAGCCGTTCTGACGAAAAACGGACTGCCCGGAAAAGACAATCCCCGCCGCATCTCTGAGTGGATGTGACGGGGATTTGTGTGTCTTGGGCTTGTGTTGTCTTATCGGCGTTCGATGCGTTTGACGGCGCGGCGCACTTTCTCGATTTCGTGGATTGTGGCGACGGCTGCTGCCAGAGTTACTGCCTCGAGGGCGAGATGGATAAGAAAACGTTTGCAGTGACCTTTATGGTCGTGACAGTGGTCTTTCATAACTTAGAGTGTTTAAATCTTTGACAATATTCTGACGGGGCCGCGGGCCTCGCGCTTTATTGTCAGAACACTCTAAGCGGCCGGCTTGTTGACGAACAAGTGTTAAATTATTCGACGACTGCGCGGACGACGACGGGGAAGTGGTCAGACGGTGTGCGTGCGCGGTATTTGTGGAGCACGAGCTCTTTGGGCGCGTTGCCGCTGGTGAAGGTCGAGTCGGTGCCCTCGTCGCTGCGGTAGGTGTCGGTCAGCACGCCGTATTTCTCGATTTCGATGCCGGGAGTGACGAAGATGTGGTCGAGACGGCTGTCTGAGTAGTTCTCGGCCGAGAAATCGTTGAATGTGCCGTTGAGGGCGTAGGTGATGTCGCTGATGACGTATGAGTCGCGGAATGTGCCGTCGTCGGTGATGGTCTTGTAGCCCTGTTCGTTCTGGTCGAAGTTGAAGTCGCCGGTGAGGAAGACGGGGAGCGAGCTGTCGATTTCCTGCATCTTCTGACGGATGAGCTTGGCGCTCTCGAGACGGGCCTGGACGCCGATATGATCCATGTGGAGGTTGAAGAAGAGGAATTCGCGGCCTGAGTCTTTGTGGCGGAATTTACCCCATGTGCAGATGCGGGGGCAGGCTGCGTCCCAGCCTTTTTTGCCGGGGACATCGGGAGTCTCGCTCAGCCAGAAGTCGCCGTGCTCGACGAGGTCGAATTTGCCGGTGTTGTAGAAGATGGCCGAGTGTTCGCCGCCTTCTTTGCCGTCTTCACGGCCGACGCCGATATATTCGAATCCGGGCAGGGCGTTCTTGAGGTCGTCGAGCTGGTTGCGGTGGCCTTCCTGGGTGCCGAAGATATCGAACTCATGGTATCTGACGAGCGATGCAAGGGCGGGGAAACGTGCTTCCCATCCGTCGCCGACCATCGAGTCGCCGCTGTTGTAGAGGCGCAGGTTGTAGGTGGCGAGGTTGAAACGCGCCGGTGTCTGCTCTTCTTTCTGATTGCTGCATGCCATCAGAGCTACGGCCATGAGCATAAAGGCAAGAATGTGTCTGGTTTTCATTTGACTGTAATACTTTAAAGTTTTGGTTTCAGGTATTTATCTGGTTTTTAGTGATTGAGTGACTCGAGCATTGCATCGAAGGCTTTCTCGAGGCCTTCGGGGTCTTTGCCGCCGGCCTGTGCGAAACCGGGCTGGCCGCCGCCGCCGCCTTTGATGGCCTTGGCTGCCTCGCGCACGATGGCCGATGCGTTTTTGCCCTGTTTGACGAGCTCGTCCGTGAGCATGACGGTCAGAAGGGGCTTGCCTGTGCCGTCTGACGTTGCGGCGACGAAGGCAAACGGCTCGCTGACGCGGCCGCGGATGGCGAAGGCAACGTTTTTGACGATGTCGGGAATGCGCACGCCCTTCATGGCGGCGACGCGCATGCCGCCGACTGTCTTGGCGCCGGCGATAAGCTGGTCGGCAATGGTGTTGACGCGTTCGTTGAAGTATTCTTCGACCTGATGACGCAGATCGGCGTTCTCCTCGACTGATTTCCTGAGGGCCGAGATGACGTCGGGCGCGTTGTTGAGCATGGCGCTGGCAGCCTTGAGCACCGATTTCATCTCGTCGATGGCGTTTTCGACGTTTTCGCCGGTAATGGCCTCGATGCGGCGGATGCCTGCGGCGATGCTGCTCTCGCTGACAATCTTGAGAATACCGATGTTGCCGGTGTTGGCTACGTGGGTGCCGCCGCAGAGTTCGACCGAGTCGCCGTAGCGGATGACGCGGACTTCCTCGCCGTATTTCTCGCCGAAGAGTGCCATGGCGCCCATCTCGCGTGCCTTGGCGATGGGCAGGCTGCGGTGTTCCTCGCGGCTGACGGCCTGACGGATGCGGCGGTTGACGAGACGCTCGACGCGGCTGATTTCTTCGGGTGTGAGCTTCTGGAAATGAGAGAAGTCAAAGCGCAGCACCTCGGGCGACACGAACGAACCGCGCTGTTCGACATGTGTGCCGAGCACTTCGCGCAGGGCTTCGTGGAGCAGGTGGGTGGCCGTGTGGTTGCGCGATGTGGCCTCGCGGGCCTCGCTGTCGATGGCGGCAGTGAACGTAGCGGCGGGGTTGGCGGGCAGTTTCTTTGTCAGATGCACGGCCGAGCCGTTTTCGCGTTTGGTGTCATAGATTTCGACGACCTCGCCTGTGGCGGTGTCGGTCAGGGTGCCGCGGTCGCCGACCTGACCGCCCATTTCGGCGTAGAAAGGTGTCTCGGCGAGCATTATCTGATAGAATTCGTTGTTCTTCTGCTTGACGTGGCGATAGCGCAGGATGTTTGTCGTCGTTTCGTTGAAGTCATAACCGACGAATTCCTGATTGCCTTCGTTGACGGTGACCCAGTCTGAGGCCTCGACGGCGGCGGCGTTGCGGGCGCGCTGTTTCTGTGCCTCCATCTCGCTGTCAAACTCGGCGCGGTCGAGTGTCATGCCGTTTTCCTTGAGGATGAGCAGGGTGAGGTCGAGCGGAAAACCGTAGGTGTCATAAAGGGTGAAAGCCTGCTTGCCCGAAATCATGTCTTTGCCGGCGGCGCGGGCGGCGGCCATGGCGTCGTCAAGCATCTTGATGCCGTTCTCGAGCGTGCGCAGGAAGGCGTCTTCTTCTTCTTTGATGACCTTCATTATCAGGTCGCGCTGGCTCTTGATTTCGGGATAGGCCTCGCCCATGCTGTCGATGAGCGTGTCGACAAGACGGTACATGAAGGCGCTCTTCTGGCCGAGGAAGGTGTAGCCGTAGCGCACGGCGCGGCGCAGGATACGGCGGATGACATATCCGGCCTTGGCGTTGCCGGGAAGCTGTGAGTCGGCGATAGAGAAGGCTATCGTGCGCACGTGGTCGGCGACGACGCGCATGGCAATGTCGACCTTGGTGTCTTCGCCGTATTTCTTGCCCGAGAGTGACGCGATTTTGTCGATCAGCGGAGTGAAGACGTCGGTGTCATAGTTTGATTTCTTGCCCTGCAGGGCCATGCAGAGGCGCTCGAAGCCCATGCCGGTGTCGATGACCTTGGCGGGCAGCGGTTCGAGTGAGCCGTCGGCCTTGCGGTTATACTGCATGAAGACGAGGTTCCAGATTTCGATGACCTGGGGATTGTCTTTGTTGACGAGCGACGCTCCGTCGACGGCGGCACGCTCTTCGTCGCTGCGGAGGTCGATGTGGATCTCCGAGCACGGACCGCAGGGCCCCGTGTCGCCCATTTCCCAGAAATTATCGTGTTTGTTGCCGTTGATGATGTGGCTCGCGGGCAGATGACGCTCCCAGATCGAGGCGGCCTCGTCGTCGCGGGTCAGGCCTTCGTCGGGCGCGCCCTCGAAGACGGTGGCGTAGAGGCGGTCGGGGTTGAGTTTGAGCACGTCGACAAGATATTCCCAGGCCCAGTCGATGGCCTCGCGCTTGAAATAGTCGCCGAACGACCAGTTGCCGAGCATCTCAAACATCGTGTGGTGGTAGGTGTCCATGCCGACCTCCTCGAGGTCATTGTGCTTGCCGCTGACACGCAGACACTTCTGCGAGTCGGCCACACGTCTGAACTTGGGCTCTTTGTTGCCTAAGATTATATCCTTGAACTGGTTCATGCCCGCGTTGGTGAACATCAGCGTCGGGTCGTCTTTGATTACCATCGGTGCCGACGGTACGATATGATGGTTCTTGCTGTTGAAAAAGTCTTTGAATGACTCTCTGATCTCTTTAGCTGTAAGCATGTGGGAAGATGTAATTATAGTCTTACGTTTAATAAATCCTAAAATAATCTGCAAAATTAGTCTAAAGTTATTACTTTTGCAAAACAAAATCCACTTATATATACATAAGTAAACCGGATGAGTCAGAAAGCATTCTATCGCTACAACCCCGCCACAGAGAACTATGACCGCGTCTATCCCACGGCAGGCGCGCGCTATCGCGCGTATTTCCGCCAGTCGGCGGTCGGCATCGTCGTCGGCGTTGTGGCCCTCATCCTTGCCTACAACCTCTTCGAACTGCCGCGCGAAAAGAGACTCCACCGCGAACTCGACCGCGTATCGGCCCAGATTGACGTCCTCGACCGCCGAGCCGACGAAGCCATAGCCGTCATGGAAGAAATCGCCGCCCGCGACAACAACTTCTACCGCGTCATGATGCAGGCCGACCCGATTTCTGACGCGCGCCGCTATGCCGGACTCGAGCGCCGGCGCAACTATGAGGCCGTCGACAGCATGGGCGACGCTGACCTCACCCGCGCCACCGTCGACCGGCTCGACCGGCTCGACCACATGATCTACTCGCAGATAAAATCGTTCGACTTCCTCGCCGACCAGGCCCATCAGCTCAAGGACCGCACCAACCACATCCCCGCGATACAACCCATATCCGAGAAATATCTCCGCGCCATGGCCTCGGGCTACGGCTATCGCCGCGACCCGATATACGGCACCACCAAATTCCACGAAGGCATGGACTTCTCCTCGCCGGTCGGCACACCCGTCTATGCCACCGGCGACGGGCGCGTCACCTCGGCCGCCTGGAACAGCGGCTACGGCAATCTCGTCGAAATCGACCATGGCTATTCATACACAACCCGCTACGCCCACCTCTCTGAAATCAGCGTGCGTCCCGGACAGCAGGTCAAACGCGGCGATCTCATCGGCAAAGTCGGCAACACCGGCAAATCCACCGGCTCACACCTCCATTATGAAGTGCGCCTCCGCGGCGTACCCCAGAACCCCGTCAACTACTACTTCTACGACCTCACCCCCGACGAATACGCCGAAATGATACGTCAGGCCGAAAACGCCGGCCACGTCATGGACTGATACACACAACCGCCGCCATGGATAACATAGAAAAAAAATACTACAAGATACGCGAAGTCGCCGACATCCTCGGCCTGCCGCCGTCGACCCTGCGCTTCTGGGAAAGCAAATTCACCCTCGTCAAACCCCGGCGTAACTCCGGCGGCACACGCTTCTATACCCCTGCCGACATCGAAATCCTGCGCCTTATATTCTATCTCGTTAAAGACAAAGGTCTTAAACTCGAAGCCGCCGAAGCCGAGATACGCCGCAACCGCACCGGCGTCACCCGCCGCTACCGCGCCATCGAACGCCTCCGCGACGTCCGCGCCAAACTCACCGACCTACTCAAGGCCCTCGAGGATAAAAAATAGACATCGCAGCCAAACTGCTGTATAGCAGAATGATTACTGCCGCTCAACGAGGGCGTTTTAAAACAAAAACGTCCTTCAGACAATAAAAAATCGCAAAACACTTGCACAATTCAACAAAACTACCTACCTTTGCAACGCAAAAGCAACGAGGTGCCATAGCTCAGATGGTAGAGCAAAGGACTGAAAATCCTTGTGTCCCCGGTTCGATTCCTGGTGGCAC